>Ga0194117_10005215_pt1 | contig 11958 bp, 11 predicted proteins | sample TA2MahsurfametaG_FD_160579 | JGI IMG/M metagenome (GOLD analysis project Ga0194117, IMG submission 160579) | Freshwater microbial communities from Lake Tanganyika, Tanzania - TA2015009 Mahale N1 surface | ecosystem: Environmental > Aquatic > Freshwater > Lake | place: Tanzania: Lake Tanganyika...
TTTCCTTGACTACCTTGCGCTCCTTGTGGTCCAGTAACCGTCTTTGATAAATTATTAGAACAACATTGTCTTGCGTTTAAATAATTTGAATAACTAGACATTATAATATATTTTGATAATATTTTATTATAATTTACTGTATATCAAATATTTAAATTATAATATTTACGATGATGGAAGTGGTACTAAAGCAAGCATTATTTTACCTAAACTAGCTACTTTATATTCTATAACTAGAGGCAAATCATTTTCTAAACATAATTCAATTTGAGAACATAGATTTGTACATTTGATACAATATCCTAGATTTTTCAATGAAAACTCACCTTGAATTACTTTACTTGAAACTGGTTTTTCAACAAAATTCATTGAATCCGTTGCTTCTGCCCTATGTATTTCGGCTGTAGCAAATTGTCCTTGACATTTAAATATCAATTCATTTCCAACCGATTTTATTTCTAATTTTTCAGAAATGCATGACATATCTCTAATTATTTTCTGAAAATCAACAGATGGTATAATTATGATTGATGAAAACTTCACAGCTGGCATCTCCATTTCTTCTTGCTCTGGTTCCATTAATTTCAACTTTTGTTTCTTACATTGTTTTATAGCACAATTTTCAAATTTCAAGGTTAAATGTGATACTATTCCATCTGAATAATCATCGTTTTCAATATATATTGTTAGTGTATCATCATTATCAATTGAATTAATCAACTTGAATAAATGGAACATATTCACACCAATTATAATCTTCTCTTTCTTACATTCATAAAATTCAAAGTTCTCAGCCAATAATTCTAAATTAACTAACACAGTATGTGTTTTATCCATATTTATTATTTTAATTCCAGTTTTATCAAATACCATGTTTGAATCTAACAAAATATCCTTCATTGCTGTTAATAGTGTTCTTACTGGAGATATTTGGACTGTTTGTAACGTTAATACATTATTATCGGTATTTGGTTTCATTGGTTTATTCACAAAATTAGACATTATATTTTATTTTAAACGCAACTCTTTAAATACTTATTATTCCTAAACTATTTTACTAAAACTTTTGGAACTTTTCTCTTTCCATATCCATATTTTTTTCGAGCATTTTCTCCGGATTTATACCCTTTTGAACCTCTTTTACATCCACTATGTAATATGTTGTAATCAATTGCCGCAGATTTTCCAGATGTTAAAGCACTTGCCAATCTAGCAATTCCCCAAGATTGTGCCGTTTGATTCGGTCTTGACCCTGATGAATAATATGCACCTTCACCCTTTTTAATAATGGCTTCTAAAGCATTCTTAGAACAACCACTTGCTTTGGCCAATTCATTTGTAGCACCTATTTTTTCAATATTATACATTTTTCTTGCCTTAATAATATGTTTTGATGTTTTTGAATGAAAAGATTTGACTGGTTTGCGAGTGTAATATACTCCTCGTTTATATAATCTACGTGATTTATTCAACATACTTTTTTGTTTTTTCTTATCTTTGGATGTCAATCTTTTTGGTAAATAACGTAAATTGATTTTTCTCATTATAATAATTGGATATATTTTTCAACCTTTAAGAAAGGTTGAGCCAAAGATTTGAAGAAATGTTTTCTAAATAAACTAACAAAAATCTTAAATTGAATAATAATATTTATATTATTGTTAGTATGATTTGATTTGTTAGTTATGATTAGTTTGTAGCCAAAATAGACTTATAATTTAAGCTACGCACTAATTGAAGTCATTCGGCTACCAGGGATGTCGACCCATGATACAAAATCGTGAGCATAATGGTCTCATTTTTATCGAAACATTTTTGATTTTGACACCATAATAGTCGCCAAATTGGCTATCAATATGTGTTAAACATTTCTTCAAAATATATACTTAAAGATTACACAAATGCTTAATTATGGATAAATCTCAAAAAATTATTTATGCCAGTCAATTTATAGATATTCTGTTTGATAAATACAAAGATAATGAATATATATTACAACGATTAGAAACACATTTATTCAACTTGCCTTCTATTTTAGAACAAGAAAATACGAAACGTAATGAAAGAGTATCAAGAATCAACGAATTAGTTTTAGAACAAGAACAATTTTGTAAGATATTTTTGAGTAAAAATCATTATTTTTATATGCCTCATAATGATAAATATTATAGATATAATGGTAATACATATTCCATCATAAAAGAAGACGAATTACATCACAATATACTCAGTGAATTATCAAAACAAACTAGTTTAGTTCAATGGAAACATAAAACAAAGCAAAATATAATAAAACAAATCAAAGAACGTCGTAATCTATTCAAATCAACCCCGGAAACATATACAATTCAAAATGTATTAAATATTTTACAAACATTTTTCCATACAAGAACCGAAATTAAATATTTTTTAACAATTATTGGCGATTGTATATTCAAAAAAAATAATGATAATTTATACTTTGTTAGTTCTCATCTTAAAACCTTCATTTCATCAATTGATTATATTGGATATTTTACTTGCGGAACATCTATTATGAATAATTTTATCACAAAATACCATGATACACATAAGTTAACATCTTATCGTCTAATTCGTAATATTGATAGTATTAATGGATTATCAACTGATTTCTTCAAAAATATGTTAAATAATATTGGAATTGATTTATTATGTGTAGCCACACATTATTCAGATAGATATGGAAATGCTGATAACTTTTTAAATACTAAAATCCAGGAAGACGCAGTTAAAAATCATATTTATTATTTCACTTTAAATAGCATAGAACATATAGTTAATGATTTTATAAATCAATGTATACAACCGGTGACTACAAATGATAATATAAATTGGAAAACAATGCATTATATTTGGAAGACCTATTTATCTAACATGAATATACCTAATATGATTTATTATTCCAATTTACAATCTTTATTATCAACTAAACTAACAAATGCGGAAGAAAATGGAAATATATTATTCCTAAATATCACTAGTAAATATTTACCAAAAGTCAGCACATTTTTATCATTTTGGGAAAAACATATTGGAGTTGGTTCTAATAATGATGAGGAATATGAAATCGATGAATTACTAACACTTTATAATAACACTGAAATCAAATCTAATCATATTACTGACAGCGAATTAGTCAAAATTATAAAACATTATTTTACTCCACAAGTAGATATTATTGATAATAAATATGTTACTAATATCAAATGCAATTTATGGTCTAAATATGATGATATAAATGAGTTTTTGAAATCTAATAATAACAAATGTGATGATGATTTGATATCATTTGATGAATTATATATAGCATATAAGTCGTATTTTAATGCTAAAAGTGTTGTTGATAAACGCAATTATCCTATAATTTCTAAACATTTCTTTGAAAAGTTCATAACTACACAACTAACAAGTTTCATTAAATATGACAAGTTTATTGCTAAATCGTATTTCATAAATAAATAGTTATTATTTGTTAGTTTAAGCCATTAATGCTCTATTTTCAACATTTGAAGGTGATAATGGATATCTATGACTAGTTGTTCCACCAGCCATTGAACGATGACGTCTTCTACCACCACTCATTCCGGCTTCCATTTGTAATCCAGTTGAACCCATTTGACCGAAATTGGTTATTCCAGCTCCGCTGATTCCATCTCCATTCCACATTGCCGAACCAGCCTCCGACATCGCCTTCATTCCAGAACCGCCTCTCATTCTGCGATGTCTACGTCTTCGACCTCCGCTCATTCCAGCCTCAATTTGCAATCCAGTTGAACCCATTTGTCCGAAATTGGTGATTCCAGCTCCGCTAATCCCTTGACCTTCCCAATTTGCTTGGGCTGGCGATAAGGCTGATAATCCACCACGCATTCGATGTTTACGTGTTTTGCCGACTTTTACATATCCGAACTTTCCCTTCTTTGTTCCATAACCATGTTTCAATAAACGCATTTCCTTTTTAGCACTAAAATGCTTCGATTTAGACACAATACGACCATGAGACATCATTAAATCGGATTTTGTTAATCCTCCGGATGTCTTTTTTGCGGTACCATTCCATACTTGTCGACGAGAACCAATTGTTTGACTAGGCATTATAAAATAATATAAGAAAAAAGATTTTATTAAAATTTGTTTCTTAATGGTTTGAATGAACCACCTGGTTGACCTTCCCAACCACCTAATTCATCTATTCTATTATTTGGATTACCAAATACAACTCTTCCACCTAAACTACTTGTAATTAATTGAGATATACGCATATTGTTAGTTAGTCCTGGTTGATTATATCCTTGTTGCACTTTGTTTGCTCTTTGTTGAATACATCCACATAAATCTCCTTCTGTTATATCATCACCATTATTTATGTTTTCATTTAATTGTGTTGAATTGAAATAACGATAATATTGTCTGATAAATGCTTTATTTAAGAATGCTCTCATATTTGCTTTATTTCCAGGTGTAAAACGATTGTTGTTATATGTAGACATATATAAAACTAACAAAAAATTAAAATAGGTATGGATCGAAATATATGTGCATTTGGATTATTGCAAAATCCAGCAATATTTGATTATGATTATGAAGCAATGCAGAAGCGAATCAATGTATATAAAGAAGAATTAGTGGCAAAACAATTTCATCCCAAAAATATGGATAAGTTTGTTAGTTGGGGATTTGAAGATTTGGAGTTTTGAAAATATTTCATAATTTTTCCAAAAAGTATTTTGGGTTTTTGATTTTGGACATTTTTTTTGTCCATTTTTGAAAAGTGAAAATACTTTTATGAAAAATCTTGTTTTTTTGACTCATTGTGACTGACATCGTCACACCACAGAAAAAATAAAGCAAAAATGTGTTACTATAACTTTTTTTAGACATTTTTCATTTCAAGTTTTTGTTAGCTTTATTTTTCAAGAAAAGCTAACTAAAACTTGAAGCCAATTCTACCAAATATTTTATTACCATTTATCGTCACATTATTATCTTGTTGTAATCATTTTTGTTACGATATTTGTTCAAAGCTAACAAAAACTTGAAGCCATAATTAAGCATACATTTATGTTACCATTTATGCTCTCAGTTGTATCCATTGGTGGAGCATATTTTAGACGGAGCTTTTCAAAGCTAACAAAAACTTGAAAAATATGGCATTTTGAATTTGTATCATTTTTGACACCATTATCGTAACAAAATTATATACATATTATATCAAATTGTATTTCAGTAACAATTAAAATTTTGGTGAACTTTTTTCCAAAAAGTATTTTAGGTTTTTGATTTTGGACATTTTTTTTTGTCCATTTTTGAAAAGTGAAAATATTTTTTCCGAAAAATGCAATTTTTTGACTCAATGTGACTGACATCGTCACAACACAGAAAAAATAAAGCAAAAATATGTTACTATAACTTTTTTCAGACATTTTTATTTGCAACTTTTTTGTTAACTAATTTGTTAACATTTGTTAACAAAAAGTTGCACGGATTTTAAATCATTTTTATAGTCAATACATTTATCATAATAAAATAATATTTATATAAAATATATGTCAAACCATAAATCAAAAAGTTAACAAAAAAGTTGCAAAAGTTGCAAAAATAATAATTCTAAAATATGTTATGAAAATGGTATCAATTGATAACTAACAAATATATAAATAATATTTCAGTAACAATTAAAATTTTGGTGAACTTTTTTCCAAAAAGTATTTTAGGTTTTTGATTTTGGACATTTTTTTTGTCCATTTTTGAAAAGTGAAAATAGTTTTCCAAAAAAACTCACAAAAAAAGTAATTATGACTGAAATGATGTAAATGCCAAAAAAATAACGCAAAAATTGTTACGATTAAAAATATTTTTGATTTTTGGACATTTTTCATTTCAAGTTTTTGTTAGCTTAAAATTTCAAGAAAAGCTAACTAAAATATGCTCCAAAATATTCATACATATTTTATTATTGAGAATGGTAATAAAATAAATTATATTCAACAAATATTAAGACGATAATAAAAAAAGCTAACTCAAAGCTAACAAAAACTTGAAGTATTTAGGACAATATTTTTTATAAACATTTTACATAAAATGGAAACATATTATTGTGAAAAATGCAATTATACAAGCAATAAAAAATATTGTTGGGAACAACACTTATCAACCAAAAAACATATAAATTTTACAAAAGACCCATCAAGTTTAACATGTAATATATGTAATAAAGTTATAAAACATAAAAGCAGTTTAACACGTCATAAGAAACATTGTTTTCCAAAAGAAGAAGATTTTGTTATTGATAAAGATATGATATTAATGTTATTTAAACAAAATACTGAACTAATGGAAATGTTAAAACAGCCATCACTAATTAATAATAATGTCAATAATGTTAATAATAATAATACAACTAACAGTAATAATAAACATTTCAATCTTAATTTCTTTTTGAATGAAACATGTAAAGATGCAATGAATATTGACGAATTTGTTAGTTCAATTAAGGTTAATATAGAAGACCTGGAACATACTGGTAGGCGAGGTTATGTCGAAGGTATATCAAGTATCTTCATCAAAAATCTCAATAATTTGGAGCATCATTTGAGACCATTACATTGTAGTGATTCTAAAAGGGAGGTGCTTTATATAAAAAACAATAATGAATGGGTAAAGGAAAAAGACGATAAACCGATTTTAACTCATGCCATAAAAACGATTGCGAATGAAAATATAAAACAAATACCAATTTGGAAAAACTTGAATCCGGGTTGTACTTTATCGGATTCTAAAAAGAACAATACATATTTGAAAATCTTGAGTAATTCAATGTGTGGAATAACACAAGAAGAGACAGTTAATAATGTTCATAAAATAATAAGTAATATAAGCAAAGAAGTATTTATTGACAAAAAACATTATTTTATATAAAAAATTGAAACAATTTAAATACAACAATATATAGTATCATAGATAAGATAATGGAAACTACTGCCTTATATTTCGACGTCCAACAAAAAACTGATAAACAACATATTCTTGACAATCCAGATACATATATTGGATCTGTTGAAAATATTGATTCAGATATGTGGATTATGAATGAAAGTGGTGATAAAATTATCGAAAAAAATATTAATTATATTCCTGGTTTATTTAAATTGTTTGATGAAGGGATTGTTAATTGTAGAGATCATGTAGTCAGGATGCAAAAGAATATTGACGAAAATATCGAAAATTCGTTGCCAGTCACATATATTGATATCGGTATCGGTAGCGATGGAACAATTACGATGATTAATGATGGAAACGGTATTGATGTTGTAGAACATCCAGAGTATAAAAAATGGGTTCCAGAATTGATTTTCGGTCATTTAAGAACTTCAACAAATTATAATAAAGACGAAAAAAAGATTGTTGGAGGTAAGAATGGTTTTGGATTCAAACTCGTTTTAATTTGGTCTACATATGGATATGTTGAAACCGTAGATCATATTCGAGGATTAAAATATACACAAGAGTTTAAATCCAATTTAGATGAAATCTGTGAACCTAAAATCACGAAAGCATCTAAATCCAAACCATATACTAAAATCGTATTTAAACCAGATTATGCTCGTTTAGGTGTGGATGGTTTATCAGATGATATGATTTCATTATTGAAAAAACGCGTATATGATATTTCCGCAGTAACCGATAAAACAATCAAAGTAAAATATAATTCATTATTGATTCCAACAAAGAATTTCGAACAATATATTAATTTATATATTGGTGATAAAACTGAATCAACACGTGTATATGAAGAAAGCGATAAAAGATGGGAATATGCTGTTGCTTTAACGCCAACAAAGGAATTCATTCAAGTATCATTTGTTAATGGTATTTACACATCAAAAGGAGGCAAACATGTTGATTATATTTTGGGACAAATCACTAAAAAATTGTCCGAATATATTGAGAAAAAGAAGAAAGTGAAAGTGAATGCTAATTCAATCAAAGAACAATTAATTTTGTTTTTAAGATGTGATATTGAAAATCCATCATTTGACAGCCAAACGAAAGATTATATGAATACACCAGTATCAAAGTTTGGTTCAAAATGCGAAGTAAGTGAAAAGTTCATTGAAAAAGTGGCGAAAATGGGTGTTATGGATTGCGCTCTTCAATTAACCGAAGTGAAAGATAATAAAGAAGCGAAAAAAACAGATGGAACTAAAAGTAAAAAAATCAGAGGCATGCCTAAATTGAATGATGCTAATTTTGCTGGAACAGATAAATCAAAAGATTGTATTTGTATCTTTTGCGAAGGAGATTCAGCCAAAACTGGTATCATTTCTGGTTTAACACCAGTTGATAGAGATTATATTGGTGTATTTCCATTAAAGGGTAAATTGATGAATGTAAGAAATGGTACAGTAAAGGATATTTATGGAAATAAAGAAATCACTGATATTAAGAAGATTTTAGGTTTAGAAAATGGAAAAGAATATAAAACAATTGAAGATGTACATAAAAACTTGAGATATGGTAAAGTGTTATTTATGACGGATCAAGATTTAGATGGGTCACATATCAAAGGTTTATGTATTAATTTGTTTCATCATGAATGGTCTAGTTTGACAAATATTCCTGGATTTATTGGATTCATGAATACACCTATTTTAAAAGCAAGAAAATCAGATAAGGAATTGAAGTTTTATAATAATGGTGAATATGAAAAATGGAAAGCGGAAAATGAAACAAAGGGATGGCAAATTAAATATTATAAAGGTTTAGGTACTTCAACAAAGGAAGAATGGCAAGAATATTTCAAAGAGAAAAAGTTTGTCGGTTTTGAATACACAGGGCAACAAAGTGATGAAGCAATTGATATGGCTTTTCGTAAAAACAGAGCAGATGATAGAAAAGCGTGGCTTGAAACAATTTATGATAGAAATAGTTTTGTAGATACGAGTAAGCAATTGATTTCATATGAAGAATTTGTGAATAAGGAGTTTATCCACTTTTCAAAATATGATTGTGATAGAAATATTCCTAATTTAGTAGATGGATTGAAAATCAGTTTAAGAAAGATTTTATATTCGGCATTTAAGAAGAGGTTGAATAATGAAATCAAAGTGGCGCAATTTACTGGATATGTTTCAGAACATTCTGGATATCATCATGGTGAAGAAAGTTTGAATAATGCAATTGTTGGAATGGCTCAAAACTTTATGGGTTCAAATAATATCAATTTGTTATTTCCATCAGGGCAATTTGGATCACGTATTCAAGGCGGTAAAGATGCATCAAGTCCAAGATATATATTTACAAAATTGGAGAAAATCACAAGAGCGTTATTTCCAGAAAAAGATGATAATGTATTGAATTATTTGAATGATGATGGATTAATGGTTGAACCGCAATATTATGTGCCAATTATTCCAATGGTATTAATTAATGGTTCAAAGGGAATCGGCACTGGTTTCAGTTCTGAGATTTTATGTTATAACCCAACTGAAATTATTAATTACATAAAGACAAAATTGAATCAACCGACATTTAATGATAAAGTGGAGTTTATGCCTTATTATGAAGGATTTAATGGAACTATTGAGAAAATAAATGATAACAAGTTTCTATTTAGAGGCAAATATGAAAAAACTGGACAAGATACAATTAAGGTGACTGAATTACCAGTCGGTTATTGGACTGAAGATTTTAAGAAATTATTGGATGATTTACAGAATGAAAAAGAAACAACAAAAGATACCAAAGATAAGACTAAAACAAAAGATAAAGATAAGAAAAATGTGCCATATATTAAAGATTTTAATGATAATTTTACTGATACAACAATTGAGTTTGAAATTGTGTTTAATAAAGGGAAATTAGAAGAATTGGAGTCATCTAAAGGCGAACATGGATGTAATGGATTGGAAAAATTATTAAAATTATATTCAACAAGTTCTACAACAAATATGTATTTATTTAATTCGGAAGATAAATTGAAGAAATACGAGACAATTCAAGAAATCATTGATGATTATTTTGAAGTGCGTTTAGAATATTACGATGACAGAAAAGAATATATGATTGACAAATTAGAACAAGAATTATTGATATTATCAAATAAAGCAAGATATATTCAAGATGTTTTAGATGGAAATATTGATTTAAGAGGAATGGAAGATGATGATATTACAGATATGCTGATTTTAAAAGATTACGATAAAATAGAAGATGATGATACATTTGGCTATTTAGTAAAAATGCCTATGAACTCAGTAACTAAAAAGAATGTATCTAAATTGCTGGAAGAAAAGAAAGAAAAAGAATTGGAAATAGAAAGATTGAAGATGACAACAATTCAACAATTATGGTTGAGTGATTTAGAAGTGTTGGAAAAAGAATATGCTGACTATATTAAAATAAGAGAAAAATCACAATTAGGTATTGCAATGAATGAGAGTGATAAGAAAATAGTGAAAAAGACGGCAGTTAAGAAGGTGAAAAAAGCAGTAAAATAAATGAACTATCTATTATATTGAAGGTCTATTACCAAACGGTGTAGGCATTTTATAATTATTTTTATCTTTTTGCGTTTCAACAATAGGCAACGCAATAGGAACAGCTAATGTACTAACATCATATAAATATTTTAAATAACTTTGTGCTTCAGAATAAACATGAAAAATACAATAATCTAGAACAATTTTATTCAATTCGTTTATTTGTTGTGGAATATTGTTAGGTTGATTGGCAGAATGTTGTAGAAAAACACTTCTCATAATGGTTTTCAATTTATCACAATCTTGATCGCCAATTAGATATTGATTATTTGATTTTTCATAGACACCAGCTCTGATTCCATTTTGAATAATTTGTATATTTTCTTTTGAAAAATAAGCTTTAGATAATGGTGTATCTTCCCATTGTCCGATTGTTGGATTTCTAAAGGTAACACATTGATTTGCTGGTATTTTATCATACATAGAAAATAAATTGGAAATATCTGGTTGATGTATGATATTAATTCGTCCATTACTTGTTTTATTGTTATTCATATTATAATAGAATCATAAAAAAAAATATAGATAAATAATATAAATGAATTTTCAAAAGTTGATACTAACAACTGCTACAATTATTTTAATAATAGTGTTAGTTGTAATCGGTGTGACACTATCTAAATCTAGTCAAGATATGAGTTGGCCACCTATTGTTGGGTCTTGTCCGGATTATTGGGTTGATATGTCCGGAGCTTGTTTTAACGCTCATAGTTTAGGCAGATGTAATATACCTAGCAAAGATGATAAAAATACAATGGATTTCAATCAGTCACCATTTACTGGTGAAAACGGAGATTGTGCTAAATATAATTGGGCTACGGCATGTAAAGTAACTTGGGATGGCATCACATCCGGAGTTCAAAATCCATGCGATACAACAACGACATAATATATAATAATTTATACCATTATTTACTAACAAAAAGATATAAAAATAATTCTATAATATTTATATGAATAAATATTATCAAAATCAATTTCAAATTCAACAATTTTATAAACTTTTGAATAAATTGCCAGATGAATTACTTAGAGAAATATTTCAATATATTCCAAAAAAAGAATTATTATTCTTGAATAAGACAAATTATTTGACAGATCATTCAAATATGTTTGCCTATATAAATAAACATCAATATGAAAACTATGTTAGATGCATGATACGTTGTGATAATGATTTTGTGGTATCTAATTTATTGTTTGAGAATTTTTTCAAATGGTTTCAAATGAAAAAATATTATTATAAAGAATGTGTTTATGCGAATTATATGTATTTTTTGGAATCTTACGCGATAGATCATCAATCTTTTAAATGTAAAAAAGTATTGTATGATTTTTTTGAAAAATTAGGATTAAATAAAAATAGACATAAAAAGAAGATAATTAGATATATTTT
>Ga0194117_10005219_pt1 | contig 11954 bp, 8 predicted proteins | sample TA2MahsurfametaG_FD_160579 | JGI IMG/M metagenome (GOLD analysis project Ga0194117, IMG submission 160579) | Freshwater microbial communities from Lake Tanganyika, Tanzania - TA2015009 Mahale N1 surface | ecosystem: Environmental > Aquatic > Freshwater > Lake | place: Tanzania: Lake Tanganyika...
ACTGGAATCGTGAAACAGGTTTTGGTCCTGAAAAACGACACGGGAAGCGTTCTGAATGACCTCACCATCCGCTATAATGGGAGGGTTACCAACACCACCCAAGGTCGGGATCCTTTCTATGCGCTAGCGGTCAATGGCAAGGAGGCTCCGACGCTCGCCTATTCCACCGCGGATGGAGACTTGGCGGCACGAGGTGCGTCGGTGACGGGGTTGAACGTTCCAACTAATGGAACCGTGACGATCATTTGGCAATCGGACGGTAACAACGCTCCAGGCAGTGGCTCCCGCAAGCAGATTGGCTTGAGCGATGTTCAAGTGACCTTAGGGGTGACTCAATTCGCGCCTACGGTTTCCACATTGGCCTGGAGTCAGGCCAGTCTGAACCAGTCCTCGGTTGCCGTTAGTGCAAATCTGGTTGGGGATGGTGGAGCAGCGATCGATGAAAAGGGTTTTGTTTACTCGCGGACGACTGACAATGCGAATCCGATTCTTGGCGGAGCCAATGTGCAGACCGCCACGGTCTCAGGCACAACGGCGGGCACCTTCCAGGCCACGTTGAGCGGCCTGACTGCGTCCACCGGCTACACGGTGAAGGCGTATGCCAAGAACAGCGTGGGAACGACGTACACGGCGGTCTCCACCTTTACCACGTTGGATCCGACGCCGCTTTTTGGCGGTTACTACAGCCAAGGATTCTCAGGTTTTGCCGGGACGTTGCCGGAGGGTTGGAAGGGGGCTTCTTCCGCCTCCGGTGTCACCTCGTTCCTCGGGGATTTTGGAAGCGGCTCCAGTGCAGGTTATCGTGGCCCCGCCACTGGGGCAGTTCGTGGGGTGCTTGGCTATCAGCACACCACCAGTTCCGGCACCCTGACGGTTTCATTGACCCTGCAAAACAATACGGCTGCCACCATTACCAACCTGAACGTGGCCTACCTTGGTCGAGTGGCCCGGGAGACGGAAGCCTCCGTTCAGCGCATGCCCGAATGGGCGGTGTCCTTTATCAGTGGAACCAACACCAGCAATGTTACGTCGTTGACTTATTCCACCACGAATGGAGTGGCGGAAAGAAAGACGGCTGCCTTGACCAATCTCAACATCGGCACGAACGAGGTGTTCAGCCTCGTCTGGAGCTGTGCCGCGCCGACCACCGGATCGGGAGCCTCACGTCAAATTGGCATTTCCGATCTGGTGGTTTCGACCAGTGCAATCGTTGCGCCGCCGACGGTCACGGGCGGAGCTTCGCTGACTGGAAAAGTGGGGGAAGCCATTCTGCCTTATCAGATTATTGCGGATGGTTCGCCTACGGGTTACGCCGCTTCCGATCTTCCGGCCGGACTTTCCGTGAACCCGGTGACGGGGGAACTCAGCGGAACCCCCACGGCAGCCACCAGCGAAGTGGGCACCATTGCCACGATCGCAGCTTCCAACGCGGGAGGGACCGGCACGGGAACCCTTACCGTCACCATCGCTAAGGGCGACTCCACTTTGGCAGTTTCCGGGGCTTCCAGCTATGTGTTCAATGGTTCGGCGCAAGGGCCGGACAGCGTGACAAAATCGGGTTCTACTGGCACGCCGACCTTTAGTTATGCAGGAACCGGGAGCACGGTCTATGGTCCATCCGCGACCAAGCCAACCGCAATCGGTGCCTACACCGCGACTGCTTCAGTGACTGCTGATGCTAATTTCAATGGGGTGACTTCTGCAGCTTTTCCGTTTTCGATTGTGAATGCAGCACCCAGCGACACGACCCCGCCGGTGATCACGCTCAACGGGGACAATCCGTTGACAGTGCTGTGGGGGCTGACATGGATCGACGACTACTCGGCCTTTGACGCCGGGGACAATGCCAGCGTGACGGTTAGCCGCGTGAACCCCGTGGATACCAAGGTGCCCGGCAGCTACACGGTGACCTACACGGCCACGGACAGCAAAAGCAACACCGCCACCGCAACGCGGACCGTCAACGTGCGCTTTGCCGGCGGCGGCACCAACCGCGGGCCGGAAGGCCTGCCTGACGCGGTGCGCTTTGCCTTGGGGGCCGACGGCACCAACCGGATGGATGCCGCCCTGATGCCGACGAGCGTGATGAGCAATAACACGCTGGTGCTGAACTATCACGGCCGGCCGGGGACCACCCCGGTGGAGCTGATGCCGGTGGTAAGCACCGATCTGGCGAACAGCAACAGCTGGACCACCTCCGGAATTACCGTGAGCAACGTGGGCACCACGAATGTGAACGGGGTGGCCTTGGAGCGGCGGCAGGCCAGCGTGCCGATGAACGACGGCACAAGGAAGTTCCTGCGGCTCCGGGCGACGACGTCGCAGTAGGCGGGGCGAAGCCCCGCTGGGGGTGGTTTAGCCCAGCCCCCGCACGCAGGCGGTTGGCCCCCTAAGACCTTCCCCCGCCCATCCTTAATTCCGCGTCCCGCGGGGATGGTTGTCGGCTTACGCGGGGGGATTCAAGTTTACGGTTACGTTTACGAAAGCGGGGAGTGGGAGGAATTCGTGAACGTGAAGGTGAACGTGAACGAAAGTTGGTGGAAGGGGACAAGTGAAAGGTGGAATTCCGCGAGGGTTGGCGGGATTTATTTCGTCAACAGTTGCCTGAGGACAAACGGGAGGATGCCGCCGTGGAGGTAGTATTCGACCTCGATGGGGGTATCGAGGCGGCTGGTGACGGGGATCTTTTCGGTTTTTCCGTCCGCGCGTTTCACGACAAGGGAAAGGGTCTCGCGCGGTTTGGGGGGTGAACTGAGACCTTCGAGGGAATAGGTCTCGGTGCCGTCCAGCTTGAGAGTCTGGGCGTTGACGCCCTCGGCAAAGGTGCAGGGGAGCACGCCCATGCCGACGAGGTTGGAGCGGTGGATCCGCTCAAAACTTTCCGCGATGACAGCACGGACGCCGAGCAGGCGGGTGCCCTTGGCGGCCCAGTCGCGCGAGCTGCCGGTGCCGTACTCCTTCCCGGCAAGGATGATCAAGGGAACGTTGGCCTGCCGGTATTTCTGGGCGGCGTCGTAGATGGAGATCTGAGGGCGTTTGGGGTCGAGCAGATCGGGGGTGAGGCCGCCCTCCACGCCGGGGAGCATGAGATTTTTAATGCGGACGTTGGCGAAGGTGCCGCGGGTCATGACGCGGTCGTTGCCGCGACGGGCGCCGTAGCTGTTGAAGTCCTCGGGCGGAACGCCCTCGGCGATCAGGTAGGCGCCGGCGGGGGAGGTCTTCTTGATGTTGCCGGCGGGGGAGATGTGGGCGGTGGTGACGGAATCGCCAAAGACGCCGAGGCAGCGGGCGTTCTGGACGGGGGCCACGGGAGAAGGCTGGAGCGAAAAGTTTTCGAAAAAGGGTGGTTCCTGGATATAGGTGCTCTTCCGATCCCACGCGTAGGTGAGGCCGGGCCTGGAGGGGATCTCGTTCCAGGCGGGGTTTTGTTCCGAAAAATCGCGGTAGAGTTTGCGGAACAACTCGGGCCGGAGGGCGGACTGCATGGCTTGGCCGATTTCCTCGCGGGTGGGCCAGAGGTCGCGGAGGTAGACCGCTTGGCCGTCCTTGCCGAGGCCGAGCGGATCCTTGGAGAGGTCGAGGTCAACGCGACCGGCGAGGGCGAAGGCGACGACGAGGGGCGGAGACATGAGGAAGTTGGCTTTCACGGAAGGGTGGACGCGGGCCTCGAAGTTGCGGTTCCCGGAGAGGACGCTGGCGGCGACAAGGTCGTGCTCGGTGACGGCTTTCTCGACGGGGGCGGGCAAGGGGCCGGAGTTGCCGATGCAGGTGGTGCAGCCGTAGCCGACAAGGTTAAAGCCGAGCTGGTCGAGGAAGGGCTGGAGGCCGGTGGCGGTGAGGTAGTCGGAGACGACGCGGGAGCCGGGGGCGAGGGAGGCTTTGACGGTGGGATCGACGGTCAGGCCGCGCTCGACCGCCTTTTTGGCAAGGAGGCCGGCGGCGAGCATGACGGAGGGGTTGGAGGTGTTGGTGCAGGAGGTGATGGCGGCGATCACCACGGAGCCGTTGCGGATTGTGGAGCCGGTGGCGGGTGACGGGTGGCGGGGAGCGGGGAAGCGATCAGGCGTGGGGCGGTCGGCGATCATTTCCTGTTCGTCGGCGGGCATGGAGACGCGGGCGGATGTGGCGAGGTCGCCGGAGGTTTTGCCGTAGCCGCCGGCGGGCACGGGTTTGGTGAGGAGGGAATCGAAGGCGGATTTGAGGGCGGGGAGCTCGATGCGGTCCTGCGGGCGTTTGGGGCCGGCGACGGAGGGTTGCACGGTGGCGAGGTCGAGTTCGACGACGGAGGAGAAAGCGAGGGCGTCCTTTTTTTGGGCGATGCCAAAGAGGCCCTGGGCGCGGAAGTAGTCCTCGACGAGTTGCACCTGTTCCTCGGTGCGGCCGGTGCCGCGGAGGTAGGCGAGGGATTCGGCGTCGACGGGGAAGTAACCCATGGTGGCGCCGTATTCGGGGGCCATGTTGGCAATGGTGGCGCGATCGGGGAGGGTGAGGCGGGCGGCGCCGGGGCCGAAGAACTCGACAAACTTGCCGACGACCTGGTGTTTACGGAGGAGCTGGGTGACGGTGAGGGCGAGGTCGGTGGCGGTGGCGGCGGGGGGCAGCTCGCCGGTGAGCCAGAAGCCGACGACCTCGGGGGTGAGAAAGGTGAGCGGCTGGCCGAGCATGCCGGCCTCCGCCTCGATGCCGCCGACGCCCCAGCCGACGATGCCGAGGCCGTTGATCATGGTGGTGTGGGAATCGGTGCCGACGAGGGTATCGGGGTAGGTGAGGAGGGAGCCATCGGCCTGGGTTTGGGTGAAGACGCCGCGGGTCAGGTATTCGAGGTTCACCTGGTGGACGATGCCGATGCCGGGGGGGACGACGCCGAAGGTTTGGAAGGCCTGCTGGCCCCACTTAAGGAATTCGTAGCGTTCCCGGTTGCGTTGGAACTCGTACTGCATGTTGAGGAGAAAGGCCCGCGGGGTGCCGTTAACGTCGACCTGGACGGAGTGGTCGACGACGAGATCGACGGGGACGAGGGGCTCGATGAGCTGGGGGTTGCGCCGGAGGCGGGCGACGGCATCGCGCATGGCCGCGAGGTCGACGAGGAGGGGGACGCCGGTGAAGTCCTGCAGGACGATGCGGGCGACGGTGAAGGGAATTTCTTCGGGGGCAGGTTTTTTGGCGTTCCAGCGGGCGAGGTTTTCGACATCGCGCGGGGAGGCCTTGAGGCCGTCGCAGTGGCGGAGGACGGACTCGAGGACGATCCGGAGGGAGACGGGGAGGCGGTGGAGATCGGTCTTGAGGTGGGCGGCAAGTTTGGGGAGGGACTGGAAATGGTAGCGGATGCCGGAGGAGGAGAAGGAATCGATCGTCTGCGTGCGGAAATCGGTCATCCCAAGAGGATACTCCGATTTTGCCCCAGTTGAAGTTGAAGTTAAAAAAAGGGGTCCGGCTGGTTCCCTTCCCACGCCAGGCATGCACGGCCCCCTCGCCGACCCGAACGCGGCCCGGCGGCACGAGCGCAGGTCGCACCGAGGCTTCAAAACGCAGGCGGGGCAGGTTAGAGTCCGACATGGCGTTGCTGGTGCAAAAGTACGGCGGGACGTCGGTGGCCAACCTGGAGCGGATCCGGAAGGTGGCGGACCGGGTGGCGGAGGCGCGCCGCCAAGGCAACCGGTTGGTGGTGGTGGTTTCGGCGATGAGCGGGGTGACGGATGGGCTGCTGAGGATGGCGCGGGAGATCGACCGGGAACCGAGCGAGCGGGAAATGGACCTGCTGTTGGCGACGGGGGAGCAGGTGACGACGGCGTTGTTGGCGATGGCGCTGCAGGCGCGGGGGGTCGAGGCGGCGGCCTTGACGGGGGCGCAGGCGGGCATCGTGACGGACGGGACGCACACCCGGGCGAGGATTGCGAACGTGGCGCCTTCCGCGGTACGGAAGCACTTGGAGGCGGGGCGGGTGGTGATCGTGGCCGGGTTTCAGGGGCAGACGATGGAAGGGCAGATCACGACGCTGGGGCGGGGGGGGTCGGACCTGACGGCGATTGCCCTGGCGGCCGTGTTGAAGGCGGCGCGTTGCGAGATCTACACGGATGTGGACGGGGTGTATTCGGCCGACCCCCGGGCGGAACCCCGGGCGCGCAAAATCCCGGAAATTTCCTACGATGAGATGCTGGAAATGGCGAGCACGGGGGCCAAGGTGATGCAGGCGCGGTCGGTGGAGTTCGCCAAGAAGTTCGGGGTTGTCTTCGAGGTCCGATCGAGTTTCCATCGGGCGAGGGGAACGATGGTGAAAGCCGAAGCCAAATCCATGGAGCGGGTGGTGGTCCGGGGGGTGAGCCTGGAGAAGAACCAGGCCAAGGTGACGTTGGCGGGGGTGGCGGACCGGCCGGGGGTGGCGTCGCGGCTGTTCACGGGCATTGCCAAGGCGGGGATCAACGTCGACATGATTGTGCAAAACGTTTCGCTGCCGCCGGCCGGGCGCAAGGGCAAGGCGGCAACGGACATCACCTTCACGGTGCCGCGGGATGAGCTGGGCAAGGTCAAGCGGGTGTTGGAGGGTTTCCGGCGGGCCGGCGGGGCGCGGCAGATTTTGTTTCAGGAGGGGATCGCGAAGGTTTCGGTGGTGGGCATCGGGATGCGGAGCCACAGCGGCGTGGCGGCGCAGTTGTTCCGGGCGTTGGCGGCGGCGGGGGTGAACATCCAGATGATCAGCACGAGCGAGATCAAGATCACCGTGGTGGTGGACGAGTCGGCCGGGCCGAAGGCGGTCCGGGCGGCCCACCGGGAATTCCGCTTGGGGAGGGGGTGACCTTTGAGCCAACAAACGCCTGAGGCAAGGCCTTTTGGGCTGCGCGGGAGCGCCCGGGACTGGGCCTTTTTCCTGCTGGCGGCGTTTTTGGGGGCCCGGCTGTTGGTGGCGGGGATGGGGAAATTCAACGGGCCGCAGGGGCTGAGCTTTGCCCATTTTTACGGGCAGGTAATGCCGGCGTTAAGCCAGCCGTTTTTGGAAAAAACTTTCCTGCCGGCTTGGCTGTTGAAGCTGTACTTGGGGATGTTGCCGTACGTGGAGATCCTGATCGGGGCGGCGATTCTGGTGGGGGGGAGGAACCGGGTGCCGCTGGGGTTGGCGGGCCTTCTTTTTCTCTCCCTGGCCGGGGGGCAGATGCTGATCGGCGGGCACACGACGGTGGCGGACCTCGCGATCCATTTGGCGCTGACCGTCCTGGCGCTGTTGCTTGTGGAGGAGGAAAATAAGTAAAGGGCCGGGGGCGGTTTTCAGGAAAGCGCAGCGAAAAACCAGGAAGGGGGGAGACCCCGTCACGAGGGGGCCCGGGTGGGTTGGGCGCGGGGTGACGATGCCCCGGCTAGGACTCGAACCTAGGACCAAGTGATTAAGAGTCACCTGCTCTACCAACTGAGCTACCGAGGCGAAGCAGAAAATCTTATCCAAAAAAGCAATCCTCGGCAATCCTGCGGGAGCCGAGATGGGCATTGAGCGGGGAGGAAGATTTCCGCAAAATCATTCCGTGCAGGCCAGCGGCAATCCGGAAAACCTGGAAGTGGCCCTGAAAGGGGGCGGGCTGCAAATCTGGGGGGAGATCAAGCTCCGGGCGGATGCGGTGCTGCGCGGGACTGTCCGCGGCAGCGTGGACGGGGCGGAAAAAGTCATTGTGGCAAAGGAGGCCGTGGTCTCCGGGACGGTGCGAGGGTCAGATGTGCGGGTGGAGGGTGAAGTGGCCGGCGGGGTGACGGCATCGGGAAGGGTTTGGATCGGGGCGCAAGGCAAGGTGCGGGTCCGCGTGAGTGGCAAGGCGGTCCGGATCGAGCCCGGGGCGGAGTTCCAAGGCCAGCTGGAGGTGGGGTAAGCCGTGCGGAAGATCGAAGTCGTCTGCCCGGAGTGTGGGGGGACGCAGATGGAATCGGAGAACTTCATCTCCACGGTTTGTCGGGGCTGCGGCCATTATTTCAAGTCCGAGCGGGCCCAGGGGACGGGCCGGAAGAAAGTCCGAAGGGCCTTGGTTCAAAAACGGGAGCTGACCTGCGCCGAGTGTGGGTCGGTGCAGGAGGTGGCGGCGGAAGCGCTCTCGTCCACCTGTCTGGATTGCGGTCGGCATTTGGAGCTGGGGCATCGGGAGATCTCGGGGGAGTTTTTGGGCAACCTCAGTCTGGAGGGGGATCTGAAAATCGGGCCGAAAGGAAATTTTGGGGGATCGCGGGCGCGGGCGGTCCGGATTGTGGTGCAGGGGCGGGCGAGCGGCTTTCTCGAGGCGGCGGAATGCCTGCGGGTGGAGGGCAAGGTAAAGCTGCGGGCAGGGGCGTCCGGCGGAAAACTGGAGATCCAGGCCGGGGCCGCCCTGGAGACAGGGGAGCCGGTTCAGTTCGCAAGTGGAGAAATCGAGGGGGAATTACGGTGCCCGGAGGCGCGGTTTACCGGGCCGCTGCGGGTCGGACCGCAGGGGGTGTTGATGGCGGAAAAAGTGAGCTTTACCGAGCTGACGGTGGAAGAGGGGGCAAGGGTAAGGAGTGTCGTTTGAAATAGGGAGCCAGCGGCCGGGAGGGTCCGGCGGGCCGAGATTTATTTGGCTTTGGTAAGGTGGCGGAAAGTGGGGGAGAAATCGGGGCTGTCGTCCCTGCCCTCAATAGGGTCGGAGCGGCCGCGGAAAAGGGCGGTTTCCGCGACGATAAACCTGTTGGTGCGGACGTCGCCAAAGAGCTGAGCATTTTCGCAGATCTCGACCGACTCGGTGGCGGTGAGATTGCCTTGGACCTTGCCGCGAATGACGATCTTGGCGGCCTGGATTTCCGCTTTGATGACGGCTTCAGGCCCGATGTCGAGGGAGCCTTGGGAGATGATTTCACCCTCAAAGGTGCCGTTGAATTCAAGAGGGCCGTCGAAGGCGAGGGTGCCTTTGATTTCCACCTGATCCGTGATCAGAGCGGAGCGGCCTGCGGACCCGAAGTGAGCCGTACTCTGCTTGGCAACCTCGGGATAGTTAAAGGTGGCTTCCATGGTTTCGGATTTACGGCCGTTGGAACGACTGAACATATTTACACGATAACGCGGGAAAAAGAGAAATGACAAGGAACTTTTTTCGGGGGGGAGTCCAGGGGGGGCTCCTTGACACAGAGCAAGGGGCTTACGCAACCTTTGAAGCCCATGATTCATCACCTCAAACTGATCCAACTCAAGGGGGGTCTTCCGCCCCAGCGGGTGGAGGAGGTGATGGTGGAGAGCCGGATTCGCCTGCTGAAAATCCAGGATGTTTTGAGTTTGGCCTGCGGGAAGAAGATTCCGCTGAAGGAGCAAGAATCTTTCCATGATCTCTTTTTGGCCCTGGAGTTTGAGAACATCCTCAAACGCACCTCGGCTTTTGATCACCCGCTTTACCACCAGTTTGAGGCCCAGATTCTCAAACCGAACGCCGCGAAGATCGAGGTGCTGGAATTTGAGATGGATCCCGGCAAGGACGTACGTTTTTCGTAAGGCGGGGAAAGGGCCGGAGCCGCGTTGAGAAAGCGGGCGGTCGTGGGGGTGGGAGTGGCGGGTTTTCCCCGGCATGCCGCGGGAAATTCCTGGGCCTTTTTGCAATGGGCGACGGGATTGCGGGAGATGGGTTGGGAGGTATGGATGGTGGAAACCCTCGCCCCCAAGGAGCTGGTCAACGCCGCGGGGCGGCCGTGTCGCTGGGGGGAGAGCCTGAACCTCGCAACTTGGAACGCTTACCTCCGGGAGTTGGGTTGGGATGAAAAGGCCAGCCTGTTGTTGGAGGGGGAGAAAGCAGACGAGCGCAAACTGAGGGAGTTTGCCCAGGGGGCCGATCTTTTCCTGAATTTGTCCGGGCATTTCAAGCGGGTGGATCTGGTGAGCGGGGCCGCCGCCCGGGTGTATGTGGATCTGGACCCGGCGTTCACGCAGATCTGGGCCAAGGTCTACGGCAGCAAAATGAATTTCAGCGGGCACAACGCCTTCTGGAGTGTCGGGCTATCCATGGGGCGCGGGGCCGTGGTGCCGGAAACGGGACATGCCTGGAAACCGGTGCGGCCTCCGGTGTGCCGGCGATATTGGTCGGCCGGGGCGGCGGGCAAACCCACGGGGCCGACGGCGGGAGCGGGGCGGGGCCGTTGGACGACGATCACGCATTGGCATGGGTATGCGGCGGTGGAGTGGGAGGGGCGGAGTTACGGAAACAAGGCGGGGGAATTTGAAAAGTTGCGGGGCTGGCCGGGCCGGACGGGATTGCGGCCGCGGGTGGTGACCGATTTAGGCCCGGGCAAGGAGAGGGAGGCCTTTGAGGCGGAGGGGTGGGAGTTTCTGGAACCGGCCAAAATCTGTGCGGACTGGAAGGAATACCGCGCTTTTTTGGCGGCCAGCCGGGGGGAGTTTTCGCCCGCCAAGGCGGGGTATGTCACGGCGCAAACCGGCTGGTTCAGTGACCGGAGTGCGCTTTACCTTTCGCTGGGTCGGCCGGTCTTGTTGCAGGACACCGGTTGGTCGCGGTGGTTGCCGGAGGGCCGGGGGCTGGTGGCTTTCCGAACGCCGGAGGAGGCGGCGGAAAAGGCGCAGGCGATCGAGAGGGATTATGGGCGGCATTGCCGGGCGGCGGAGGAAGTGGCCGCCGAGTTTTTGGCGGAAAGCAAGGCAATCGGTGAGGCGGTGGGTTGAGGGCGAGCGGGAGGCGAGAAGCGGAAGGCCAGGACGAGGGTTTCTTTTTACGCCAGGCAGGGGAGAAAGAACGGAGTTTCTCTTAAACGTGAACGGAAGCTGGTCGAAGGGACCAGGCAGTCGTGGAGGATTCGATTTACGATACTTCGGTGGCCCTCCAGACGCTTTCTGCTGTGCCCTGATCGGACTTTGGCACCGGATGCATCGGGGAACGAGGAGTGAGGTGATCGGCGATCGGGAAACAGGATTTATTCTGTTGCCGGCAACGGGTGGATGAATCCTTTCGGGGCGGGCTCCCCGGTTTATTTTTTTGTTTTGGTCAAGCCTGGCAGGACTTCCCGGGCGGCGAGCTTGGGTTTGCGGTCCAGATCGTAAAGACCCCAGTGCTTTTCTGCTCCCTGCGGGTTGTTGGGGTCGCCTTTCCAGTCCTCGTCGAAAGCCTCGAACCAGAAGACCGTCACGTGGTTTTTTCCGGCCCACTCCAGCAAATCCTTGAAATAGCGGGCCTGTTTCTTTTCGTTGGCCTCCTCGGGGAATTCCGAGGCCGTCGTGGCCCAACCGGCCTCGGCAATCGCGATCGGAATTCCAGGAAGGGCTTGTTGGACGGCGGCGAGATTTTCCAAAGTAAACGCCATGGACTGGGATAAGGTCTTTTTTTCCCAGATCGGGTAGGTGTGGACTCCGGCGAAATCGACCACCCCAGCGAGTTCCTTGGCGTAACGGACCCACGCCGCATAGTTTTCCGCGGTGGTGACCGGCTGGGGAAGGGCCTCCCGGGCCTGGCGCAAAAATCCGGCCAACCGCTCCACCGAGAGCCGGTGATCGTTCCAGTCCACGAGGGTCTCGTTGCCGATGTTCACCGCGGCCACGACATCTGGGAATTCCTTGGTTAGAGCGATGGCCCGCTTGACCTCCTCCTCATTGCCTTTGCGGTTGGCAGCCAGCACTTCTTTCGGGACGGGGATTTTAATCCAGTCGCAGGTCTCGTGCGGACTGATCTCGGCGTTCAGCCATGCCCCGAGCATGACTTTGAGCGGCAGTTTCTCGCTGCGGATCAGTTCCAGGACGGTGCGGGAATTTTCCCGGCAGTCGTAGAGGCGAATCAGGCGGATTCCTGCCGACCCGCTGAGGAGACGCAGATCCTCAAGAATTTCCTTCCGGGAGGGGTTTTTCGCCCCTTGACCCCGGTCGGGGTATTGGCCCCTTCGGAATCCAGAGTAGGAGAGGGCGAGGGGCTGCGGATCCAAAAGATCGGCTGGTTTTTGGGGAACAAAGTCCCCCGCCAAGGCTGTGCCGGCGACGAGGG
>Ga0194117_10005221_pt1 | contig 11951 bp, 9 predicted proteins | sample TA2MahsurfametaG_FD_160579 | JGI IMG/M metagenome (GOLD analysis project Ga0194117, IMG submission 160579) | Freshwater microbial communities from Lake Tanganyika, Tanzania - TA2015009 Mahale N1 surface | ecosystem: Environmental > Aquatic > Freshwater > Lake | place: Tanzania: Lake Tanganyika...
CCCCCCCAACGAAAATCGCAATTCAGCGAAGCTACGGACAACTCCATTCAGATGCTCAGCCCTTTTATATGCCTTACTGGCCCGAGAGAGCACCCGTGGGAGGGACTGTGCATCTGTACGTACCACTATTCGCGGACGCAAGAGATGCTAGTTCCACCTACATTTACGCGGAAGCTACCGATCTTTCCTTTCCTTCAGGCGAATACTTCTATACCAAACACTTCATCAATACCCCACTGTTGACACTGCCGGACGTGCTACCAGCTGTCATCTCTTTTATGGAGAATGCGCAGCGGCTAGGGCAACTTCCGCAAGGTGCGGTCTGGAGAGCCGTAAATCGACACCTTGATGAAGGGCCAGAGTAAAATTGAGCGACTTGGATGAGAAGCCTGGGTCTCACTGTGTCAAACTCTGAGTTTGCATGCCTAAAGCATTGGACGCAGTGACGCTCTCGCTAGTGGTGATGAGCGGAGGAGCGGAGCGGGTACCGCTACGATCTGGACTCAACTGGGGACAGCGACCTGGACGAAATCCCAATCAGGCTTATCTGTCGGTGCCGGGCGAGGTTCGGCGAATGGGGTTCTTCCCGGCGGCGGGACGGAGGTTTGGGGTAGAAACTGATGATGGCGAGCTGTTCGTTTTGGTGCGTGCGCAGGCGAGTGGTAAGGCTCTAGAAACACCCGATGACAACGCATTGCTGGGCCGGTATTTTCGTCAGCGGCTTGGGGTCGAGTCTGGAAGATTGGTGACGCTTGCGCACCTTCGTCGCTATGGGCGTACAAGTGTCGACATTTTTAGGGTTTCAGAGTTGAAATATCGATTGGATTTTTCGATTGACTAATGACCGATTGTCAGTATCTGCAAGTGGATCTAGCGTTCGAAGCCTCGACATTTAGAAGATGGGCAAACTCAGTTTTCGGCTAACCATAGAGGGTTCAACTGATGGGTATTTGATATCCGTCAGTGTCTTCAAGACGGCGCGAAGGATGATCTCGGCAGCCTTAGGTGGCACCGCCATGCCAATTTGCCTTCGGACGCTCTCCTTGGATCCTTTGAACTCGAAGTCGTCAGGAAAAGTCTGGAGTCTCGCACGCTCACGATTGGTAAGTGCACGATTTTCTCTCCAGTGGTACACGTGTGTTCCACCACCGCCGCTCCCGGTCACGGTGTATGCGGGCTTCTTGGGGTCAAGTCGTTTATAGATTTGACTGAGGCGCGCACCCTCGACATTAAGCCTTAACCGAGGAGGCAACTTAGCGGTCCATGCGTTCTCACCCGGAGCGATATGAGATAGGCGCTCGACAACTCGTTGCGACTGAGCAGTGAACTCATTATTCGTAGCTGTTGCAGGTATCGGAGGAATCTCGATGGCTTCTCTGCAGGTGACCATCCTGCCTGTCGGCTTAGGAACTTTGAATGTTCGATCGAGGTCGCTTCGAATTCCCACGATGACGATTCGATGGCGAGCTTGAGGAATCCCATAATGCTCGAATTTATAAAGGTGAGTTGTGAGTTCGTATCCGAATCTACCTACCTGCTCAAGAGCCGTAACGATTCGTTCGAAGGCCTTTCCCGCGTTGGCACTGGCAAGACCACTTACGTTTTCCGCCACAAAGAAAAGGGGATTGGTGTCTGCCAGATACTCGACTCCGAATTGATACAACGGACCAAATTCTCCCTCGATACCTTTCGACTCGCCGACGCTACTGAAGTCGTTACACGGAAATCCAAACATGAAACCCTCAGCGGGCGGTAACTGGGATATTGATAACTCCCGAACGTCCTCGCAGATCACTTCCAAATTAGGAGAGTGGGGTCGTATGTTAAGTTCATACGTGTCGCAGGTGTCACGGTCGTAGTCAGTAGCAAAGACATGTCGGAATCCGATGATTTTCCCTTGTATCGAGATTGTCGAGCGAGTTGCGCCAACTGCCAAGCCACCAGGACCGCAGTACATCTCGCCCAAGCCAAAAGTTGGAGTTTTTGACTTCAGAACCTGATTGAGTGTTCTCGCGCGGAGTTTTGATGACTTGGCTGCACTGGGCCTCGTTGCAGACATAGTCGTTGGATTACGAGACTGAGTGCTCCGACTTGGCATCTAGGCCACAGTAGTACTTGGGTAAGTTGAAGATATGGTAACGACTTGGGTCGACACTCTGAATTTGGCGAAAAACGACAAAGGGTCGCAGAGAAGCATTCTCGGATACGCGGGTGAGTCTCTCGTGATAGGTAGGGCGTTGGTGTGTGGATACAACCTTTTCTTCAAAGCTTGGAGAGATTCGAAGTATGACGCCGTTCTTGATTACAGGGGCTCTCTATATCGAATCGAGATCAAACAGTTTGGCAAGGCCCAAATGTCAATTAGCACAACCAGTGGTGGAAGGTCCGGCGAACAGATAAGTCGTGCTGCCAGATCGCGGGCTCAAGTGTTATCTGTCATCGATTGCGATTTTCTTATCGCTGTTGAGTCTCTCAGTGGCAAATGCTGGATTGTTCCAACGGAAGTTATAGAGATCCTGGGAAAGCCTCGGCTTACAGTCTCTGCTCTGACGCCGTTTTCTGAGAATTGGAGTCTGTTTATGAACTCACACCGTTACGTCAATGCAGACGGTAAATCGTCACCACTAAGGTACAGGTCGATTGAAGAGTTGAAGAATCTTCATGCAGACATCGGGCTTAGTGGGACTCCTCCAAGTTCCTTTCAGCCAACTCGGCGACACAAGGCAATCGAGATCGAGAGTCAACGCGATCGTCTAGCGCTCGCAATCTGGATACAGCATGCACAACTCGCAAACGTGAGATCTCGAGGCAGCAGATAGAGTATGCCGTCTCAGCGACAAGCGATAAACAAACATGAGCACAGCCTTACTGCGATGGAATGTCTTCCCACGGAGTCGTTCTTCCTCTGAGCATCAGCTTCGGGTTTTGGACGTATTTCGGGCCGCTTTGCCAAAGATAGGGACCCCCCGAAACAGACTTGTCAGCTTAAAAGTCCTAGGAACTGTCAGACCAGAACTTGTCAAACTTGGGTATGAGATGGAAGATACCCATCGAGTATCGCGCCCAGTCCTCTTCGGCGAGAACGACCAGGCACTTAAGTCATACAACGTTGACGGCTGGCATGACCCGACAAAGACCGTGATCGAGATTGAGGCGGGACAAGCGGTCGAGAATAATCGATTTGCGCTCGACCTCCTAAAGGCCCTCTCAATTCAGGACGCCAGGAACCTGATAATTGCCGTACCCGCCAATTATCACCCCGAGCGTTTGAGAAAGGGAGGCAAGTCGCCGAAGAAGGACTTTGATGAGGTCGCCAAGCATCTTGATGGGTTGTACTCCTCCGGTCGCGTTGTTCTGCCATTGGACTCCATCCTGGTGATTGGGTATTAACTTTTGAGAGCGAGATCGTCGGCGAGTTCGAGATCGCGAAGCCCTGCCACGATCGAGCCAGACTTTTGGTACTCTCTAGATTTTGAAGTTCAGTTGTAGAAACGACGGAAGACCGAATTGGGAGGAGATGTCTTTGCCAAACGAAGCCGAGTCAATGCGAAAGAATGCGATCAGGCTCGCACTTGAAGAGTACAAAAGGAGTGGGTCTACGCGCACTGAGCGGATTACTTATCGGGGAAAGCCCCGAGATCTTCCAGTCATTCGACTTCAACCAAATCAGTTGCTGTTCAACTACAACAACAGTCGACTCCGTGCGCAGATTCTTGATGATCCCAATTGCGCTTTGATAAAGACTGATCCGCTTAGCGATGAAGCTCAGGAGATTCTTGCGAAACTGCTAAAGCAGACCGAAGAATACCAAAGTCTAAAAGATGAAGTGATTGCCTTCCAACAAAAGAATGCGGGTGTTGTAACAGCTGACGGACTCGTTATAGATGGCAATACGCGACTTGCGATCATCCGCGAGTTGAACGCCGCCGGGAATGAGAATGCCAAGGGTATTGATGTGGCCGTGATGCCAGCGGATGCAACCACTGCCGACTGCATTGACGTTGAGATGACTCGACAAATGCTCAAGTTGACTCACCAGCAGTACACGTTTACGAATGAGCTGTTGATGATAAAGGAATACCTTGAGGCCGGTAACACCATGATTCAGCTCGCTGCTCAGCTTGGATATACAAAGCGAAAAGAGCAGAGAGTCAGAGAAAAACTTGAGCTTTTGTCACTAGTAGAAGAAGTTCGCAATATGACAGCGCCCCCCATTCACTATTCCGTTTTTGATGGAAAGAGCCAGCATCTAAGAGACCTTCTAGAGAAATACAAACAGCTTGCGACCGACGATCTCGCAGCAGCAAATCAAATGAAAGCCGCGCGAATATTTGGAATGTTCCTCGGGCTTAACAAGGACTTTACGCGTGTAATCAATGACGACTTTTTCGAAGAGAAAGTGATGGACCGACTGCGGGATGAGCCAGAAGCGCTCAAGTTGCTGAGTGACTTCACGGTTCGGAGTGACCAACCGAGCGGGTTGGACTCAACAATCTTTGGAGAGCCCGAGAGCGCTGGCCTTGATGCACGCGCGTTTGTGGCTAATCAGCTGAAGAGGTTGATTGACGAAGAGGGCTTCATTAAGGAGAATCGTGACGAAGACCTCAACAAGATGGCCGAAGTGTTTAAGGCGATCGCAGTTGACGAAGTGCGCGACAAGAATCTTGAAGACATCAAGTTAAAGCCAATTGCCGCAATGCAGGGAATCAAGGTTGGTCTCGAAGATGTGCTCGTTGTTCTAGACGATGCCTTGCGACGCCCCGATTTTAAGCGCGCCGACTTTGAATATGAATTCGGAAATGTGCGGCAAACCCTTGGTGAGATAGAGCAAAAACTCAAGAAGTGACGCCTGATGCAGCTGAACATCGCCCCAGCTTGAGCTCGCCTTTGTCACTACTCAAAGTTTCACTAACTGAATACGGTGACGTAAAAATCACTCGGAGTGATAGCGCACCAGTCAATGAATGGCGGGCCTTACTTCTGTATTTCAGCCGCTCATTTTCGGGTAACCAGTTACAGCGAGATCATATTGAAGTTCCATTGATCGATTTTGTAGACCGAGTTACTTGGCTTCGCGAGAACTGGGTGCGCATTTACGGGCGTGACAGCATCGATTTCTCTCCAGCCGTAGTCGATGCTGTGGCGGCCGCAAGGAAAGGAAAGTTGCATTTCGCAAATCAACTTGTCTTGTCCTACCCGGACGATCTCATTGACATTACTGTGCTATCACTCAAACGTCAGCTCACTGATTTTCAACTTCGTGATCTCACAGCCTTGATGAGAATGCCCAATGGCGCAAATTTCTCAGTTCCTGGCGCTGGAAAGACCTCGACGACTCTCGCATTGTGGGCTCTTCTCAGGTCTAAGCAAATCGTTGAGAAATTACTAGTGGTCTGCCCACGATCAGCTTTCGAGTCATGGGCAACGGAACCAGAACGCCTTTTCTTGAATCCTGTGCGTACGTCCCAATTCACATCTGAGATCGTTGATGCATCTGTTGAGATTCTCTACGTCAATTTTGAGCAGTTGGAAAATGACCATCGACTTACTCGGCTCAAGAAGTGGGTTTTGCGGAATGACGCCATGCTCGTAATCGACGAAGCACATCGGGTAAAGGCGGGATCAAGATCAATTCGATGGAGGTCATGTAAGACGCTCGCTACCGTTAGTAAGCGCACTGATCTTCTCACGGGTACACCGTTACCGCATGGACATGAGGACCTCCGAAATCTCCTCAAACTCGCGTGGCAGAGCCTTTCGAATCGAGATCTATCAGAAAGCACGCTAAGGATCATGAAGCGAGGTGGTGTCTTCGTTCGGACGACGAAACGTGAACTTGGCCTACCCCCAATGGAAGTGAGCCAGGTGACGATTCCAATGTCGACCTTGCAGAGAGAGATTTACTCTGCCTTGCGACGCAACTTTGCTTCAATCTTTCAAATTGCAGTCCACGAGGAAAGTTTTTTTGCGCGTCGCGGTCGTGCCGTAATGTCGTTGCTTGCGGCTGCGTCTAATCCGGGACTTTTACTTAGGCAGGATGACGACCTTGCGTTTCTTGGACTCGTCTGGCCTCCTAGGGAGATCACTCCAGGATCAGAGCTAATGAAGTTAATGGAAAGATATGCGCGTCATGAGATGCCGCCGAAGTACAAATGGGTTACTCAATATGTAGCGAATGCACACGCCGCGGGTCGGAAGACTCTTGTCTGGAGTTCATTCGTCGGAAATCTCGAAGCGATACGAGTAGCCCTCGATAAGTTTGGGCCTGCAGTTATTCATGGAGCGATTTCACCCGAAGATCGAATTTCGGAGCTTCACAGATTCCGAAATGATCCGAATTGCGCAGTCCTCATCACCAATCCTCAGACGCTAGGAGAAGGTATCAACCTTCACGAAGTCTGCCACGAAGCAATCTATATAGATCGAAGCTTTAACGCGGCACATTATCTGCAGTCAATCGACCGTATTCACCGACTCGGCCTTAAACCGGATCAAACCACCAAGGTATTCGTTCTCGTTACCGAAAACAGTATTGATGAATCCGCCGATCGTCGACTCGCCACAAAGATTGCGAGACTTGGTAAACAGTTGGACGACGAAGGACTTGTGCAGCTCAGCCTCCCAAGCGGAGAAGACGACGAGTTCTCGTTTGCTGACTACGTTGATGAAACAGACCTTGATGAGCTGTACTCGCACCTAAGAGACGACGTTGATGAATCAAGTTCGAACTGAGTTAGTTGCGGAACTCCTTGGTGTAATCGGCCCTGGAATCAGCATCAACGACGTCAAAACGTACTGTCGAATTGCTCCTATCGTTGCGGGTCGAACACAATTTGATCGCGAGTACGTTCTCGAACGACTGATAAGTGAAGGCGTACTGCTGATTAGAGAAGCGCGCGTCTTAGTTAATCAGACCATTCTTGTGAAGTTTCTCGAGGAGAAACTTGCTGGGGGTGATCAGGTTGCGTGGAATCTTGTCGAGGCGACCGACGACTCACTTGCGATTGAGGCGAAGTTTCCCCGCGATCTCTTGGAGCGAATTGGCCAAGCTGGAGAGACTGCAGTTGTGGAGGAGCTAAAACGCCAGCTAGCTCCGGAGCTGCATGAGCAGATCGATCAAGTATCACTTCGCGATGACACGGCGGGGTTCGACATCTGGGCACCACTTGTTACGAAGTCAACTGGATTTGCAAGGTTGGAGGTTAAGACATGTTCTCGTCCGGGTAAGGATTTCCTCTTCTTCTTGTCTAGAAACGAGGCCCGTGTGGCAGTAGGTACGCAGAACTGGTTTTTGGTGGGAGTCGTAAGGCTTGATGAGGTACTCACTGTTCTAGGCCACTTACCACTTCACAATTTTTCAGCTCTCTTGCCGAATGACACCTCCTCAAGAAGCCGATGGGAGAGTGCAAGCGTTCGCTTACCCAAGTCACGTTTCAGACCCGGCCTGCCATAAACAATCTCCAACAATATGAGGTTTCGCAGATTCCAACGAACTGCTTAGTGTTAGCCATCGCCAACTTGTTGTACTTCATGGTACAAACTACTGTGTTATAGATGACTCACTCGGATGACATCGGAACTGCCGTTGGTGACGGAGTTTTGGAGAGTCAAGCGGGGCATATCGCACGCATCTATCCACACATCGCCCGACTGATCGATGTGGCCGCAAGACGGAGCTCGGCGTGGGTAACGAGAGAAGAGTTGATTAACGAGCTACTTCTTGATAACGATGCGAAGAAGCTTGTGGACATTGGGGCGAGCGGTACATCGATGACGATTCGGAAGTACGCAGGGAACACCATCGACTGGTGGAGTGCCGACTACACAAAGGATAACGAGAGAATCAAGATTTATCGCCCGCAATATGTCAGAGAAGAGATTGATGAGAAATACGCGTACTGGCCAGTATCGCTCGGCTTAGCACCCCGAAAGCGGAAGGTCTGGATTAACAACGCGTCTTGGCAGATTCGGAACGAGTTTGAACACGAGATTCGAGACTCTTGCAGTCTTCACTGGAATCTCTGGCCAACCAAAATGTTGCCGTTCAAAGACATAGCGAAGGGTGACCTCGTCGTTACTTCGTGGAACGAAACTCGGCATCGCAAGCGAGGTAAGTTGCTTGGTTGGGTCGTCGAAGTCGACCACGTGGCTAAGTCAGAGTATGAGTCCCAAGAACATGCCTACTCAATCTTGAAGCGCGAGTTACAACAAGGCGTTGCTAAGGCAGGGTTGACTAAAAAGGGGTTTTTGGAACATAGGTATAACGAAAAGACTCCAAGCGCCGGCTTTCTCCTTGCGTACACTGCGACGGCGAAGTTTCTGCTTGACCGGCCACGCCCTGAAGATCTGAATCTTTCGTCGCATGGCTGGCGTGGATGGACGGAGAGTCAACTTCAAAGTGTCTGGTTTGAGAGTCGCGCTAGACCAGCGCCGCGAGTTTGGCAAGTGAACAACAACCAGACAGCTGAGTGGGAAACCGCTTCTGGTTTACTCTTCGCACCCCTTCGAGGCCCTCAAGGCGAACGAAGGGTCGGATACGACGCGCTTAAAGACGCCCGCCCTGGTGACATTGTGTACTCGATGTTTGATGGCTCCATTGGCGCGAAGGGAGTAGTGCTAGAGGCTGCGAAGGACTTACAGCCTGGGCAAGTCTCGGGTGACCAGAGCGGCCCCGGTTACGAACTACGAGTCCGCTTTCAAAGATTGAGGTCCCCATTCAAACCCAAGGATTTCTTCGATGAGATCTCGGAGATGATGGATCCCGAAAGAACATTGCTAACTAAGGATGGAACCGCTAAACAACCGGTCTATTTTGGTGAGATTGCCGACTCGCATGGCGATGTTTATGAGTCCATCGTTGGTCGAACGACCGACACGGTTGGTGCTGATCGGCACTTGCTCTTGCGACTGAGCGATAATCAGGGCGCCGGATCCGCGACGATCACGGCTTACCGTTCGGTACTACAAGTAGCGGGTCAAGTAGCTCTTGTAAAGATTGGCAAGCCACTCGCCGACAAGACGATTGACTTTTACAGACATTTATTGGATGCGGGAAAGCAAGTCTCAGTCTTTATTCTCACTGGAGGCGACGAAAAATCTCTTTACGAGGCAGACCTCGCTCAGATCACAAACGATCCAACACACATTGACAGCAAGATTGTTCCAGATTTTCATAGTGAGCACATCAAGACTGGTGTCAGTTGCTTTGTGCTACGGGCGATCAATCCAGAAAACCTCTATGACCGTCTCAATGAGTTGTTAGTCCTTCATGATGATCCAGCCAGTCCAATAAGCGAAAGCTTGAAAGGTCAGCAAAGCGTAATGAGTGTGTTAAAAACATCTGTCAAATCCGATCCGCCCCCTGGTCATGGCCCCGGGAAACCATCCCAGAGAGCACAACGCCTTGCCCGTCGGCTGTCTTGGGATGAGCGCAAGACTGAGGAGCTGTTAGATGGTCTTGAATCGCGACGTCCACAGATAGTGCTTGCCGGACCACCTGGCACAGGGAAGACGTATTGCGCAAGCGCAATCGCACGTGCCTTACTCGAAGATGTCGAACCAGCAGTCGATATTGAATCAAACATTCATATTGTGCAGTTTCATCCGACGTACAGCTATCAGGAGTTTATGGAGGGCTTACAACCCAAACCATCGGGTTCGAGTTTTGTTTTCGACTGGGTGGATGGAGTTCTCAAACGAATCGTCAACAAGATTGAGATCGCCCGACAAGAGGGAAAACCTGTACGAAACATACTAATTATCGATGAGATAAATCGCGCGAATGTACCCAGTGTGTTAGGTGAGTTGATGTATCTCTTGGAATACCGGAGCAAGAGCGTCACACTCGGTAGCGGCAAAAGTTTTTCGTTGCCGCCAGAACTCATAATCATTGGAACAATGAACTCAGCCGACCGAAGTATTAGGGGTCTTGACCTCGCTCTAAGGCGTCGTTTCGACTTCTTTGACGTTGAACCTGACGGGCAGGTGTTGCGAGATCACTATGCGAACGGGGGGAAGGGCAAATTGGTTGGTATGACCATCGATCAACTCGTGGCGGGTTTCGATCAACTGAACAAGCAGATTGAACTCGATAGCCAAACCAGTGATCTCATGATCGGCCACAGCTACTTAATGGAGAAAGAGATGAGTCCTCATGTGCTCGAGAGGGTATGGCGGCAACAGCTGTTTCCTCTTGTTCGTGAATACTTCTTGGGAAGCGCGGACCTCATTGGCAAGTACAACGTCAAAAAGTTCTGGAGTATGTGAGTACGAACTCTGAGAATTCGGGCAACTTCGAGAACCTCACCGAATCTAAAGCCGCGGTACTTTTTCTTAGTAAAAGCGAAGCCGCGGCCCTTCGTGACCTCGGTCGCTCGTTTGCTGCGCAACGATCTTTGCAAGAGAAAGATGAGGAACAAGCCAATGAGTCTGAGGCATCAGTTTTGGAGTGTGTTCGATTTGAGGAGGCCGACCGAAGCGAAGAGAGCCTGGCCTACAAAGTCACCATTTGGAATCGCGTCGGAGCAATTCAATTGGGTGACCGAACACTGCTAATCAGACCGAAAATCGAGTTTGACCACTTCATCTACGTGTCCGAGCTGGCTATTGGTGATCCCCAAACCCGAGAGCGAGACCCACTGGTTTTGGAGCCGCATCAGTCATTCAGGGATCTCATCGCTAGGTGGTTCCTTAATGCCATTGACCGGCTGATTCCCAACCACTTGATTCGCGATTACTACGAGCAGTTAGGTGTGCTACCTGCAGTGAGGGGTGCAGTCATTCCAATCGCAACAACTCGACGCTTCTACCGCGGGCGGCTAGATGTCGTATGCAGATACGACACGTTTGAACTTGACCACGCACTTAACCGCATCTTGAAGGAGGCATGCCTTAGGGTCGCCAACTTTGAGACGTTGACTGAAGCAGACCGGCGACGGGCACGGTCTAAGGCCAATGCAATACCTGAAGTTGGACCATTCGGACGAGCAGATCTGATCGCCAAGCCAGATCGTCGCGCTATCTCTGAGGGATACACCACGCCAATTAACCTCGCTCGGTCCATAATTGCCAGTGAAGGTCGCTCAATTGAGGGAGGGCGACAGCTCGCATACGCCTTCTTGCAATTCACGCCATCAATCATTGAGGAAGGAATTCGAAACATTCTTAGGTTGGCATTGGGAGAAACTTGGGAAGTGAACAAACGATCATATGAGGTGCAACCCTTGAAGTCAGCGACTCCAGACCTTGTATTCTCGCGAAGTGGTCGAGTCGAAGTTGTTGGCGATGTGAAGTACAAGGTTGCAGCCGAGTGGGGAAGACTTCATGATGACGTCTATCAGTCCATCTACTTCGCAACTGCCGCCGAAGTCCACAGGTCGTTAGTTGTCGCGTTTACGAACGATGATCAAGTGGCTCTACCGCAACTTCGAGTCGGAAAGAACACGGTTGATGGAGTCCTTTGGGATGCGTCGAAGAGTGTGAGCCCAGAGGTTGCGAGGCGCCGCTTTATTGACGAAGTTAAATCTCTGCTATCTATTTGAGCATTTTGTTCATCAACCGGTTGCAACTAGCGACATCTCAACATCTTGATTCGTCACACCGAACGATGTCAAACCTAAGAGCCTTGCGGTGTGTCTCCTGTGGTTGAGTATCGCCATAGTTGGGGACAGCAAGGTTGGGTTGTATATAGAAAATCATTGATTGAGAAGCCTGCCGGACACTTGACGATCCTCGATCAATCCGCATTCGGCGCGCAGAACCCGTTGCATTTGAATCGAAGTGACACCTGTGATCCGAGTGAAAAGCAGGCGGCTCTAACGATTGCTGTACGAAATCCCGGTCGATCAGATCACTCTCTGGTATCGAGACGCAGGTGGTTGATGTAGATGTCGCTCGCAGGTAATCCAATAGCCGTGATGTCAAACTTAAGTGAGGGCTCGACACGACTACTC
>Ga0194117_10005223_pt1 | contig 11951 bp, 12 predicted proteins | sample TA2MahsurfametaG_FD_160579 | JGI IMG/M metagenome (GOLD analysis project Ga0194117, IMG submission 160579) | Freshwater microbial communities from Lake Tanganyika, Tanzania - TA2015009 Mahale N1 surface | ecosystem: Environmental > Aquatic > Freshwater > Lake | place: Tanzania: Lake Tanganyika...
TAAATAAGTAGTTTACAATACTATGAATAAGTTATATAATAGGTGATATATTTTTTTAACAACTAGGTTTTAATGATGTTGTTACTTAAACAGGTGAAAAATTACAAAATACCATGCTAGTAGGATATGTAAGAGTTTCAAAGGCAGACGGCTCTCAAACAACAAATCTCCAACTGGACGCTTTAAAAGCACACGGAGTTCAACAAGAGTACATCTACGAAGATTATGCCTCAGGAAGAAATGACAAAAGACCAGGATTGGAAGCATGCTTAAAATCTCTTCGAGAACATGACGTCTTAGTAGTCTGGAAACTAGACAGATTAGGCCGTAATCTCTCACACCTAGTGAAAACAATCACCGATCTTACCCAGCGAAAAATCGGTTTTCGTATTTTATCAGGACAAGGCGCTCAAATTGATACAACTACCGCCGCAGGAAGATTGACCTTTGGAATATTTGCATCACTAGCAGAGTTTGAAAGCGATCTAATTAGTGAACGAATAAAAGCAGGACTAGCCGCTGCTCGTGCTAGAGGAACAAACGGCGGGAGGAAATTCAGGTTAAGTAAGGCGCAAGTACGCCTCGCTGAAGTAGCTATGAAAAATCGTGATACTTCCGTAGGTGATTTGTGCAAAGAGCTAAAAATCACAAGAAATACATTATATCAGTACGTAAGTCCTACAGGCGAACTTCGCCAGAGGGCAATTAAGCGTCTGGAACTATAGAAAAACCTCCAAGAGTTTAATACTCTGGAGGTTCGCCGTAATCATTAACTCCGTCAGTGCCTTTTTTGAATATCAATAATAACATTAGTAATAGTCCAAAGGGTACAAAGGAAACCATTACGCAAAAACCACTCAAGTTTAAATCATGTAGTCTTCTTACGGCTAAAGGGAAGTATTGTAACATTAATATCCAAATAATAATTAAAAATCCCCAAGCTGTCATAAGAAAAAACCACGAGTCATTCTTATCTAAATATTCCCAATTTAAATTAATAATTATAAAAAATATTGGTATTAATGTAATTCTTATTACATATTCTTTTCTACTTGCCCGGCCTTTAAAGGAAAATAAATTACGAAAAAGTAGGTTAATGATATAGTGTGTCATACCACGCCTCAATATTACCTGTTAGCTCTGGAGAGGTTATCACATCTAACATTTGATATTTAGTATGTTTTACTCCTTCCTCTGTTAGTAATGCCTCTTTTTCAGCTTCAAAATAACAGAGTAAACTATCTTTAGCATCATTAGCTAAACTAGTTCTTGATGAAAGTTTTGCTAATAATCTTTCACCTGCAAAACTTTGTACATCATCATAAGTAATCATACATTTAACCCAACCTGCAAATAAACTTGTATAAAATTTACCTTTATTTTTTATCCAATCCAAAGTTGTTCTTTCAACCACGACATTATCAACATCAACACCATGGGCTTTTGCTTGTTCTAACCTATTTTGGTATATAGACATTTTGCTATCAGCAGTACCATTAATGTTAAGTTGGTACTTTTCAAACAATGTCATCGTAGTTATTATTACACTTTTTACAGTATCGTTTTTTAAGGCATTAACTAAAGCATCCTCCCCCTTATCAGTAATTTTATTACCTTCTAGGCGTAATTTTTTCAGATTAGGCATATCACCTTTTACGAGAGAGTTAGCTAGTACCTTAGCTCCATTATCGTCTATTTGCTTATTACTTACATCAATGGTCGATACTTTGGAAAGATAAGGTAGTTTTAAAAAATAATAAAAATTTTCCATCTGGTAAGACGGTTTAACTCGAAAATTATTATCACTATATTCTATAGCTTTTTCAAAATCTGTTTTTTCTTTTAATATAAACTTTTTAAAATTAGATGCTTCAAGGTCTTTTGGGTTAATTTTTATAGCTATATCACAGCTTATTAAAGCTTTGTCATAATCTCCCAACTTTTTTGAGGATATAGCTTTAATGTTATAAATATCAATTATCTGACTTAATTTTTCTTTTGAAGCCACCATGTCTTTATAATATTTATTGTATTCATCTAAAAAATAATTAGATTTTCTTGCTTCCTCAAGGTATGGAGATAAATTTTTATATAACCTCCCCTTAATTAGTTTTACATTCTCTGGTGATTTATCTGATACTTTTAAAGTATCCCTAAAAAACGAGTAAAAATCACGTGTCGGGTTAGCCTTATACCAATCAAAACCGTTAACACCGTTTATTACACCTTGACTGTATAAATAATCTCTTTTTGCCGCCGCTTCTATATGTTGCTTTTTTCTTTCAAGGTATAATTTGTTTAATCCTTCTACTTTTCCACTCCCGTAATTGGCGATATTTCCCATATATAAAATACCTTTATCACAGTTCTTTAATGCGTTTTCATAATCCTCCAGCATTCTTAAAGCAATAACTTTGTTATGATAAGCGTGAAGGTTTTTAGCATCGCTGTTAATAATGATATCACAAGCTTTTATTGCTTCTTCGTATTCTTCTTGAGTTATTAACGCTGAAACTTTTAAATAAAAACCATGTAATATATTATTTTTTTCATTTTGCCCGTCAGTGTATTGCGGGTTAATTTTAAGAGCCTCATCACAGCTTTTTAATGCATTTTCATAATCTTCTAACTTCCTTAAAGCTATAGCTTTATTATTATAGGCATAAAAGTATTTTGGATCGATTATAATAGCTATATCACAGTACTCTATAGCTGTCTTATACTCTGCCTTATCTATAAATATCGCTGCTTTTTCATTCCATCCATCAAGATATTTAGGATCGGCTTTAAGAGCTTCATCGCAACTTTTTAATGCGTTTGCAAAATCTCCTGATTTTCTAAAATTTACAGATTTATCAACGTTTTTTTTGTTTACAATTACAGGATCGGTCTTTTTTGTTACTTCAGAAGGATTAGGTACAAAGTAGGGAAGATCAGGTTGTATAAATGGTTGTGATGGTTGGGTATAAGGTACAAACTCGGGTCCAACGTAAGGTTGTAGTTGTGTTAACTTATCCAAAAATTCTTTCCTTGCTGGAGCACTTGTATCTGGTATGTTTATTTCACGTATAGATACTCCACTAAAATATGATGTAGAAGTTGATACATTTGGCTTAAAACTGCAAGGATTTCCATTAGCACCAGAACCAAGAAGTCTTCCATCACCTGTTGGAACATAAAATTTATTACCACCAAAATCCTGAAATGGGTAGCATTTACTCATAAATAATTACCTTATTAATTAAATTTCAATTTATCAACTATCCCAAAGACAGGTAGCCTTTGAAAACCATCAGTAGTTCTATTCTCTAGGTCATATGCCTTTAGCTCCGTTTCTACGAATATCTTAGGTTTCTTTACCTCTTCCCGATGTACGTTAGCTTTTATGCGGAAGTTATCGTTGCCAGTTTTTACGGCATCCCGCATCTCAAACCGCAGACATTTACCGAAATACGCCATAAACTGACCCTTTGAACAAAACCTGTTATCGAGTCTTTTTGACATATCCAGGAGTATCTCATTCATTGCATTTAGGCTAAAGTCTCGCCCTGATAGGCTTTGTAATTTAGCATTATCCTCCTTGTTTAACGGGTAATGGTGCTTTAAGCCTTGAGGCTCGCTGTACTGGTTAAACCGGTAAACTCTTGCCTTACGCTCGGCGTTAGTAGGTTTTTTCCTTTCGTTAGGTAGTCGTTTTTTGAATTTCTTGTTTTCAATTGGTATAACTTTAACTTCTTCAGAATTTTGTAAAAAATTAGATTTCAGATCTATATCTTCAATATTCTTATTTTCTTTATATATATAGAGAGGATCGTTTTGTTGGGAAATTTTTTTCCCGATAGAATATTCTATAAAGGTAGTATTTTCAAGGTTTTGCTGCTTATAACCAAACTCATAACTATAACGATATTTTTTGTTATTATGAGTAACGGAATTATGATAGGTAATATCCAAAATATCTGCTAGTTCCTTGATAATATTTTGATTCTGTCTTCTTTCAACAAGTGTAAATGTGGAAATATATTTGTGATTTAAGAGTACTCTTTCGCCTTGCCTTAGTTTACCTATAACGGCACTAAGCAATTTATTGGCAGGACTACTAAGAAAAAAAGACTTTTGACGAATTGGCTTAATCTTTCTATTAGCTCTCTTTATCTTATCCCACTCAAGATAACTCTTACGATAACGGGCTTTCTCTTCCTTAAATGAGTAAAGTTTGCCTAATTGCTCTGAGACATCTTGTCCCAAGTTTTGTAGAGCATGTTGCATAGATTTGTCTTAATTAAAGTTCATAAAATTTTCACTTAAAAAAACTGACAAACCTATTGACAGTAGGGAAATACTCTACTATTCTCAAGTCTGTCAGTTCTTGAGTTTTTTAATAAAAAACCATGGTTGACGTATCACTAGATACATCTGATGCCTGAGAAATTAAAAAAGCATCCGGCAAGAGTTTCTTAATTTCTCTTTAAATGTTGTGTAAATTCTATTTATTTTCCTATAACAACCTCCAAAATATAATCTCGTTCTTATCTCAGAACTTAAACAAGATTAGATAACATTCTTAAGGAGTCAAGAATTATTTTTGACTTTCTATGAATATTATTGTAGTAATATCTTTTTTTATAGTTAACATATAAAAATATGAGAGCTAAGTATGAGAGTTAAAGTTAGAATGGATGATAAAGAAATTATTAAAAATGCTATAGATAATTATAGTGTGTTTTCTGCAGGGCAAAAACAAATATTAAAAATCTTATCGGATTTTGATGCTCCTATACCAATTGATATTATACAAAGCGTTGCTCAAGTATCAAAACAATCATTCAATTTTAGTATACAAGGTTTATTAAAACTAGGGTTTGTTTTTCGTCAAAAACATAGAGTTTATGTTTATCAAATAAACAGAGATAAAATTGAAGAAATAATTAATATATATAAAAAACAAAAAAAACTCACAAATAATACTTGACTGTGTTATCTCCTCCCTCTATACTCACATCATAAGGCATAAAAAAACGCCTTAAGTTTGCAGCTTAAGACGTTTTAAGAACCTTATTTATAACCTGTAAGAATTTAAAGTTTACTAGACGAATAATTCTTACTTTTCAATAACCAATCCATAAATGGAGGATATATGCAAAATATCTCAACCCTACCTTTATGTCAAGGTGGAAATTCTAGCGAAAAAAATCGTAAAAACATTAATAATCTAGCAAGTTATGGTATAATTGATAAAAGCCATCAGTTGTTAGAATCTACCATGCTAAGCTTAGAAGACATCAGCGTTGAAATGGCTAAAGAGGCTTTGAAGAAAGGGTTATTTGGTACTAAAGAAGCTGTGCAGGTATTTTCAAATCTTGAGCAATTAAGGGAAGCGGTAAAAATCTTTAATGAGCGTCAACGCAAAGAACAATTGCCAGCTAACATAACCGAAGCTCCTAAGTTTTATGAGGCTAAAAGTGAGCCTGTGGAATTATCCGACTCTGCTCGTGAAACTTTTGCTAGAATAGGTGAACGGGCTAGGGAAGCATTTATAGAGGAACAGATTGAGAGAGCTACCTTTTATAATATTCCTTATAAAATCTATGGCGATAATTATTATCAATTAATGATTGATATTGATAAATACGAGTATTTACTCGAGCGAGCAAAAGACTATTGTATAGATTGGGATGCTAGCGAATATGATATGCTAGCTTTAGAGCAGGAAATAGAAGAAGCCGAGCATAATGCTTATATAGCTGATCAAGAATTACGCTCTTACTATTCACAATCAAGAGGGGTAGAGGTTTAAGATGTCAGAAATAAAAGATCGTTTTATTCCGAAAGAAGAGTTTATGAGGTTGTTATTTACTAAAATTGATGGTGTGGATACGCATGAATTATCAATGTGGGTTAAGTCTCAAACTAACGATCAATGGGTAGTTGTGCCAAAAGCTTTTTGTGATTTAGCAATAAAGCTTATTGATTTTTTAAACGATAAAAATTTTCTTGCGGGTGAGAAAGAAGTGTTAGAAAACATTTATTCTGTAAAAAAATATTTATAAATTAATAATATAATAAAACTAGTAAATACTGAAACTAGTAAATAATAAGAACATTATATACAGAAATAATAATATACATAAATAAAGTTATTAGTATGGAAAATAGGCAAGAACAACAGTTTAAAGAATATCAAAAGTTACTAGATTTAGAAAACAAAAAATCAGAAGTCTTTGATAAACTTGTGAAATTCCGAAAAATTCAAGGAGGTTATTTATCCGATAAAAAAAACTATACTGATCCTAAATATTGTAAGCTACACAAAGAATTTATGACTTCTTTTAAAGTATGGGAAAAATTTAGGGAAAATTTAGAGTTTAAATATAAATTTACCTTTCCTGTTAGTTGTAAGGCTTCACGTAATGGTCACCCTTTATTTTCAGAATATTTTAAAACTGGATTTAATTTAGTAGGAGGGGCAAGTTTATGAACAAACAACAATGGTTAAGAGAGCGTAAGAGTTATCTGGGTGGCACTGATTTAGCTGCTATAGCAGGGCTTAATCCTTATCGTACTGCTCTTGACGTATATTTAGATAAAACTAGCGATGATATTAGGTGCGAGACTAGCCCTGCAATGCACTGGGGAACTCTTTTAGAAGACGTTGTTGCTAAAGAATATGCACAAGTTACTGGTTACGATGTAGAAATAGAACCAAACACAATTTATCACTCTGGATATAAGTTTTTAGGAGCTAATATTGATAGGTGGGTTGATCGGTGGGTAAACAATGGAACGCATATTCTAGAATGTAAAACAGCTAGTTTTACCAAGGCTAAAGAGTGGGGCGACTCAGGCACTGACCAAATCCCCGAGTCCTATCTTGTCCAAGTAGCTTATTATGCTGCTATCTGTGATGTACCAAAAGTTGATATAGCTGTCCTAATTGGCGGTCAGGATTTTAGGATTTATACTTATAATAGAGACAAAAATCTAGAAGAAAAGCTTATTAAAATTGGCGTTAATTTCTGGCATAACCATATAGAAAAAAGGATACCGCCTAAATGTGTAAGTACTAGGGATACATTCAATTTGTTTCCCGAGTCGCATTATCACGAAATAGTAGCTGAAGATAATATTTTAGAAAAATGGGAAGAACTTAAGGCAGCTAGAGAAGAGGAAAGTAGGATACAGACTACTATTGAAAAGTTAAAAGTTGAAATTCAAGAGTTTATGCAAGATTATGATGTACTAATAGACATTCAGGGGAATGTAATAGCTACATGGAAGAATACTACGCCGAGATCGCTTGTTGACGTTAATAAATTAAAGGAAATGTTTAAGGACGTATACGAACAATGTCTAAACACTGGAAAACAATCAAGAATGTTTTTAATTAAATGATGACGAGAAAATATCCTCTACTGACAAAGGAAGAACAAGAAGAATTAAGGAGAATGCGCAAAGAAGCTGGTATAGCAATACCTAAAATAGCAGAGTATATGCATACTTATCCATCCAAGATTAGTGAGTTGGAAAGAGGAGAAAAAGGGGTTGATCCTGATTTCGTAGAAAGATTAAAGAAACGTTATAGATTAATCATACAATATAAAAATAGTTAAAGTAATAAGAGGGGAATGAGCATAATTGACGCATTAAAAGAAGTGTTGAATTTGTATAGAAATTTTAACAAGAAAATAGAAGAGGAGGAAATAAAAGAAAATGAGTAACATAACAGCAATAAATACCAGCAATGAAATTGACCAGCATATATGGTCAGCACTAAAAAACAGCTTATATACCGGTGCAAGAGATGAAAGTATAAAGATGGTACTTGATTATTGCAAAGCGGCAAAATTAGACCCAATGCAAAAGCCTGTGCATATTGTTCCGATGAGTGTAAAGAATGCTCAGACAGGTAGGTACGAATATAAAGACGTGGTTATGGCAGGTGTTGGTCTATATAGGATACAGGCAGCACGTAGTAATCAATATGCAGGTGTAAGCGAACCTGAATTTGGCGAAGATGTTACATGTAATTTAGGTGGCGTAGATATTACCTATCCAAAATGGTGCAAGGTAACCGTTAAGAAGCTGGTAAATAATACTATTGTTGAGTTTACCGCTAAAGAATACTGGTTAGAAAACTATGCTTCTAAAAAAGATGAGCGCGCACCCAATACTATGTGGCAAAAAAGACCATACGGGCAGCTTGCCAAATGTGCTGAGGCGCAAGCACTACGTAAAGCTTTTCCTGAGATAGTCAGTCAGCATCCGACAGCTGAGGAAATGGAGGGCAAGCATTTTAATGAGTTTGAAATGGAAGTTAAAAATATAACACCAAAATCTGCTAGCATAAGTAGCAAGCTTGATTCTGTGTTATCTCATCAGGAGGAAGAGGTAAAAGTCCAAGAACCAAGCGAAACACTTTTAGAGTTGCTAGAACTTATTAAATTGCATAATGTATCAAGTGATATAATAAACAAGTGGTGTAGCAAAGCAGGTGTTGAAAGTATTGCCGATTTAGGAGAGGAAAGGCAACTATCCTGTATTGAATGGATTAATAAGCAGTATAACTATTCACAAGATATGGAGGCAGCGTAAGTCTAGAAAATACACCTAGATTTGCTTGTTAAAATATGTTAACGTGAACACACGATCAATTACTCATTTTTTTCCTGTTTTTAGGGGCTAATCTTTTAGCTCCTTTTTTGTTTTTACGAAAAAACATGGATTAGAATTGTTTCTGCTATAATAAAAATAAAGCTTTTATTTTTGTTATAACTAGAGGCAAGAATGCAAAATTATGATCCATATTTAAATACCTACAACTATCCTTATAACAACTCCGAACCTTATAGCTTAGCTTCTGATGGCGATAATCAGATGCCTGATCCTCGTTATGAAGACGCGGGGTATGGTGATCCTTATATGTCTTACGGGAATGCTTACGATAATGACGGAGCACAGTATTCTTTTAAAGAAGGAGGTTCGGTCAAAGAGGAAGAGTTACCAAGACTTGCTGATCTGATTAGAAGACACGGAAGGAATGGCGATACTGAGCTTGCCCATATTAATCCTATTGAAGCTCATATATTAAAAAGTCTAGGAGGAAGCGGGACGATAAACCCTGATACGGGTCTTCGTGAGTACAGTTTTTGGAAAAAACCATGGAAAGCAATAAGAAGTGTAATAGGGGGTGGAGCGGGAGCAGTTATCGGTAATATGATTGCGCCCGGAATAGGCGGTATTATTGGCGGCGCTATTGGTCAAGGAGCACAACACGCAGCAAGAGGCAAGAGTGCTTTAAGTGGAGCTTTAAAAGGAGCAGGTATGGGGGCAGCTCTTCCTTCTGTTGCTTCAGGGCTTGGATGGGGAGCAAGCAAGCTAGGAGCTAGCGGCTTTGGTTCTAGTCTTAGCAATTATGGTAGTACTAATGCGATATTACCTGCTTTAGGCATGGGGAGTTCAAGTAGTAGTGGACTGTTCGGGCTTGGAGGAAGTAATCCTTATGTAAGTGGCGGTCTTAGTGCTGCGACTGCACTTTCTTCAGGCATGGGAGGAGTACCACCCCAGTATGGACAATATCCGCAAATGCAATATCCCGGTTATCCTTATGTAGATAATAGAGGTTTTTTAGAGAAGTTTGGTGATAATGCCAAAGACTATTTAACGCAACCAGGGAATTTACTAACACTTGGGACAGTAGCGGCACAGTATGCAGGTCGGCAGAAGCCAAAAAGTCCAGAGAAAATAGCAGAGGAAGAGCGAAGGTATCGCAACGCAAGTCGTAAGACTATTGCCGAGGTTGAAGCTGACGAGCTACTTGAGACTGCACGTGCCGATTTACAAAAAAAGCGAAAAAACAAGCAGCTGGAAGAAGATATAAAGAACATGGGTTCTGTCAGGAGGCGCGCGGTATCACCTGAGGAGTTTGCAAGAACAGGCCGCTGGCTTGAGTACACAGATGAGGAAGGGCGGCCGCTTAGAATGAAAGGCGGCGGGAGCGCACATAGTCCTTATGCTTACTTGATGGAAGAAACTTATTATCCTGCTAGTCCTATAGGTTATTTAAGCGGCGATAGCGGGGGTCAGGATGATTTAATTGATGCTAAGTTAAGCGACGGCGAATATGTGTTTGATGCATCGACAGTATCTGATTTAGGGGATGGTAATAATGCAGCAGGAGCACGCAAGCTTGATATGTTCCGTGAAAATATCCGCCGGCATAAGAGAGGAGGAAAAGTAAATCTTCCCCCAAAAGTAAAGTCTTTAGAGAGCTATTTGAGGGGATAATATGAAGAATTTAAATGACCTCAGAGAACAAGCCTTAGCCGTTATTAATCGTGATGTAGGGCGAATGGTAGCTAACCCGACGCCTGTATATAGGGGAAAGACCAGCGTTCCGATGTCTGCTTTAACGCAGAAGAAACGAATGCTGGAAGAGCAGTTTAATAATTCTCCCGCTCCTTATTCTGTGGAAGCAAATAGTGTTTTAAGTAGAACGCCACAAGGTTTTAATGAGGGACAGAAAAGCTCTTTACTAGATATACTTACGTCAGGTCAAAGACGGGTGGGCGATACCGGATGGAAGCTGATGGGAAAACAGTTTGGAGATAGAACCGGTAGTAGACAAACCGGTTTTTATAATAAGTTTGAGGCGAACCTAAATAAGGGGCTTCCATTATCCCGTGTCGGCACGGATGCCTTAAGTAATGATGCTTCAAGCCTTGATTCTGAATTTAATTCTGGCCTTGGCAATAGTTTAAATGTACTTGGTAACGCTGAGAAAGCAAAGAGAGCGGGATTAACTAATATGCTGGGGCAATTTGGCAATCAGCAGCATATATATTCACATCTAGCAAATTCGGCAGATAAGAATAAGTTTTACGAAGAATTAAATGCCCCAAAGCAAAAGATGAAGGCGTTATACAATATAGTAAATAGCGGGGGTAATCCTGATAACATGGGGCCTTACGGTGAAGCAGCAGCAGTTAAGGTACTTGAGAAGGGACTAAATCTTTATAATAGCCCGACTCCGAGATATAGTGGCGAGCAGCTTGCTAATGTGCCTGAAGAATTAGCGACCTCGCATCGCTTACTTGGAGATTTGAGTCATGATTATAATGATTCCTCAAGGGAAGCAAGAGATAAGCTTTACGGCTCGTTAATGGGGCGAGAGAATGTTGGCTCGCGAGCTATAGGCGATTTACCTACAATTTATGATCCGCAAGCAGATAAGCTCGACCAAGAGACAAAACGTCTTTTAAAGGCGGAGAAAGCCAGAATCAGTATGGATCATGAGCGAAAGGGTACGTATGGGTCACAGTCACATTTATCGCAAACCGAGGATGCTATAAATAGAATTGCTAAAAGTCGTTTTGGCAATAGAAACAATTTACTACAGGATGTACTTCGGGGGAGAATGAGCAGTTTAAATAAAAGCGACATGAATGATTTAAACCAGTTAAATAGTTTAGGTCAGCAAGGATTATCTGAATATCAGGATGTACTTGGCAAGATTAGCGGAATGAACCAACTTGGAGTAGACAAATGGTTAAATGCGCAGGATGAGTTAAATCAAAAACGTGAGCGATTTGAAGAAGAGAGGAATCAGGAATGGCCGCAAGGTTCTGGTAGTGATATTGTCAAATACAATGTAAGCCCTGAAATCAGCAGTATATTTGCCAATCCCAATATCAGTAGTAATCCGTCTGTTTATACGCCATCTTTAAGGCCTAATATTCATGCTTTGGCACAATATGCACAGACTGTACCGGTCAGTCATAGTGAGACGGAACTTGAGAGTGACCTAAATCAGGATATGGGAGGTATCAAGAATTATGCTGATTTTGAGAACACTAAGATTCAAAAAAAGAGGGAAGAAGAAAGGCAGCGAGTTTTAAAGAGTATGTCAGAGGCTGAAAGGGTTAAGGAGTTAAATAGATTATATCTTGAAAGAT
>Ga0194117_10005226_pt1 | contig 11948 bp, 3 predicted proteins | sample TA2MahsurfametaG_FD_160579 | JGI IMG/M metagenome (GOLD analysis project Ga0194117, IMG submission 160579) | Freshwater microbial communities from Lake Tanganyika, Tanzania - TA2015009 Mahale N1 surface | ecosystem: Environmental > Aquatic > Freshwater > Lake | place: Tanzania: Lake Tanganyika...
CAAATTAATGATTTATAATCTAATATTTAGCCTAAATGAAAAACACAAAATAAATACAAACCATCACAGATTATATTGATAAACTTGCAAAAGTCTTATCTGAAAACCCTAAAGATAAAATCACCGCCTACCAACATAAGTTGTTGCAACTACTTGTACAAGAAAAGACAACCGTATTAATGAACGAAAATCTCAGTCGACAGTATCAAAGCAATAAAAAAGATCTGTAACTTGCACTCATAAAAAACAGGCAGAGCTAAACTAAGATTGAACAAATGAACAGCCAAATCAATAAATTTCTGATAGATTAATAGAGGTTAAAGGAGAAGATAGACCACATTGAGACGTAAATTTTCATGAAAATAGAACCAATAAGTTATCAGATATGAAGCAGATTGAGCTTTAAGAGTAAAATTAAGAACTAAAGAGCAGTATTTTGTAAAAAGAAGCAAAAATAAAATCTCTATAAACGTAAAAATTGAATTTGAAATAAGAACTTTTGAAATGTAATAGAGAAAAAGAAAATATAGAGAAAAAATCAAGACAATTCTAATCTTCTTCATAAAAAAATTCAAATGATCTTAGACGAAGCGAGGAGGAAATAAACATATTGAAAATAAGATTATCGCAAATTTAAAAGGAATACGCTTTAAAAAACGTTGAAGTAACTGGGTTTAAGTCGAAAATTGAGCAGCTTTAATCTGAAAAACACTTTCTAGAAAATAAAAATTCTGAAACTATACATGCTTTTTAAAAGACAAAGATTCAATTAGTAAATCTCCAAAAAGAACTAAGAGAAAAAGCACTTTAAACCTAGTCTCACAATGAGAACTATAAAGATTTACAGAGATAGATCAATTCTTTAAAATAAAAGAAGAAATAACTTTAATCTTAATGTCAATATCTCGAAACATAGAAAGAGTAGATTTTTGCATATTTAGGGCTTCTACGAACACAATTAAGAAACTATAAAAGTAGTTAAAAAAAATAAAGGACGAACTAAAGTAATCTCAAAACAAAGAGACTTAGTATTAATAATAGTTAACCAAATGTGGTGATAAAATAAAGAACCTATAAAAAATGCTCAAAAACTCAAAAAAATAAATAGAATAGCTAAGATAATCATTGTCTATAGCTGAATAGGCTTCAGGGTTTATTTCTTATAATTTAGCAATGAAGTGGCTCGATTAAAAAAATGGGAAGCAATTGGAAAAGCCCATAGAGAGAAGACTACAGAACTATAGTAAAATCTAGCAAAGAAGATCTAGGATTTTAATTCATTAAAATAACAATTTGAGGGATTGTAGAAGTCTAAATTTGAGTTATCAATGCAATTATAAAAAGTATCGAAGGAGAAGCAAGTTCTATCTGAGTTGAATTTGCAGTTATAGGAGAGGAGGATATTAGTTGAAAACTAAAAATAAAAAGCAGTTACCATGCTGGTAAAAGATAAAGATGTACTCTCACGTGCCAATTTCAAGTTCTTACAGATACTGGAAATGAAATAGCAAGCTATTAAGGCTATTTTGACTGCAATTGAACAGGGTAACGACCAAATAGAATTTTCGACACCACTCGGTGGTGATAAAGCTCTTGATTAACTTTTAGGCCGTGAAAATAGAGAGAAACTATTGAACCAAAAATAAAGAGTGAAGTTTTTATCAGAGTGGCTGAGTAGAAAGTGATAGAGTATATAAGACAGAAACATTTTAATATCATCATGGTTTTGGAGCACATGTTGACAACTTCATACTTTGGATATCCCCGATCAACCTATCAATGTCTTCTTCAAAAAGATCAAGATCTAGGGTCTTCAATGGAGTTTTAAGCTGTTGTTATCGAATTTTATCTTTTTATTTGTCTGCTTGATGTAAGGCTTAGTTGGCTTCTTCATCTCTTTTGTTGAATTATTGGAGCACTACTAAATCTTATTTTTTCATTGTATTATCAATCTGCTTCCTGACTGTGTTGATGGTATCAATTGTCCTATCTGAAGCAACAGCCTCATTTCTCAATATTTCACAGTTTTTTTAAAGATTGATTTACGAGGAACGTACAAGATCTTTTTATTTTTCAGCTATTGCGTTTTTCAATTGTACCAATTTTTTTCTTATGAAATCTTGATCTCTTTTATTTTACTATGTCCATTACTTTGATAATCTTTTAGCAATGTCTCTGTTCGTAGCTAAATCATTTAATTATGCATCTAGTTTTTGCTTGTCTTAGCCCAACAATTGTTTTATTTGCTTTATTGCTTTTCTAGTTGTTTGGACTTCGTGATCTTTGTGCGAACCATGGATGGCGCATTATGGACAGATGGGTCGATTGCAACTAAAACAGAAGTAAGTCAGTTCCTCTTCTGGGTGATCACCGCAAGGATACAATATCTGGTGAGCTCCTTTATGTTTAGGTGCCCCAGTGTAGCTTGGCTGTGAGACTGGAGCATACTTGGATGTTGGAGTCTATTCATACTATCTTGATCTTGGATAGCTCTATATTTCACTTGTTCGGGGTTTGGCAAAGTTTCTGCTTTCGTATTAAACATTGTTAAAGTTCCTATTTTGCGTTTTTTCCTTGTTAGACACTGAAGTCGGTTGGTTCCTATATCTCCTCTTATTCTTCAAGGTGTTATATAGTCTCTGCAGTTCAATTACACTTGATTAATCAAGCTAGGTCTACTGTCCACATTTGGAGCATGTATAAATCTTCAATAATGTAAAGTGTACTGGCGAGTTATGTGGTTAATTTTAGACATAATGAATGGCAGCACAGTTGACACAAGGATCGTGAACACAGGATAACATGAGCATCTGTTCGTTATGTTAATGGCACATGACACATGGTTGCTGTTATTACTATGTCTATAACATCAATTCAAATTTTTAATTATTATGAAAATCTGAAGAAATAAAAAGTTGAATGGAGATTAAAATAGAGATATGAAGAGGTTTTAAGCGATGTACCGACACCTGCTCGTTATCATTTGGTTAATTGTAATTTTGAATATTTATGTTATAGATTGGGTTGTTTGGATGATGGAATTTGAGGGGAGTGTGGGTCAATGTTAAAATATTTAATAATCTACCAAATACAAACTACCAAATACAAACTATCAAATTATATTTTTTTATGAGAAGAGAATTTAACGCTAGCTATGACGAGGCTATCTCTCTCATCAAATAGCTCAAAAATAGTAATGATTATCTCAACAGGGCATGCGGAGTATAGTCGCCAACTACCATCGCCTTGAGAATTAAGAGAGAGCATACTATGATTGAACAAACTTTATAAAAAATTTAAAGCCTCATTCAAAAACTGGAGCAGTCCTACCTTGATCCTGATACAGCACGCAAGATAGGAACTATAAAACAGCAATTCAGGATTCAGAAAGATCGGAGGAAACAATTGCTTCAATCTGTATAGACAGAGACTAAGAATTAAAAATATTTGGATAGAGGGTCTAAAGATTCGCAGATGACCACTTTCTCATCTCTAAGTGTGTAAAATCCAAGAAGAAATACAAGCGATGGATGGAACAGGCAGAATTAGAGACATTAGTAATCGGGGCACAAAACAATTCGAGAGTAAGCATCGCACTAACAGGATTACTAAGAATTAGGCGTAAATTTTGAGATAGAGCACAAAATAATGAGATAGAGGAATGCCTAAATAAACACTGTCTCTAAAAGTCTAATGAATGTGCATAGTATCATGCAGTAGACCAGTAACTTGACGTTTTAGCAGGGTTAAAAGTTGGATATCATCGGCGAAGATTTGTTTTAGAGTTATCGAAATGTGAGAGATGCGAGGTAAAATATCAACGAAGCAAACGAGCACCAAAAGCGTGCCAAAAGAAAATACATTTATTTTAGTTTAATAGTACTTGTGGTTGTAGCTGCTGCTCTCATTATTTTATTGCTTTGATATTTGTAACTTTAAACTACGCTACAGATGATTTTGTTTGGGATAAGATTGATTCAATCACTTTGTTCTCATTGCTCGGATCATTTAGGGAGTCAGGTTGTTGATAATTTCACGAGTCATAGCTGCAAGATCATATTTTGGTTTCCATCCCCAATCACGTCTAGCTTATTAATCGATAAATTCTGATGGCCAGCTTTAAGCTATTTTTTGCTTAAGGGGATTTATCTAATAGTCGATTGTAAAGCCTGGAATAACTTTTGTGATCTAAGCTGCAATTTATTTAGGCGTGAAGGTCATGGAATGAAGGTTGTAGCTTGTTCTCACTGTCAAATTCTCAGATTTAGCATCCATCAGTTGGATTGTGGCATCGATTGCATCATCAGTGTAAATCATGGGTAAGGGTGTATTTTCTGATAAGTAGCAACTAAATTTTTATTTCATTATTGCCTTGTGATAAATATCGACTGCGTAGTCTGTGGTACCTCCTCCCGGTGCAGAACGGTATCCAATTAAACCTGGATAGCGCAGACTTCTCACATCTACACCATAGCGATTGAAATAGTAGTTGCACCATAGTTAACCTGCTTTCTTTGTTATTCCATATACTGTATTTGGTTATTGGATTGTGAGTTGAGGGCAGCGTTTTGGACTGTTCGACCCAAAAGCAGCTATAGAAGATGGCCAGAATATTTTTTTGACTAGTCCTTCTCGACCTGCTTATAAAGTGTTAAAAAGAGCATCCATATTGATTTTTTGAGTCAAAAGAGGGTTGACTTCCCCTGATGCTGAGAGCAAAGCAGCAAGAGAGTAAATTTCAGTGATTTAATGTTTTTTCAAGAAATCGAAGAGTGCCTCTTTGTTAAGTGCATCAAGTATATAATGATGTTTCACTTGAATGTTGGCTGGGGGTGGTCTAAGATCGGTGCAGATGATGTTATCTGGTCCTATTTTGAGTGAGAGTGCTCTGTAAAGTTCAAGCCCTACCTGACCGTATGCTCCTGAGATCAGTACTTTCTTCATGTTATTATTTATGGATAAGTGAGTAATTTATTAAGCCAATAAAATAACTTCTCTGCAATTATATTTATCTTACAAAATATCGAGTGATAAATGGATCGTTAATAGTGTGAGCTTAACTGAAAATGGGCTTAGGATGAATATTTGTGAATATGGAATGTTTTTTTATTAATTCATGAAGTTACTTTGAAGTATTAGACTGGAAGAGTACATAAGATAAGGTTTAAAATCATCTGCCAGACTAGTCTTAGCGACGGTGAAGAATTGCTTCTCTCATTCTGTTTATATCTTTTTTGCCCTTATGCTAGCCCTGCCTCACGTTGATACTTGATATAACTTTATGCCATCCAGACTCGCCCTTAAGTTTATTGTATTATTGCCTAAGTTTTTCTTCTTTCTAGACATTTTCTCTGGCTCGCTATTGTTTTTATTGTTATTTTTTAGCCTGAAACTACTCGAATTGTCTTCTACCTTGAGTTTGTCGTTTGCTCTTCTCACTCCACTCTTTTTGCTGAATAATACAACAGATACACTTTTCTATCTGAGAGAATTTTGTACTCTTTACTCCTCCTCTCGAATACGTCTGGTGGTCTCATCCTACTCAAATTCGTTAAAATCATTCTATGCACTTTCGTTATAAGATAGGGTAGTTGCTGGTTGTACGTTTGAGTAGCTTGAAAAATCGAAATTGTTGACTTCGGTTGTTTCTTTATTAATCTTCAATCTACATTGTTGTTGCGCAGTGGTGGGTTGTGTTTGATTGTAGCTGAAATCGTTTTGTGGTGGTTGGTATTCAGTAATTTGAGGAGAGTTCTAGTCGTAGCCTATGAAAAACTAATCCATTTTCAGGATTCACTTCTGTATTTAATATCTATTCAAATGTCACTTTTAAAAAGTCAACAAGTGTTAATTTAATAACTGAGATAATTACATTAACTCTCCTCTTACAAAAAACAAACTCAAATATAGGTGAGCAATTATTTTTAGAAGGTAACAGGATATAATCATAGCGCCATTTTCAGTTTTTGTGACCAGCCGATTTATTTTGCAATAATAATAAAAAGTAATGGACCAAATCTAAAAAATTATCAATCCTCTCAAATTCTAAGCCCTCGATACAATGCCATCATTGAAGATCATAGAGGAGAAATTTAAAGTAAAACCGAGTGTTGTTTTGCTTATACTCTTCGTTGTTTTGATTCTGCTCACACCCTTCCTTAAAACTCATAGCATTCTTACAAGCATCATTTGTTACTTGATACCTGCGTATCTGTCATTCATCGCTTTGGAGAGTATTGACAAGTAGGATGATATTCGCTACTTGACTTACTGGATCATTTTTTCAATAGTAGAGGTATCAACACCATTTTTCAGACTATTCTTTAACAAATTCATCTTCATGATTATAAGGATATCAATAACCCTCATACTGCTGCATCCTTTATCGAATATCAACAGCCTCATCTATAACAACATCATTCGTCCTTTCCTCAATCAGCATGAAAAAACAGTAGATAACAAAATCGATGGATTGGCTCAGGAGGGCAAGAAGAAAATAGTCGAGGGAGTTGAGCAAGTTATAAATCGTTTGTGATTGCCTACATATAGATTATGTGATTGCCTACATATAGATTATTATCTGTTCGATTTCAAATAAAGAATATAAGAATTACAATTGGAATAGATTATTGATAATTTTCAGTTGCGATTTTGTGATTTTATGATTTCATTTTTTATCTGCTATGAATATCCATATCTGAACTTTCTATTTTGTTTTAATAAAACTTGGCTTAAATCATAATGGAGCTTACCATCCAAGACTAAACATAAAGAGACTTGTTTGAGTCTGAAATCATGAGTGAGGTCAACAACCATTAAGAAGAAATCAAATAAGCTGCGATTAAAGCAGCTCGTTGTTCATGCAGAGCTCGTGGAGGGTAGTAATCTTCTGTTGGTGACGTTTGGCCTCTTAAAAATGAGGTCAAACAAATAAAAACTTTCTAACAAGCCAATATAGACCAGTATGGTTTGCAAGGAATACTTTTGAAGCAATCTCCTGGTTTTTTTGGTAGCTGGTAGTAACGGTATGTTGTCTTAAAAAATAAGAGATTCATTTACAAAGAGACGAAATTACCTATAAGCCCGACGGCTGGCATTTTAAACTTTAACTTGCTATCATGTGAAGTTTTTATCTAGTAGTAAGATAATTAATGTTCAAATTTTAGGTAATCTTTATCTTAAATAGAATACTTGTACAAAATACAGACAAATCATTTGTTTTCAAAGGAAAAACACAAAAAGAAACTGAAGACTGGTTGTCAGCGGTTAACTAAACAGTACACAATTCGGATGGCTGGAGAAAAAATTACAGCTATCTTGCACACTATCCTCGATTTTGGAGAGTATTATGCTTTTTTATAAAGAAAGACTATCAGAGTGAGGCTTAGTTTAGAAAAGTTGCAGAAGCAGGCGACATTTTACTTTTTAGAGGACTCAAAAATAGCTCGATCATGCAACGTGTAGTGACTAGAGATTAATTTGGTATATTACTTTTAATAAAGATCATATTGGTGTGATTCTAATAAATCAAATGGGTTAGCCACTCGTTTTCTAAGCAAACGGAGGATTCGGAGTGGGACTATGTTCTTGGACTAAGTTTATGAGTCGTAAGTGGTGGGCTCAATACGATCTGTAACTTCACTTTTATCTAGTATCGTTCATAGGAAACTGCAGGTTATGAGAAATTAGAAGTTTTTGGAAGAAATATAGAAATTTGTGGCAGCAAATATGGGTAAAGAGTACAAATTTTCGTTCGGAGACTATCTCTTTTACCGAAACTCTTCGGTTTAGAAATAGCATCAATTTTATTTTTGCAGTAGTCTGGTTGCAAAACTTTACAAAAGATTAGGATTGTTGCCTCCTGATAAATCTTGTAAACAGTATTTGCCTTCCTCCTTCACATAAAAAGAAAATTTATAGCTTAAAACAGATGGCCCTCATGGTTACGCCTATCTTGATACCGAAAAAATAATAGTCTTCGAGTAGTAAAAAAAGTAATGATATCAAATAAATTTTATTAAATTAGTTGATTAAATTAATGAAGCATCGAAATTAATGAGTAGTTAGTATCAGTGATTCATTCTGACGTTATGTAAGCTGACGGTGCCGTCATTTTGCAGGTATAAAAATGAACAATTGTTATCTTCCTCTTAGACTCTGATGGTTTTGTTGATGATTTTACCTTTGTATTTCAAAATGTTTTTGTATGCTTTGATCTTAACTTGATTGATATTGCCTTTACTTTCTTATAGAACTACTTACAGTGATGCCTTTTCGTCTTCACCACCTAATATTAAAACTGAATTTTTGCTTTAAATTCTGATTATACTTGGGTATATTTTGTATTTTGAGAACAGGTCAGGTTTGATATTGATTGGCATCCATTACTAAGTTTCGGTTGAGTAAATTTCAGGAGGAGACACATTGTCAATATTTGCTAGGTCTTATTTATTTAGAAGAGATTTTATGCCGCCAAATTTGAGTATGTATTTATCTTTGTATATTGTTAGCGAATGTCGTGAAGATTTGCAGTTTAAAGAATGGATAATGTATATTTGAGAACCACAAAGAGGTACAAATTTTTAGCAACGTGAAAGACAACCTTATTTTTCATTTTAACCTCCAATTATATAAATTTCGCCGCCAAGTTCACAAACTGAAAACTCTTTTCTTTCGGTTTACATCGAACGAACCGCATAGAACCCGTCATCTAAACCTTTAGCCCATTACCATTTGACTATAAGTCTTGAAGATTTAGAGCCCTCTCCGAAAATATAGTAACAGTTGATCGGTTTGTAGAAGATAGATTGAGGAGTATCTCTCCATTAGTAGTTGTATTGTTCAGGTATATTAACAAGTTCAGATATCCTTTTGGGCAAAGTTTTCTTTTAGATGGATTTATAATCTTTGCTAAGAGAATAAAGTACAGGAAAATCTTTTTCTTGCCTAAAGATATGGTATTCACGATGGTCAGGTGGCATTTTTTAGAAGTTGAACATGAATATTTTTTCCAGATTTTGTTGGAAGTTGACCATGAGGGTGAAAATTTTATCATTTTGAAGTGCACTTCTAAAATGTCTAGTTTTTTTTATGAATATTTCATTGAAATAGGAATCATAGAACTTAAGTTCATAAAGCAGATCTCTTGTGAACAGATTGGAGAGCTATCTTTATGGATCTTTTTCTATTTTTTTTAGCTCATCGTTCAAACTATTTTCGCTTTTGCTTATAATCTATTACAACTCTTAGATTTTTCGATTGACGTGCTCTTCAAACATCCTTGTGATATTTTATTTGAACTCTTCTATTTTCTATGTGATAAGAGTCGTTATCTAACGCAATTTCGTGTTAATCTCGAATATGGTCATATTGTTTTTCTTGTAGTTTTCAATCTCTGCTTTCTTCCTCGCGCTTGTCGCATGTAGACTACGTAATCCTTTCTTTACTAAATCTTTTGCCTAGTCTACAGCCTTGTCCCAGTTAATATACCCTTCATGTGTATGTTCATTTTTGCAGACAATACACAGTTATTTATAATGATCGCAAAGATGAGATCGGCAGATTCCTATTATGGGTTTGTTATGCATGCGACATTGTCTTTTGTGCGCTGGCTTCTCTTACTACATCTTCATTTTTGATGTTTGATAAGATGAATAATAAACTATTGTGTTATTATAATTATAAGAGATATGATGGATAAGCTAATGAAGTATGAAGCGAACTAGTCCCTTCTCAAGGAGTCAGTAATTCAAAAGGAAGAGTATGGAACTATTGTCGATAAGGAGAAAAAGAAAAAGAAGAAAAAAAACAAATAGAGATAGAGACCTAAGTAAATTGATTAAGAAAAAATCAAATAATTGGCCTTATCTTCGGAGCTTTACAACATACCCGAACTCAGTATTTAAGAAAAAAATACTTTTTCGATAGCAGAAAACCATCCTCTCAAAGTAATCTGTACAAATTTGCCTTTCAAGATCACTTTGTAAGAAATCTTTCAATATTTCAATACAGTTATTGCAGCTTCAAATCCTTAGCTTGCTATGCCATTACCCATAAAAGATGTAGAATTTGGTGATAAAGCCAAAACTTTTGCAATTATGTCACTTTCTTCAAGGAGAGTCAAGGATTTTTTCAGAACACATCCTTAATTCAACTATTTGGAAGGAACGACTTTCAAAATCGTTCGTCCTAAGTAGTTTTTCCAAGAAAAATATATCAAGAAAAATGAGTTGAAGGCTTTAGGAGAAGATAATAAACTATATCTTGGAGGGCTACCATTATCATTCAATGATTAACAAGTCAAAAAAATATGTTAGACATTTGGAAAACTAAAGTTTTTCAACTTAGTACGTTAAGGAGGAGTTTCCAAAGGATATTGTTTCTTGTAATATGAATAACATCAATATGGAGAAAAAGCAATGAAGGCATTGAACAATTTACCCATAGCCAACAGTAAACTTAAATGTCATTCTGCTAATCTTGGTAACAAAGCACTCTCTTTGGGATTTACTCCAAATGCAACAAACATTTCTGGTCTTCTGTAAACTGTTTCCAAACCCGCCAACTTTGCATTTGGATCTTATCTTTTATCTTACGAAAACATCACTAACTTCGACATACAGATTACCTTAAAATCGGAAATGGCTTGTAAGGTACCAAGTAGAGTTTTGCAATTTTTAAACATGTGTTATCCAGAAGATCTTTACGATTAGGAATTTGTTGAGGATCTCTAAAATGATGTAGCTGATGAATGTAAGAAATACGGACCCATCGAAACAGTAGTAGTTCCTCGCCCAGATATCGGTTGCGGTTATGCAGGTCCATGTGTAGGCAAAGTATTTGTCAAATTCATGTATATTACGCATGCTAAAAAAGCTCGTCAAGGTCTATCAGGTCGTGTTTACAACAAACGAACAGTTGTAGCAAGTTACTATCCTGAATAAAAATTCGTACTAAAATAGTATTTGGTGGCAGTATGATGTATTAATGTCGATTATTATCACAAATAAATAACTTCTAAAAATATATAGATAGACTACTAAAATGGAAATGAGATCATTTGTGTTGTGGCTATATGATTTAAATTTCACTATCCGAATTTTACTCCAGATTAGTGACATCTACTAATGTTATTTGATTTGATTAGGGGATCTATTCATTTCTAGGTTTAAAAGGACAGCATCTTTGATGCTTTTTTCGGACTGATTACACACCTTACCAATAACATCCTAAATGTGCACATTTCACTTATAGGTCATCAACCATTGCGATTGCGAGTAGATCTTTTTATAGCTTACGGGCTCCGATGGATTGCTTACAGATGGGGCAGTGCATCTTGATACTTGACCATTGCTGAATACAAATGTAGCAGAATGTATGTCTAAATAAATCTATGTATACCCACATATTGTGCGAACAGGATCTTAGAAAACATCCTGACAGATGCAGCAGTGTAGATGTCTATTGATAGTATTGGGGTTGAGAAACACTCTCCTTCTTCTGTATGTTTTGATTCCTGAGAACTGGTTCATTATTATTTGGTAGTATTGAAATAAAGTTGTATACCTAAGCAAAAATTATGAAGAAGTATTATTCAAACTATAAATAGTTCAATCATAAAAAAAATCAGTATTTATACTCATTTTAATTGATTCATATTGTTAGTTACAGAAAAATTGTATAAACTTAGTGGAGGCTAGAATCTCATCACAAATGGATAGCAAGATGCTATTAGGAAGATAATTGAAAGGGTAGCATTTTAAACAGTAAGTTGAGTTAAATAGTATTATTAAAGGTTAAAATATAATAATTTTTACAGCATGTCATTCTTTTAAAAAGAAATCATAGTCAAATCATAAAAAGAGAAAGAAAAGGAACAAGAAGCTCTCACTTTTAACAACATACTATCGCTAGTTCATAAATATGGATTTATTGCAGCTTGTGCCCTC
>Ga0194117_10005245_pt1 | contig 11924 bp, 6 predicted proteins | sample TA2MahsurfametaG_FD_160579 | JGI IMG/M metagenome (GOLD analysis project Ga0194117, IMG submission 160579) | Freshwater microbial communities from Lake Tanganyika, Tanzania - TA2015009 Mahale N1 surface | ecosystem: Environmental > Aquatic > Freshwater > Lake | place: Tanzania: Lake Tanganyika...
ACTTCTGACATATCCAAACGATATTTGCATATAGTTGTAGTTTCTTCCAAAAACGACTGGCTCCCTCATCAATCATTTCCTCCTACCAAAAGTAATGTTAATCTAGTATAAAATTGACAGATAGAGCAATTACTGTATCTTTAACATCGTTGTTTTGACGTTGCTTGAATAGACATTTCAATTTGCTATGATATTTGTTTTATAAGATCTATTACTACTAATAATGCTGGGTTGGAGGCACAATACTCATGCCTTTGAGCAGTGGCCTTGATATCTCTAATTTCCTGGAAATATACATTTTTTATAATGCTTTGATCTCTTACTTTTTTTACTGTCCAGTTTGCTGTTAATGCAGAGCTACAGGTACAATATTGAGTGTTTATAGTATATTATGTTTATCTACTTTCCTCTGGATACTAGAAGTTCTCAACCTGATTTTCTCTAAAATTTATTTCTTTTAGCTATTGATACGGTCGATATGTTTTTCTTTTTACATCAATCTTGTGTAGTATTAATCGACTGAACGTTTATAGTGATGCTGGGCATTGGGATTTGCTAGGGATTCTCTGCGATCTTTGCGATAGACTATGCTGACGCTGTGCATCTGCAATATAATAAAACTATAGTCAATAGGTGTAATCATTCTCATCTAAAATATTCTAAAAATGATCAATTAATTCTGTAACAATAAATAGTACTGATAAGGGTGAAAAAAAGCTAATATCAGCTTTGTTAATATTAATAAAATCTGTTAAATGACTAACATTTAAGTATGATTTATAAATTGATAGCCACTTCTAGCTGAATAGTTTACTCTCTACTTTATTTTTCAGTTAATACTTGCTGTTTATCTCTTATATTTTTAGTTTCAATTTTGTTCTTTCTTAATATAATATTCATCATGTTTCAAAATTCTTATCAAAATGGCACTTTCTTCGAAGTATTCGATGCCAAGGGTACTCTTGTCATCATCTAGCAAATCAAGATAAACTCAAGTTACTTTATAAAACTACGAATGTTGGACCCAACTACAAAGTTTTCGATAAAGAACTTAAAAGTAGTTAATCATCTACTTAGCCTACGTCTTTGAAACACTCAATCCCACTGCCCATCTCTACTTGCCTAAATAAGATAAAAAGGATTTGTATCTCATACAGCAGTATTTGGTTTTACAAGTCTATTTTTTTCAAGGCTTGTCATGGAGTATAGAACTAACCGTTAGTGATTTGACCAAAGTAAAATATTTTAGATGTAGACAAAAAGAAGAATCATCCTCTCTCCAGCCACAACTAAGAGTTAAGTAAAGCCTTTTTTTGTCAAAACTCCATGCAGCGGTTGGTAGGAAGGTGTTTGGAATAATTTTGTAGTCGACCTTTATAGCTATATTTAAGCTTTCAAGGGACAAACATATCGATCTCTTGATTCAATCCATTTAACTGGGCACTTTAGACTTCGTAGAATCTATACAAGTGCTACGGAACCTACTGGTTAGAACATTGAGTTCTAGTCTCCATAAATGAAGCAAGTTAATTTGTAAGTACGAATAAAATAACTTAGTCTTCCTAAAACTTTTAACTTTCCAATGGGAGTATCCTCAGTAACGAAACTTAACAGATATGAGGGAGACCAAATATCAAAAATTGCATCATAGATCTAGTCTTCAACAAAAAATAGTTCTTTTGTTAGATCTACAAAGACAAGATAAAAAACTAGACCTTTGGCTGAGATAAAATAGCAGCAGATAAAGAAAGAAGTAAAGGTGGAATAAACCAAATCATAGCAAGTCATAAAAATACAAAAGCAAAGTGCATAGAAAGGAAAGGCGAACAATACAAAAAAGAAAGATTTCTTATCAAATACGAATGGAGATATGATTGCTCGTAAAAAAGAAAAGAAAAGAATAAGTCTATAGAAAACAACATCAAATAAAAAAGTGGTGGAGGTTAAACCAAAAAATAATCTTAAAGTCAACCCTTGGAGAAATAACAAAGCTAAGTAGGAGCTAACTGATTAATCTCATCTAGATATTAGTAAAGTTGGCTCATCACATCGAAAGATAGAAACTCCTTCATAATTCTCAGCTTATGGAAAAAAAGCTGATAGAGTCTCAGAATTTGATGTAACAAAGCATCGTTTTGGAGGTAAGAGCGATCATTTTAATGATGTTTAGTATGGAGAGTTGAGTCAAAAATTTTCAACTTTCACATAAGGTAAATTTTTCAAAAAAGATTTTGCTACAACTAAAGTAGAGATTCCTAAAATTGAGCAAGAAGATGAGATCGAATAAAACATCTAAAGTGAATCAAACTCTATGTATTCACCAAACAAACCATAATAAAAGATAGAGTTAAACAGATAGATAGAGTATGTAAAGTAGTCTATAGATGATTCTCTGGATAGGATAGATAACACTAAAATTGACAGAAAAATGTAAATGATGGGTAGAAGCTCATTGTATGGTTTCGGTTAGAAACTTATGCATAACTTTATGAACTAAATCTAGAGGCCATACTCTCCACCCCTTGGATAAAGATAGATTACGGAGGAGTAGTACGTGTAGGATCATAGAGTTTAGAAAGAGTAAGTGGAGTTGATTTACGATCCTGTGTTGAATTGCTACTACGACCATAAAACACACACCTACTATTAACTTAAAAACTGATCCGTATTCCAATAACTTTTGATCATTATCTCCATCAAAACAGAATGAAACCATTTACTCTATTTATCTAAATGTATTTTACCTTATCCTTCGATAAATTATCGGCTCTTTTTTTTACATACTTTTGATTTCTGTTGGAAATATTTCAAGAAATGAGATTTGATTTTTAAATTATAAGATAGTTTATAAAAACAATGATGGACAGTGAAGATTCAGATCGTTAAAACAATTAAATCAGCTTCGATATCCGATAACAGACCAAAGTATACTAACCTCTATGTAGGATATCAAGGCCACCAAATATAAAAATTTTAATGAACTCAAACTCAGAGAACCCGTCATACTCGCACTCGCAGAACATAATTACACAGTACCTACTCCCATCCAAGAGGAATCTATCCCTCTCATTATTGCAAGAAAAAGCATAATCGCTCGCGCCAAAAATGGAACAGGAAAGACAGGTGGCTTTTTGATTCCAGTCATCAACGAGATAGACGAAAACTTACCCTACATTCAGGCTGTTGTTTTGGTTCCAACAAGATAGTTAGCACTTCAGGTGCAAGAATTTGCTCAAAAAATAAGCAAGTTTACTAAAACTAGCATCTAGCTTTTCATCGGAGGAACAATGGTCAAATAAGACTATAATAAAATTGAGGAAAAAAATATTCAACTTGTTGTCTGTACACCTGGTAGGCTCAAAGATCTAGTCAAGAAGTATGATGATCTACTCGCGCATTGCCAGTTTTTTATTTTGGATTAAGCTGACAGATTGCTCGAAGGCAGCTTCGAACGTGATGTCGAGGAGATATTGAGTCATATACCACCCAAATTTTCAATGTTGATGTACAGTGCTACTTTCCCTTTGAGAATAAAATCCTTCAAATAAAAATTTATGCCTAGAGCTGAGGTGATCAATCTCATGTAAGAGCTGATGTTGATTGGTCTGACTCATTACTACATGTTAGTGGACTAACGTTAGAAAATGCGCGCAATATTCAAGTTGTACAGCTCATTGATTATCAATCAATGTATCATTTTTTGCAGATCAAACAAAAGAGCAGAATTTTTGTCACGTAAGTTAAACTAAAAAAAATATCAAAACTAGTATCTACATTCCAACATGAAAGGAGATGAAAGAATGAGAGTGTTTGATCGTTTCAGAAAGGGAGAGTTTAAAACTTTGGTCAGCTCGAATTTGATCGCTAGAGGTATTGATGTGCAAGCTGTAAATGTGGTCATCAACTTTGACTTCCCAAGTGAAAGTAGCACCTATTTGCATCGTATAGGACGATCTGGTAGATATGGACAGATAGGTCTGGCAATAAACCTCATTACCGAACGTGACCAATAGAACGTGATTAAAATAGAGAAATAGCTGGATACAAAAATAGATCCTATGCCTGCTCACGTGGATGAGGCACTCTATAGATGATTCTCAGCAAAATCTGTCGTAAACTTGTAAATATCATTAAATATTCTTTTTGGATTTTCTTTTTGTAATTATATTTTTAAATGCGAATAAGCTTAGCTGTGAATGTTGCTCTTCTGTCTTTGCTTGTCCAAGCCAAAGATAAAAATAATTAATAAAGTAGTAGTTTTATGTAAGAAAACCTTGGAGTTATCACTTTCATAGGTTTAGTAGTAGCTTTGATTGCATTTTTGTACAAAGATAAAACAAATGACTACCAGTATACTCGAGCTCTACGTGGCAAAATCGGAGATGTCATATACAGTTTAAGTTCAAAGCGAGCGAAAAGTAGAACTGAGTTAAGATAAAAAATTGAAACTGAATAACCTCAAAATGCCAAAATAAATGGATTTGATCATTAAAAAACATACATTCAAGCTTTTCCATAACAAATGACACAAGAAAATCAGTAATCTCCCAAAGAATAACAAGTACTACCTGAATAAATCTTACCTTAGACTCCACACGCAAATTTCAAAGATGTATTCGCAGTCAAATAAAGTAAATCTAAACACAAAGCTAACAAAAAATCAAAGTCAAAACTCAAGAATCGATTGTTAGGAAAAGGTAGTGATGGGTAGGAGTAGCAAGAACACAATTCTTTTGTGTCAGATGAATTAGTTTAATAGAACTCTTTGTCATTAGAGAATGACAGTGAACTGAATATTTAGTGATTTAACTTTTCTCAGAGTTACACATCTTTAACTTTAAGCTATTAGCAAGTAGAAGTATGAAGTAATATTAGATATCATTCTTTCTTTAATTGTTTCTGTGTTTTATGATATCTTTAGAGATAATCTTGCCCATAAGCATAGCATCCCAAGATGATCCAATTCCTGACAACTGCCATGCTGATAGCAGTAAGATCAGTTTTATTGAATTTGAAATGGGGACTTATCATATGTTCAAACATTAGTTTGAAGGTGGATGGGATCCCTATTTCTAATTTTTTATTTCTTTTTTGGAGAGTTTTACTCTTAGCATCGTTTACTTACAAACAGAAACTTCGAAGTTTATCTGGGATAGCACTTGACAGAGATGCTCCTAAGGAAGCAGCCAAAGGTATCGCGATATAGTCGACTATTCCATCTTTTTTTCCATATTGATTGAGTAATTTAGCCCAAAATCCGAAATATACTGCTCTATAGATAGTACTACAGACGGGCCCAAGTAGATTTTCATGTTTATAGAATCCTTTAATTCCTTCATGCCTCATTACAACGTTTATTGCTTCTAATCTTGAGATATGTTTCTTTTCATTAGCAAAAATTTATCTCCTGGCAGTATCAATCTGATCGATAGGTCTCCCTAAAAAGTAACTAAGCAGTCCAACAACGGCTCCAATTTTGTATTCATCATAGGGTAATAATGATTTTTTATTAAAGAAGTCTATGATAATCTTTAGAGAGAAGACAGTGATTGTATGCTATGTGGGTCTACGGATAGCTTGGATGTTGAAACTTTTATGTTTGATGAAATTTAAGAAGCTAGTTTGTTTAGTGGTTGGCGTGAGGAGATACATGGTTTGATGAGCAATGATAGAGGTGAGAGACATGGTTCCAATTTGTTCAAGTAACTGAGGAAAGGTGACATCTTTGATTTCTCTGTACTTGGCGTACTTTAGGGCAAACTTGGTATATTTCTTGGCAATTTCTTCATCTGGTGGTAGTTGAAGCATATCTTGAAACTCAATTATAAATTCTGCATGCAAATTGATCTAAATTGTAAAAACAAGTAAAACAAGTTAACCGATAACATTTGATTAAACTTTTTATCAAACGAAAAAAAATATATTTTTGGGTTAAACGATGCAATTTGAAGTTGTCTTTGCTTTAAAACTGAACAAGATGCACATAAAATATGAAAAGTTGGGTATTTTGTTTGATTAAGATTAATAATTGTGGAAGCTGATTTTTTTTCAGAAACATATTATAAAAAACTTCGGTGAATGGAGCTTAGTAAGAAGTGGTAATTTTCTTTACTCATGGCTTAAAAGTTTAGTTTTTGGAATAACATTCTAACGCTCAATTTCGCTTGGAGTTAAGAAGTATCTACACTCCAAACATAATCGCACATTCCAGTAATAAAAAGATAATGAATTTTCTAGTCCATTTTTATTTTAAATCTTAGCAAACATTAAGGGGGTATTTCCAGTCAGAAAAGGTAGATGAAAAAAATGCATGGACGATAAAACTCTTACACCATAAGTAGCAACGCGGAAATCAAAGGTGTTTTAATTACGCTGATAATATGTCATTATAAATAATAGGAAAAGTAGATATGCGCAATAGTTTTACCAACACTGATGCCGACATCGCCTCCAATGCTAACCTCGGCCTGCAAGAACCCATCATCGCCACTAACATCGTATTGAGGAGGGTAACAGCTGTTTAGTTGGCGTTGAAGGTGAAGTTTGGAGAATTAACGAATTTGAAGCCCTGCTGCTACATTCCTCTTAACAACACCTTGAGGATGCTGCCTTTTCAATGAGAGACCATGAAACTGATTTTATATATTTAAAGTTATTTTTTTCATTCCTCAAAAATCTGTTTTTATTCCATATTTTAGTGTCAGCGTTAGCCTAGATAACTCCTACAAAATAACGACATTTTAAAAGACTGGTCAGAACATTAAATCACTCTTTTAAACATCACTAAGGCTTTTAAGTATGATCTGTTTATACTTCAAACTGGAGGTTTGGAGTTTCAGCCGTAATGGAAGAAAATGGAAAATTGAATCCTTTTAAGCGAGTTGTAAACAGGAAGAAATCTAAATAGAATTTCAGATTGATAACTAGATCTATTAGAAAAGAGAACTTGAAAAAGAACTTTGTTGAGGAAATAAAAAATGGGGATAAAGAAAACATATGTACTTTGCTGAAAAACTTAAGTGGCTATGGAAAGAGGAACCCTATAGAAAACTCAGATTGAGTGAATACAAGTAGTATAGTCATTTTATTATGTTGCTGCAAAAATATAGAAGTCTAATTTTTTTCAAACTAGCCAGCGCATATTTTATTTAGACATTTATAAGAAAAATACAATCTTTGAACAGAGTAATTAAGTCCAGACCTATGCCAGTTTTTTACATCCCAAATCAAAAAATCATCAACAAAAACTTCTTAACTCCTATCTGAGATATGAAATCCCAACTATTAAATCTTTCTAATAAAAAATCCAGTACAAAAAACTCAACTATTGTCATTTTGCTATACATTTGAAGAAGAATTTATTAGCTTGTTTAGTTAAGTTAAAATTATAAATCAGCAATAAAATTTATCAAAATGAGTAGCAAGCCATCTGATGATCAACTTCGTCAAGCCATCGACGCTATCTTCTCAAAATATGATACAGATAAATCAGGAACTCTTTAGGGTAATTAAATTTTCAGTCTTATCAGCGATGCCTTTAAAAGTTTAGGACGCAATAGACAGGTCAAGGAAGAAGAAGTCACCAAGTTTGTCAATGTGATTGATAAAAACGGAGACAATAAGATTTCAAAAATGGAGCTCTTTGAAATCCTCAAGAAGTTGATTAGCAGTTGATAATAGCTCATTTATGATTCAAAATATCAGCCTTATTGGATAATGCTCTTTTATTAGTTTTTTTATAACTTTCACTGCCACCTGAATAAACTCTCCCTTTTGGTCATTTTCATGAAGATTTTGTATTAATTTTAGTCTTAACTGATAGTATTTAAGATAATGATAAACTAGATCCAGTAAATAAAATTAAAACATTTTAAAAATTTAGATCGAATAAAGAAACAAGAATCCGAATTATTATCAATAAAATATCAATGGAAAGAAATGTATTCATGAAGCAATCGAAAGTAATGGCGTACGAAGATGCGATTTTGAACAAGAATTTTACTGGATTTTTACTATTCTAAGTTCCACTTTGATCTGTATAAAGTAAGCAGTATGGATGGTTTAACTTTCTCTTCGCTTTTGAGGATTTTGATTATTTTTATGATCTGCTATACACAGAAAAAGTGTCGAAATACTATTTAGGAGTCACTATGAATTAGAATTTCAGAAAATACTGCACGCCAAGGTTTCATTATTTTAAGATTTCGCTCTTCTGCCAGTTTATAACGCCTGACAAGGTCTCCTAAAATACTTTTATAGAGTTGTAAAACTTAGACTTCAAGACTTAAGCTCAATATTCTGGAGAGCTATCCATACTTCATCCTAAGAAGGGCATATTTTTATTTACTTTTTATGATCTTGTATCTCAGATATGAAAGCAAATGATAGTCAAATTATGTAATTTTCAATCTAAACTCATTGGATAGATAGGTCAGAGGAAAACGATCATCTCCAATCGGTATTTGTTGAGACCAATCAATTTCAGTTAAATATCTAGTGAAAACCTTTTGTCCTGTCTTTTGTTCAACATTTTCTCCCCATAGTCGAAAAGGTATGCTATCATATTTGTTGTTTTAGTAGGTAAATCCATACCAAAGTAAAAGGAAACGATTGCTTCGTCTGCCATAACTATTGAAGATTTGCTCATCTTTGTCGATGGATCTTGAAGAGGCAACAATGAAGCAAGAGTCCTACTGTTGGTACCACCAAGTAAAGTTGACTCCTTAGTCGAATTATCGATTTATTTCAGGTTTTGGCGCTTAGAAAATGGGATCTTTGTTCTTATCAATTATTTCGTATAATTTTTTGAAGAATCTTTTTATTTTCAAGTAATGTATAGCTTCAGGTCCATGAGTTTCAAGTTATTACTAATCATCACTTTCAGATTCAGAATCATTGTCTTATGACTCAGAAGATAGTAATAAATCATTCTCATATGTTTCTCTTGCTTTGATTGCTTGAATAGATTTGAATCTTTGTCTGAATTCCGCTTGAGATAATTTTTGTACATCTTGAGTTAAAGGTAATCCTATAGATTTCAACAAATCTTAATTTTTTTAGAGAAACTCTTCTCTTTTATCTTTTACGAAACCTACTGGAAGTTTTGATGTATTTTCTATATCTAAAGTGGTAAGGTCGAGATGTCTTATCTTTTTGACATAATGTGGATGATCTCCTTGTTACAAACTATTCGAAAACGTATAATGGTGAACACCGTCAGCACTATGATTCATAAAATCAGCAAGAGGAACAAGCATTGTTTAGGGGAGTCCCCATCCAAAACACCTCGTCATTACCATTCCATAACAATAATAAAATATAACCGATGTGAGCTGTTCTCCAAACAAGTTTTGATTGTTATCTACAATTTACTTGAAAACAAGATAAGTTGGCTCAAACTATTTTCTGACCTCTTTTACAAAGGCAAGATTGATGTAAGGTTAATCTAGAGCATTTATCTACTAGTCTGACCAGTGGACCATTGTTTCTGCGATGGTGATGCATTAGAAGTAAGGAAAAAAGAAAGAATCTTTGCCTTTCATTTTTTAGAAAATCAAGTATAAGGTCAAAATATTGAAGTCTTTATCATCGTTATCTTAACCATTAAAACATTCATATCTTGGTAGTAATCTGCCTATTTATGATTGTCTCACTCTCTATACTCCGATGGTAAGTTTTTTTGGGATTGAGATGATGACTTTATGTCTAGGGATTGCATTTTTAGCTGAAATGCCGATGTAGTTGGTAGGTGGAAAGTAAGCAGGATAGGTGATATCACTATACTTACCTCCATTTTAGGTGAACCATTTCAAAAATCTTTAATACTTTGAATCTGTTGCGTTATCCTCCATAAGGATATGTATTGGACTTAGATAATTTTAAATTTTAATTTGATTTATTATATCATTTAGTAATACAAAGTCAGAAGCATAAGAATTAATCATTACCAAGCGGAAAGACTTGGCTCAGTACGTGTAGATTTTCGAAGGAGTGAGTAGTTACGAGGTGTGGAGAGTTCCATCAGGTCGTTTTCGATCTACTCACTGTATTTTTTCTTCATTTCAAGTTAAGGACATTCACTTTGCTAATGGCTACGTTGGCTCAAAATATATTTGTTATTCGTTTTGTTTATGGTATTGAAATTGAATGTTCTTTTCTTTGAATATTATTTGGAGTGTTAAAGACTTCTCTTCACAATGAAGCAGGGTAGATTTTTTGATACTTATTGAGGATTTTTACGAGGTTATTTAGAATTAGTGATCTGAATCTAAGTCACGTTCATTTCCAACTATTCCAAACTTTTAAAGTTCGATTTCGGTTTGATCTATGAACTATCACATAGCTTGGAAATTGGAGAGCTTTGGATTTGAAAAGAACCTGAGTCATTTTAGACCAATTTTTAAATATTTTTTAGCAAAGTCTTCAGTTATTTGATACTGAACATTGGTAACTGTTTTTCTTTTATATTTGATTATTTTTTCGCCTATACAGTGAGCGCTCTGGCTTTGTGAGGATACAGATTTTGTCTTTTGAAAAATGATCTTCCCTTCTAATGGCTACAGACAGGACTATATATAATTGCATGGATCCTTGAGTTGTATGAGATGTATGAAGTGTCTATGATTTTATTACTAATTTTTGATGGGTTTTTATTTGTGAGCAATGACTTTTAAATATTTCCGATTGAGGCGGGTTCAATATCTTCAATTTCCTTTTTCAATTTCTACTTAATTTTTTATAGAGTCAGAGTTTTTTCTTTTTTGGGGGATTTATCCTGCGTTTTATTGGTTGTTCTGTCTGCGTTTTGCTATGTAAGAGACTTTTCGTTGATGTGAGGAAGTAAGCTGACGCAGTAGAGATGGTTAATCTATTTGACTTTGCTGAATTTTCCGATCATTTGTACTCTTATGTGTAATAAATAAATAATATGATTACTTTAATATTTTGGTTCTAACTGCTCAGAATTCAAAATACTCATAGAGTTTTAACATTTTTGACTTATTTGAGAAAATTCATTAAGTTCGAATGCGTGAGCGAGTGTTGTATGAAATAAAACTAAAGAGGTTAAGATTGGATGGTATTTGTAAACAAATATAAAATTTATAAATCAACGCAGATATGGAGCCATGTCTAACTCTTAAGTAAGAGTATCTTCTCGCATTGAAACTTTGACCATATCTTATTCGCTTATTTGTAATTTGTGTGGACTACGAGGAATTTCTCGGTTTGTTTGCAGTTTGTTAAGAGAAGGCCTTTCCATAGGTATGCTATTCTCTTTCTCAGAAATTATACGTTTCATTCCGAATAGTTTCTCTTTGAGTTTAGAAATACTTGATTATCTGTCTTATTTTCTTTAGGACTAGACATTGAACTTCCCTTTACTGTTGCTGTTAGCTGTTTTGCTGTGTAGCAAGTTAGCGAATGAAAGTGTTCCTTTTGAGTTTTTACGTTGGGGTGGAATGTCGGTATAGAGGTTGTTTTATTTCTGGTTTATTTTTCGCTTAGTCTGCCCAGCAAATTCGATTTTTTTAAAGGAAAGACCAGTAAAATTAGTATTTGGTACGGCGTAATATGTATTTTTGTATTCATTTTCTTTGGCATCACTTTTATAGTTCTCCTACTTGAAAGGTGACACATGTTGTTTCTTATCAGTTTAGAACTTAGTATAGTTCATGAAAGGTTGTGAGCCTTTGCGTAAAGATGAGTGTTCTTGCTGTTTTGTGATTTTTTTGAATGAGAGTGGGCTATGTTCTTGAGGGTGTATGGATTGTTAAATGTTAGTGTTTTTGGGTTTGTGATTGATGATGGTGTTTTTGATTAACTTGAACTTGAGCATTGCTATACTTACTAATAATATAATAATAAAATATATTCTATTGAGTGGAATATTATGGAATGTTGTCAGCGAATAATTAACAAAAAAA
>Ga0194117_10005246_pt1 | contig 11920 bp, 13 predicted proteins | sample TA2MahsurfametaG_FD_160579 | JGI IMG/M metagenome (GOLD analysis project Ga0194117, IMG submission 160579) | Freshwater microbial communities from Lake Tanganyika, Tanzania - TA2015009 Mahale N1 surface | ecosystem: Environmental > Aquatic > Freshwater > Lake | place: Tanzania: Lake Tanganyika...
ATGAATGCTGAAGATGAATTTAAATCATTAATGTCTAAATATGATTGGTATTATGAAATGAGTGATGATCCACGTACTTATGATCGTGGTTTAGCATTAGATAAACAATTAAAATCATTAGGTAAACAAATTGGTGTTGATAAGGCTGTTGAATTATTTAATGCTAAAGCTCCATCTGATAGAAAAGAAACATCTTCATTTTTTATGGAAGACAAACATGCTAAAATTAAAGAAGCGTTAAAAAAAGCATTAAAAGAGGAAGATCCAGCTTTAGTTAAATTAAATAAAGATGAAGAAAATACTGAAAAAGCTTTAGCTAGTATACTTCAAAAGAAAGCAGCTATATTAAATAAACCAGGAACTCAAGGATAATGAGCAAACAAGTATTAATAGAATATTTTTCATTCTCACCTTCACCTCGTGCTTTACACGAGGCAAAGTTGTCTCCATCTAAAAATTTAATTGTTGAGGGTGTAGTACAACGTGCAGATGCTAAAAACCAAAACGGTAGAGTATATCCAAAAGACACATTAGAGCGTGAAGTTGAAAAATATGTAGCTGGACCAATAGCTGAAAATAGAGCATTAGGTGAATTAGATCATCCAGACTCATCTATTATTAATTTAAAGAATGTATGCCATAATATTAAATCATTATGGTGGGATGGTGATGATTTAATGGGTAAAATTGAAATATTGCCTACACCATCAGGTAATATATTAAAAGAATTATTTTTAAACAATATAACTGTAGGTATTTCTTCACGTGGTATGGGTTCAGTAAAACCATTAGGTGAAGGTACAGTAGAAGTACAAGATGACTTTGAGTTATTATGTTGGGATTTTGTTTCAACACCATCAACTCAAGGTGCATTTGTTAGACCAACAGGTCTAAGTGAAAGTGTAGTACCTGGCACTCGCTCATTTGGTAAATATACTAAAATAAATAATTTAATTTTAGAAATTATTTGTTCACAAACAGGCATTTGCTGTATAAGATAAGGTGACACACTTTGTCGCTTTGAGTACTTTTCATATATTTATGAACAACCCCATATGAGATCTCCAATATCTCATTAGTTTAATCGTATAATCTTATATTGCTTTCCAATCTAATAAGCAATCGAAAAGGAGAAAATTCAGATGACAAATCAAGAATTATTCAGTCAAGCAATTGCTGATGCTAAAGCTGTCCGTGACGCTGCAGTAGCAAATGCTAAAGCCGCTCTTGAAGAAACTTTCACTCCAAAAATTATGTCTATGCTTTCAGCTAAATTAAATGAGTTGGAAGAAGAAAAAGTTGAAGAGAAGAAAGAAATGAAAGATGAAGGCTACGAAAAAGAAGAAGGTTATGAAAAAGAAGAAGGAGTTAAATCTATGGAAGAAACTGACCTCGAAGAAATCTTAGCCCAACTTGAAGCTGAAGAAAAAGGCAAACAAGAAGAAGGCAAAAAAGAAGTTGAAGAGGCCAAGAAAGACGTAGAAGAAGCTAAAAAAGAAGTTGAGGAAGGTAAAAAAGAAGTTGATGAAGCTAAAGAGAAAAAAGAAGAAGGCAAAAAAGTTGAAGAATCTTTAACTACTGAAGCTGATGAAGACGACGAAGTTACTGAATTAACTGTTGACGAACTCAAAGATATTATCCGTGATGTATTGAAAGATGTATTAGCGGGTACTGAAGAAGAAGAAGGTGAAGGCGAAATCGACTTAGGAGATGAAGCTGGTGAAGAAACTGAAGATGAAGAATCTATCAGTCTTGATGAATTATTAGCTGAACTTGAAAAAGAAGAAGAAGGCAAGAAACCAGTTGAAGAGAAGAAAGACATGGATGAAGCTAAAAAAGAAATGGACGAAGCCAAGAAAAAAGAAATGGACGAAGCCAAGAAAAAAGAAATGGACGAAGCTAAGAAAGACATGGATGAAGCCAAGAAAAAAGAAATGGACGAAGCCAAAAAAGACTTAGAAGAAGCCATTGCTACCATTAAAACTTTACAAGCTGAACTCAATGAAGTTAATCTTTTAAATGCTAAACTTCTCTACACAAACAAAATCTTCAAAGCTAAATCTTTGAATGAAGCACAAAAAGTTAAGGTGTTAAAAGCTTTTGATAAAGCTACTAACGTGAAAGAAGTTAAGATTGTTTATGAATCTTTAACTGAATCATTAAGCGCCAAAACTAAATCTACAATTAAAGAATCAGTTGGATTTGCTTCTAAAGCAGCTGGAATTGCACCAGCCCAACCGATTGTAGAAAGTGACGCTGCTATTCGTCGTATGCAACAATTAGCAGGAATCATTAAATAAGTTTTGAAAAAACAAACAAAAAACAAAAATTAAATTTTATTTAAAAATGAGTCAAATTCAATCTTTAATCGAATCTGCTAACCCATGGCAGTCTCAGCAAAGCGACGCTGCTCGCTTAGCTAGCAAATGGGAAAAATCAGGTTTGTTAGAAGGTCTTGCTGATTACAACAAAACTAATATGGCTATGATGCTTGAAAATCAAGCTAAGCAATTAGTTGTTGAATCATCTACTACTGGTACTGGTGGTACTTTTACTGCTGGTACTGGTGAACAATGGGCAGGTGTTGCTTTACCATTAGTTCGCAAGGTATTCGGACAAATCGCTGCTAAAGAATTTGTTTCTGTGCAGCCAATGAGTTTACCAGCTGGATTGGTATTCTATTTAGATTTCCAATATGGAACTACTAAGAATCCATTTGCTTCTGGTGACTCACTTTATGGAACAGAAGATAGTGTTGATGGTTTTGGTAACTTAGCTTCTGGTGGTCTTTATGGCGCTGGTCGTTTTGGTTACTCTATAAACCAATTCTCTGCTTCTGTAGCTGTAGCTAATATCACTGTATCTTCAGCTTCATTTGCTGATGTTAACTTTGATGCAGCTCTTTCTCAATCTGTTGTTGATGGTAAAGTTAAAAAGTTCACTATTGCTACCTCCAACATTAGTTCTAATTTAGATCCAAATGCTGTTAGAGCTTTCTCTTACATTTCTGGTTCTGTTAATGAAGCTAAAAACTTACATCAGTTTAATGTGATTAGTGGTGCTAATGTGGTATTATTTGCTACTGCTTCAACTGGTGAAGCTTCAGATGATGGTGGTTCAGCTACTATTTTCTATAATAAGAAAACAGCTGATAATGCTCGTGGTGATTTTGAAGATTTAGCTGCTTATTCTAACAATGGTGGTGTAGCTGGTCAACCTATTTCTATTCCAGAAATTAATGTACAATTACGTTCTGAGACTATTGCTGCTAAAACTCGTAAGTTAAAAGCACAATGGACTCCAGAATTTGCTCAAGACTTAAATGCTTATCAGAATTTAGATGCTGAAGCTGAATTAACTTCTATGTTATCAGAGTACATCTCTTTAGAGATTGACTTAGAAATCTTAGATATGTTAATTCAAAATGCCCCAATTTCTGAAGTATGGTCTGCAAAAGTAGGTAATCAATTAAACGCTGCTGGTACTGCATTTGATGCCAATACAGCTGGTGTTTATTACACTCAAATGTCTTGGTTCCAAACTTTAGGTATTAAATTACAAAAAGTTTCTAACACAATCCATCAACGTACTTTACGTGGTGGTGCTAATTTCATGGTAGTATCTCCATCTGTAGCAACTATCCTCGAATCAATTCCTGGATTTGCTGCTGACACAGACGGTGCTGCTGATACTATGAAGTATGCATTTGGTGTACAGAAAATTGGTCAATTGAATAGCCGTTATAAAGTGTATAAGAATCCTTATATGCTTGAGAATGTTATTCTTATGGGCTTCCGTGGAACTCAGTTCTTAGAAAGTGGTGCTGTTTATGCTCCATACATTCCATTAATCATGACTCCTCTAGTGTACGATCCAACTACCTTCACTCCACGTAAAGGTATTATGACTCGCTATGCTAAGAAAATGATCCGTCCAGAATTTTACGGATTAGTTAAAGTAGCTAATTTAGAAATTGTCTAATTAGTTAATTAACTAACAGTCATAAAGATAAACCCGAGCGCAAGCTCGGGTTTTTTCTTTCATATTTATAACAAATTGTTACATGGAAATACCAAAAAAGAAAAACATTAAAAATGATATTAAATTTCAAATATCACTTAATGAAGAACAAAAACAAGCAAAAGCAATTATTTTACAAAACAAAATTACAGTATTAAGAGGAGGAGCAGGTAGTGGTAAATCAATGGTAGCAGCTCAAGTAGCTCTTGATTTATTATTTAGACATGAAGTAGAAAAAGTAATATTAACACGTCCAGCTGTTACATCAGGTGAGGAGATAGGTCATTTACCTGGTGATAAAGACGCTAAACTTGCTCCTTACACGGCTGCTATATATGATAACATGTATAGACTATATAAAAAAGATCTTGTAGATAAATACATATTAAATGGTGATATTGAAGTTATACCATTAGCATTTATGCGTGGTAGAAACTTATCTAATTGCTGTGTTGTAGTTGATGAAGGACAAAACATAACCCACAGACAAATGGAATTATTATTAGGCCGTTTATGTGAAGGATCAAAAATGATTATTTGTGGTGATACAGCTCAAATTGATTTAAAAGATAAACGAACATCAGGATTTAATTTTATATGTAACAATTTAACAGGTGTTAAAAATTTTTCTATTGTTACACTTAAAACAAACCATCGTGATTCTATTGTGGAAGACATACTAAAAATATATTCCGATCATCGAGATTAATAATATTTATATTAGAATAATACTAATGTAAATGGCACAAAATCTTACACAATTATATGGAGCTGGTAATATATCAACTGGATTTGGTTCTTTAACAACAGTTAGAGGTAATACACCTTTTGGATATTTTGATAATGATACTGAATTTGTTAGAGATGCTAAAAATTGTACAGTATTTGTTGCTCAACGTTTAGGGATTACATCTGGTATTGGTGCTGGTATATTTTTAAATTTAAGTGATATTGGTGTTTATGCTGCTTTTGAAGAATCAGTATTAACATATGGTAACATGGTTTACCAATATAAAATTAGAGATAATTATATTAATTTAGAAGGATCTAAAACAGATGTATTTAATCAGTCTAGTACAACTTTAATTAATAGTGTTTCTAATAGAACACCTATATTTTGGTCACAGGCTCGTGTAGCTAAATGGAGTGAAATTGGAAATAACACAGCTTATTCTCAATCAATTGTAGATGGTGAAATATTTGTTATATCTTCATCATTAAGTGATTATGTAGCTCCAGATTTAGATTATTTAACTAATTTTACTTTTGCTGGTGATGCTCCTTATTCATCAGCTGGTGGTCCAACTTATCCAGCTCAAAATTTAGCTCGAGTTGTATTAAATCAATTTAATAAAGTTGGAGGTCCAACTTCAGGATCAAATAATGTTATAACTGATGGTAATACTTTTATATATTTCTTTACTGTTGATTCAGGTGTAAGTGGAGCTAATCCAAGTCGTTTTCAAAATTATACTACAAATGGTATTCCAACAGTTTATTATCAAGCAAGAATACCAAATGAATTAAATAATAAAGTATTAAATAATAATTTAGCTACTCAAATTAGAATAGCTGACACTTATGGGGGTGAAGCTAGTGTTGGTGGAACTGTAAGAGAATATTCAGGTTCACTTAATTTAATATCTGGTCAACAAAATTATGATCTAAATACTTGGGCCGCTGCTTCTGCTTCATTAGACACAGGAGATAGTATAGAATTAAGACAAATATTTTATCAAGAACCTCCAGCAATTGTAAGATATTTTGATCCATATGCTGGTACAGGTACAGGTGTTCAAGGATTACTTGAAACATTTGGGTTTGGTTCTTACTCACCAGGTATTAACTTTATGTTAATGCCTGTATATTATGATATTCAAAAAATTCAAGCTATTGAATTTAATGATCAAGTAAGAAAATCTGCTTTTAGTTTTGATTTAGTAGATAATCAACTTAGAATATTTCCTACACCTGGTGATTCAGAAGGTAAATTATGGTTTAGATATGTTAAAAAAATAGATAAAAATACACCTACAGTTAGTACTGTTAAAAATGTTGTATCAGATGTGATGAGAGTTCCTTATCGTAATCCAATTTATTCTAATATTAATCATGTTAGTAGAATGTGGATTTATAGATATACTTTAGCTATTTGTAAAGAAATAGAAGGACAAGTTAAAACAGCTCTTGATACAGGACAAATTCCAGGTATGTTTAAAGGTGGTGAATTATTAACTGATGCTAGAACTGAAAAAGCTGATTTAATAACTGAACTAAAAGAAATGTTAAATGAAGTTTCTCGTAAATCTCAATTAGAGAGAAAACAACAAGAAGCTGATTTTACTCGTCAATCAATGATTAATATTCCTTTACCAATATATGTATTATAATTTTAAGTTATGTTTAATTCTAATTTTCTTATAAGAAACTTTTATTCTCCAGATTTTGGTTGTGGTGATGGTAATGGACCACCATGTGATCAAACACCAACTCCTATTCCAACTTTTCCACCTACACCTACACCAGGTCCAGGAACACCTACACCAACACCTGAACCAACAGAAACACCAACACCTACACCCACTATAACTCCAACTCCTCAGTGTATTGATTTTGCTAGTCCTCAAATTATACAAGCATCATTAATAACATTTTTAGTTGATAGAATACTTTATTATAAATTAAATTTAGAACAAACTAAAAAAAATATATATGGTGAGTCATTAGAAAAATGGTATTATGAAGCTATTCAAACAAAAGGAACTGTAGAAAGAAGTCCTGAAACTGTTGATAATGAAATGTTTGGACCTGATATAACACAGAATATAAAAATAAGTTTGCCTGAGGCTGTGTTAAATCCAAATAATCCATTTAATTTAATAATACCTATAAACATAACACCAGAAATAGGAGATATAATTTTTGATGTTGGTAGAGAAAGATATTATGAAATTCATAATATTGTTGTTAATTATTATCCTGTAGTTTCAAATACTGGTGTCACAAACATAAACTGTCCTCCAGTTAAGATATTAAAATATGATTTAGATTGTTATTTAACAAGAGTAAGTAGACTTAATTTATTACCTTATAAATTATTATAATGCCTAGAACATTAAAACCAAGACCAAAAAATCAACGTGAAATACTAGATGAAGCTTTAGGTGATGTGGTAACAGATCCATCATCAATAGGTCGTTCTTTTGAAGATCTTGAAAATAGAGGTAATGATGTTTCTACTAAAGGTGATAGAGTAAAAGATATTTCTATTAATTTAATAGATATTGATACAACTATTATAAAATATATTGAAAATAAAATTAAACCTTCTATATTACAAGATGGAAATAGAATTCAAGTTCCTGTAATGTATGGTTTTCCTGAACGTTGGTCTACAATACAAGAAAAAGGATATTTAAGAGAATATTCAGGTAGATTTATAGCTCCTGTTATTGTTTTAAAGCGTGATAGTATGGAGGCTAATAGAGGATTAGGTAATAAAATTGATGCTAATAATCCTCAAAATTTACATGTATTTGAATCAAGTTATACTAAGAAAAATCAATATGATAATTTCACCGCTCTAACAAATAGAATACCTGTAAAAGAATATAGATTAGTTGTTACACCTGAATATATTACTTTAAAATATAGTGCTGTTGTATTTACAAACCATTTAGAGCAAAATAATAAAATTATAGAAGCATTACAATATGCTGCTAACACATATTGGGGTGAAGAAGGTAAATTCCAATTTAGAGCAAATATTGGTTCTTTTACTACATCTACAGAATATAGTGTAGGACAAGATAGAACTACAAGAACTAATTTTGATATTACTTTAAATGGATATATCATTCCAGACATAGTAAATAGAGATATTTCTTATTCAAAGAAATTTTTATCAAAAGCTCAATTGGTATTTAATTTAGAAACTGATAATTTAACAATATTTAGTACTGGTATGGCTAAGAAAAATATAATTAGTGCTGTTAATTTTCCAGTAGCTCAACAAACATCAAATATAGTAGACATGACAAATGAAGTAGTAACATATTTAGCAACTGTAGTAACTAAGTCTAGTGCTAGTTTATCTCTATTAAATAGTAGCACTATACGTGTGTTAAATAGCACTATATATGCCGCTCCATCTCCATTACCTCCAACAGATAAAACACAATTTTTTATTGTAATTAACACAACATTTATACCTAATAATCTTATTACATCTGTAACTCAAAATGGAGCTCATGTTGATATAGTTATAGATACAGCTGGGCTAGGTTATGAATTAACAACAATTAATGGAATCTCAGTTGTAGGTAAATTTTCTTAAAAATGAGTAGTTTAATTAAAGGATATCAGATAGACATACCATTTTACCTAAGTGGAAGCAAAGGTACATTTTTATTTAGTGGTAGTTATGTTGAAATTAATTCAACTACATCTAGCACTGATTTCTTTATTATTAAAGATAATGGACAACAAGTATTTAAAGTAAATCAACAAGGAGTTGTTGAATTTAAAGAAATTTTAAACACACCAACTGTTGTAACTGGAGGATTATTTTATAGTGGGTCAGATGATTGGTTTTTATATTATAAACAATAATGGGTACTTTTTTAAAAATAGCGCCCCAGAATAGACCTGTAACTTTTACTTCAGTAGATGCTGGAACAAGTGTCACAGCTACCACTGGTACTTTTTCAACAGCCTCAGGATATTTTGAAGGTACATTTAGTGGTAGTTTTATTGGTACTTTATCTGGTAGTACCCATTTAGATTTTGAAACTCCATTTCATGTTACTGCTTCTAAAGGTTTTCTTTCATTTGTAGATAATGGAACTTTAACATTAGTATCAACAGGATCTGTAACTAATATATTTTTAATACAAGATTCTACAGGTAGTGCTTTTACTATTAATAATGAAGGTGTAACAATATTAAAAACATTTACAGGATCTTCACCATCTCCAGTACAAGGAGGTATTTATTTTACCTCTTATGATATGTATATCGGAACAGGTGATGTGTCACCATAAAATACAAAAAACATGGCAACTTGGAAAAAAGTCATAGTATCAGGTAGTAATGCAGTACTTGGTCAATTAAATGTTGGTACAAATCAACAGATAACCTCATTAGCTTCAACTACATTATTAAGTGGTTCATTTAGTGGATCATTCACAGGTAATGGTAGTGGATTAACTGGTGTAATAGCAACAGCTGGTTCTGCTTTATCTCAAAGTACTGGTATTGTAGCATTTAGTTACAATGGTGGTACTGCAGCTACAGTAGCTGTATCTGGAGCTTCTAGTTTAAGTTCTAATAAAATTACAAAATGGACTGGAAATGCATTTGCTAATTCTAGTTTAACAGATAGTGGTACTACAATTACTGGTACTACTTCAATTCAATTAACTGGAGCTAGTTCAAACTTATCTGGTTCATTTAGTGGTTCATTCCAAGGTGATGGTAGTAATTTGACTGGTTTAGTTTCTACTTTAAGCATTAGTGGATCAAATAATACTAGTGGCTCAGTTAGTTTATTAACTCAAGGTTTAATAATTACTGGTACAACTAATGAAGTTGAAACTTCAGTTTCTGGTCAAACAGTAACTATAGGTTTACCAGATAATGTGACATTAGGTGGTGACTTAACCATTAATGGTAATGATATTAAATCAAATGGTGGTACAACTGCCATTACTTTAAGTTCAGCTGATGTAACAGTAGCTGGTGACTTACAAGTTAATGGTAATGATATTAAAGCATCTGATGGAAATACAAACATTTCTTTAACAAGTAATACATTAACAACTTTTGCTGGTGATATTAGAGTTAGTGGTAATGATATTCAATCAAGTGCTGGTACATCAGTATTTTCTTTAAGTGGTGCTAATGCTACAGCTAATGGTAATTTAACAGTATCAGGTGACTTAACAGTTGCTGGTACAGCTAGTTTCCAAAACCAAACTTCACTTGTAATAGCTGATAGATTTATATTATTAGCTTCTGGTTCAACATCATTAACTGATGGTGGTTTTATTGTTAATTCAGGTGGAGTAACAGGTTCAGCATTTTATTTAGAATCAACATCAACAGGTACTTATGGAAGATTTGCTGTAGCTGGAGATGCTAATGCTGGTGCTTCTACATTAACAGCTGATGAATTTGCTGTTACAGCTAAACAAGCGGCAGGTGCTCCATCTGGAAACCCAACATGGGGTGGTTCAACTAATGGATTTGGTAATATATATGTTGATAGTGGTACTGGAGATATTTATATTTATTCATGATAAAATTATTTAAGAAAATAGTTATGGCTTTTAATGCAAAAAATGTTATTTTTAATAAAGTAGAGGAGCCATCAAATGCTCCTCTACCTACTTTACAACTTACTAAAAGTGAAGTAGAAACAATATTAATGATGATTAAAGATGCTAATTTTAAAGGTGAGCATGTTCAAAAAGTCTATGAACTTGTTTTAAAGTTTCAAACATACTATTCTAAGTTACCTTAGTTTTTTCATATTTATAACAAACATACTGTAGGCCCAAAAGGAAGTAGGCATATACACGGCATAAGTGTATGTATCTAACCACAGTGTAAATTTATATTACTATGCCAAATTGGAAAAAAGTCATTGTAAGTGGCTCAAATGCCGCTTTAAACTCATTAACAGTAGCTACAAATGTTGTAGCTCAATCATTTACAGGTAGTTTACAAGGTACAGCAACTTCAGCATCTTTTGCATCAACTGCTTCATATATAACTGGGTATGCAAACAATGGAATTGAAGATTATATTCCTATTTGGCAAAATTCAGGATCATTAGCAAAAAGTATTATATTCCAAAAAGGAAATAATACTATTGGTATTAATAGAGTTAATGCTACTGCAACACTTGATATATTATCAAATGGTGGTGGAAATACTATAGCTAATTTTGAAACTAATACTGATCCTGATGTTTATATTCAGTTAAAAAATAATGTAGGATATGGTTATATAGGGGTTAATAATAAAGATTTTAGGTTTCAACCTCAAGGATCAACAAAAGCAATACTAAGTGCTAGTGGTGAATTTGGTTTAGGAACATTAGTACCAAAATATACACTTGATGTAGTAGGATCTGGTAATTTTTCAACTAATTTAACTATAACTGGCTCTCTGCACCTTTCTTCTTCCCTTCATTCAGCTCAAGGAACTTCAGCTGGTGTAGGTACAACAACAATTGTCTCTATATCCACAGGTTCATTTAGAGCTGGTTTTTTTGATTATGTAGCTTCAAGTGGAGGTAATGCTCGAGCTGGTACAGTGATGTCTGTCTGGAATGGTAGTGATATAAAATTTACTGATAATTCAACAATAGACATTGGAAGTACTACATTTGTTACAATGAGTGTAGCTTTAAGTGGTGCTAATGCTTTATTAAGAGCAACAATAAATGGAGATACTTGGAATATAAAAACAACTTATAGATTAATATAAAAAGTTATGTATCAAGTGCAAATGCAATTTATACCAGGAAGTGATATGATTTGGGTAGCACATTTAAATCCAAATGATCCAATTTATGAATATAGTAATGAGGTAGAGGCACAAGATAAAGCAACTGAATTGCAAAATGCTGATACAACAGGTAGAAAATATAGAGTAGTTAAAATATAATTGTTATGGCTTTTAGTAATGGACCTACAGTGGTAAAGAATGGACTAACAGTAGCTTTAGATGCTACTGATTCCAATTCATATCCTGGATCAGGAACATCATGGTATGATATAAGTGGAAATAACAATACAGGAAATTTTCATATTGGAACTCCTACATTTAGTACTTTTAATAATAAAAAATCTATTTTATTTTCAAATAGTAATAAGGTTGTTTACGAAGGGGG
>Ga0194117_10005251_pt1 | contig 11910 bp, 17 predicted proteins | sample TA2MahsurfametaG_FD_160579 | JGI IMG/M metagenome (GOLD analysis project Ga0194117, IMG submission 160579) | Freshwater microbial communities from Lake Tanganyika, Tanzania - TA2015009 Mahale N1 surface | ecosystem: Environmental > Aquatic > Freshwater > Lake | place: Tanzania: Lake Tanganyika...
ATCAAATATATATGATTTTTATAGCGATAGTTAATTATCCTGTTTAGATAAAGACAGTTAGATAAATCTTATTTTAGTGTTGATTAAGAGAGTGATTATTTAAAAATGGCTCAGTTATTTAAATAAAATCATTCTTTCTTGCGGCCATAGAAAGTGTTCTTTTATTCGGTAGTTTGGAAACGACCGTGACCCAACTTGGATGAGGTATCGATGAATTTAAGGTTTACGGGTTCCAAATGTTCCCGAGAGGTGGTGGCGACCAAAGGTTTTCTTAAAAGGACGAATCTCTTCTTGGGTCCAACGCAGCATCCCTTAATGATGATGAAGTCATCATTAACAACACCATAGTGAGGGAAACCTCCCAAGGGGGTGATGTTCTTTTCAGTGATATCGGCATCAGTGGTAGCGTTGTTCTTGGCTCCACCTCTGGCTCCTTTTCCGATTCTGTAGATTTTCTTGTTCAATTCGGTTCTGTGGTAATATCCGCATTGACCAGCTCTGGGAACACTCCAGGCAACTCTAGCGGGATGCCAAGCTCCGATACATCCGACTTTTCTGTAACCTCTGTGAGATTTCTTTTGGAGATGTCTGACTCCCCATCTGGCAATGACACCCTTGAATCCGTGACCCTTGGTGACACCAATAACATCAAGAACTTCATTTTGACTGAAGACGTTATCAATTCTAATTTCTTTCTCGAAGAATCCTTGGACGAAAGAAACTTTGTCAGCAATAGTTTTTCCTCCGTTGATTTGGATTTCGAAGATGTTGTTCTTCTTTTGTCTCAAGTTTTTAAGGAGGTCGTGTTGAGTGTGAACTATAGCTCTAACTGAGGTAGCGTATTTTCTGATTCTGTTGAGTTCAACTTCCAATTTCTTGCCTTCTTTGGCTTCTTTGGCTACAGTTGATTGGTAGCGGGAGAAAGCTTTTTGCTTGGAGTTGACCCAGTTCTTGTAGAATCTTCTGAGGGTTCCCTTGTCGAGGTGGTTAGCCCAAACAGTGGAAAGAGCTCTCAATCCTCTTGGGGTTTCAATGTATCCAACCAAACCAACAACTTTAAGAGGTGGGGTTTAGATGACAGTGACGGCCTCAACTTTTTCTTTTTTATCGAGTTTGGCTTTGGCTCTGTCAACATCTCTGAGGATGTGAGTCATACCAGCTTTGAATCCACCGAAGGCAGTGAAGTGAGGAGCCTTGGTTCTGTCATCTCTGGGGAATGATCTTATTCTTCCTCTGTGGTGTTTGGTTCTGTTTCTGGGGAGGAAACCGAGGTTACCTTTTCTGGGGCAACTGTATTTTCTGTGTGACATATTATGATAAAAATAATATTGATTAAAATATTAAAATGTATTTATGGAGTTAATTTTAAAATATTAGATCAAGTTTCAGTGTTGCTTGACAAAATTGTTGTTCTTGAGTTTACCTCTTTGGCTTTATTTTTCTTCGTAATAAGAGTAATGCGTAGTCGCTGTATTCGCAGTTGTAGCCGCATTTGTACTGTCTTTTCTTGTTTTTGTCTCCTTTATAGGTTCTTTAGCATAGTAAGAGTAACCTTCAAAAAGCTACTCAACACTTTTCTTTCTTAATAAAAGCCTATTTTGATCTTATTCTTCTTCTTAACTTGAAGATGATATCTGATCCCTGTAATCATTGCTCATCAACACGTTGATTGGTACAAAAGGAGAAGATATGTTCTTTTTTAAAAGCTGAATCCATGGGAAATTTTTGAACCAAGCATGGTCTTTTATTTCTATAATTCCATGTTAAGTTCCAAGTCTTTGAGCAGGTTTCCTTTGTATCATCTACATAAAATGAAATTTACTCTATTGATAAAATCAGCAGCCTAAAGTGACCAACCAGGAGGAATCTCATCTTGCTTGATTTGTACTTGTTTGCTAAGAATCTGATCTCGAATTTCTTTTCTGTTGCGACCATAATAGGGTCTTCTTCCTAGCATCAATTCATAGGCTATTACTCCAACTGCATAGTAATCAACAGGAAATGAATGATCCTGTCGACACATAACTTCAGGGGCCATATAGCCTGGAGTTCCACTTGTATCTGCATTGTTATTTGGTTTTACTATTCTTGCAATACCAAGGTCAGTTGTACGAAGGTAGCCTTTATCATCAAAGACTAAATTTTCTGGTTTGATATCTCTGTGAATGATATTGTTCAAATGTAGGTATTCAAGTGCAACTAAAATGCAAGCTATGAAAAATTTGGCCTACATTTCTTTGAATCTTCTTCTGCAACCCATATGATACCTTAAATCTCCTCCTACAAGCAAATCCATAATTAAATAAAGATTCTATCGATCTTGAAAGGCATAGGACATATTCACGATAAAGGGATGCTTCAGCTTCGATAGGAGCTCTCTTTAATTTAGAACAGAATGAATGCTCTTTTTGCCGATGATTTTGGTCTTGTGCATTTCTTTCATAGCGTACATTTTTTGGTTTTTCTTCAATTTTACACACCAAACTTTACCGAATCCGCCCTTACCAATCACGTATTGGCAATCAAAATGTTCTCTATTGACTTATTTATCTTCAAGAATGAGTCTTTTCTCAGCTTACTCCTTGGAGTTGAATTTTGATAGATCGATTTTGAAACAATTCTTCATATCTTTCGTTGATTTTTTTGATATTGTAGAATTACTTCTATTATGCTATTTTTATTTCTTACTCGCCATTTACTTGCTTTATCTTGGCTCTTATCTGTTCTGTGTGCGTCCAGACATTACCACTCCCATTGTACTATTCACACTCATCTTTCTAATTAAGTAAAAAAATACCTGGAATGTTGAGCAGAAAGTTGTTGACTTTGTATGGGCATTTTTATAGGCTCAACTTTTGGTTTGCTACCACGATGAGAGTTGAGTAGTACTGATTTGGTAGGAATGGTCATAGGTATTGAGCGATTTATTTTTTTGAAGAAGTTGTTGACAATAGCTGCTGATGATTTTCTAGGCTAATCTTTGCTAGATGGTTTAGTGGGTATCTCTTTGCTATTTGAAATGCTTTTCATAAATATTTATATCATCTTAACTGATGATGTAAGTATGAAATAGAATTTTATAGGAATGAAAAGAATACCCAACTAACATCTTCAAAGAAACGTATCTTTGTATTTGTGAACTCAAGAATGGACTAAAAATAAAGTAGGAATATAATTACACAATAATTTGTTATTTTGGGATTAAAAAGAGTATTTTTTTCAATTCTTCTATCATACTTCTCATAAGTTCTTTATTTTTCTTAAATAAAACTATCAAAATATCAAATTTTTCTTCAAATAGAAAAGTTGATGATACAGTTACTTAGGAGATTAACCACTTAATTCATAAATCTAATAAATTCACATAAATCATGAGATTGTCTCAGGATATCGCTATTGCCAGAGCTGCTATCATAAGGAAAAATTCTATCAACTATAACTACAACATCGTGCTTGGTACTGAACAATACTCGGGACTCGCTGAAATGGTCTTCTACATCGACAATACCAGCTTTCAAGAACTCTACATAGATTTCTCGCCAAAGGAAATCCAGACTATCACTGTCAACTCTATTAGCTTGCCAATCCCTTAGAACATTGAGAACTTTTTGATTATCGCTCGTAAGTATTTGCAAAAGGGAAGAAACTATATATCTGTCCTCTATACTAATGACTTCGATAATGACGGACTTGGATGTCTCACCTTTACAGATGACAACGATCTGCAATACATTTATACTCAGTTTTAGGTATATGGAGCAAATCGAGTGTTCCCCTGTTTTGACCAACCTGATCTCAAGGCATATATGAAGCTATCAGTTGTAGCCCCTACAGACTGGACAGTTGTTTCTAACCAACCTTCGAATAAAAACGCTTTCAACTTAACTGAGTACAAATCGTCAGTTAAATTATTATCTTCATCTTCTGCAAAGTTAATCGATCTTTTAGCTAAAAAAGTGGGGGATGATACTAGTTTGACTATTTTCGAAACTACCGAACTTCTTCCGACTTATGTTTTCGGATTTTCAGCGGGATAGTTCATCTTCTAAACTCCTGATTAACATAGTCTTGTTCCAATGACTATCTATGCTGTTGTGAGTGCTGGTTATCTGCTTCAAGAGAGTAAAGACTTCATCTTTGATGTTCTGCAAAAAGCAATCCTTTTCTTTGAAGACTTTTTTGGAGTCAAATATCCCTTCAAAAAATACGATCATGTTTTCCTAAGAGAATTAAATTTTGGAGCAATGTAAAATCCTGGAATGGTCACCTTTGCAGAAGAGTATCTGCTTAAAGCTGAATCGACAGAAGAAGATAAGTACAACTTAGCGAATGTGGTCGTTCACGAGTTGACTCATCATTGGTTTGGAGATTACGTGACAATGAAATGGTGGGATGATCTTTGGTTGAATGAAAGCTTTGCAGAATTTATGGCTGTATATACTCTTTCCAAAATAAATAATCAACTGGCAGAACCACTCCAACCCTCTGAAATATATTTCAGAGACGAAAAATATGATGCTTATATTTAAGATGAGAGGAACACTGCCACTCATCCGATTAGAGGTAAAGTTCAGGATACTACTGTGGCCGACTCTATTTTCGATGGTATTACTTACAACAAAGGAGCAGCTGTGCTCAAACAACTGATGTTTTTGGTGGGAGATATTGGCTTTTCAGATGCTCTTAAGAAATATTTCTCCCGCTTCATGTGGAGCAATGCTGATATCAAGGATTTACTTGATGACTTAGCTGATTTTTTCCCAAGCAATCTTAACATCACTATCGATGAGTGGAGAAAAGACTGGCTTGAAACTGCTTCTCTCAACATCCTCGAATCTCACTGGAATCCTAACAGTTTATCTGATACTGAGGAGCTGACTATCTACCAGAGACCTTACAGAAATGATGATTCAAACTTGAGATGTCATGCTATCGAAGTGGCCTTCATTAGTTAGTAGGGAAAAGTAATATCTTCGCAGTTGGTCTTAATCGATAAATCAAGTGAATAGACTAAAGTAGTGTATGATGCCAGTTAGGGTGTCTCGGCAGTTTTAGTCAACTTTAATGACTAAGGTTACCTTTAAAATTACATCGATCAGGTTTCCTTATAGTGGTTCATGGCAAATATCAACAAAATCTAAGACGATCTCGCGCGTAGTTGTATATGGTATAATATCAGTGCGATGGTCAGACAAAGTTTGGTTTCTGTCTATGACTTCGGAATTATGATACATGTGAACCTGTTTGATGAGCCACTCGACTTCATCTTTGACAAAATGCTCAGCCAACTATTGGATTTCCTAAACTCATTTGCATCCAAAGAGGAAGCTACTCGCCTGAAGACACTCATCTTCAGTCAGATGTATTAGGAGCTAAAAAATGGTAACTTGACTGAGGATGATGCAGATCGTGTGCAGATCCTTTATAAACATTACATCAAATATGCAGTCACCGACGCCCAGAAGATTCAACTCAATTACCTACTTCTGGATCAAGATCTCACCAACATCACCAGCATCATCGAAATCGACGATGAACTTTTTTGGGAAATTGTTAAGAAAGTTTTTTCAATTAATAGTCCTGAATTCAGGTTAATTGACGATGAAAAATGGGCTATCTTTGAGTATATGCAGTCTTTTGACAAAAGTTACAGAGCTGACGATGCGAGGTAGATTTGTGGAGCAATAATCGCTACTGACATGCAGTACAATGAACTTTTCAATGAACTATTGATTCCAGGACTCGATCTTCACTCAAGATAGCTTTATGCATAGGGTCTAACAAACGAATACAATGAACAGAAATATTTTGATAACTACAGAAAGTTATACTTCGACAGTTTGGTAAACCCTGCTGTGTACAACAGTCTTAGTTACTATGAATTTAGATTGTTTTACAACAAAATGAGACCGATTGACTCTGATTATAGTGACCAAGTACTCAAATATAAATAAGTTCTTTCGACTCTATCAAAAGTTCCCTCGATGGCGGCACACTGCATTAACATCAGCAAAATAGTTGATGATCTCAATATGAACATAGAGAACAATATATTCAACTCTGACTCTAATCTGACACTTACAAAAGTAAGAGCGGATCTGAGGAAATCTTACATTGAAACTCAAAGTGTTAGTTACATATATAACATCACTTACACTACTCTGCAGGAAAACAATCCCTCAACTTATAAAGGCTTGGCTGAAATCACTTTTAATCTACTCTCTCTACCTAAACAACTACCGATTGACTTTGTGAGTAGTGATATTAAAAATTTGGTGGTTAACGATAACAATGTGTTTGGTGCTCAGCAAGATGAGTTTTTAATTATTCCAAGACTGTATCTGAGGAAGGGACTCAATCATGTGCAAGTGAGCTACGTTAACAAGTATAACAACGATGGTTTGGGATGCATGGGTTACATAGACAAATCATCAGGTTCGCCATAGTATTACACTTACACTCAATTTTAACCGCACTCTGCTCACAGATTCATTCCTTGCTTTGATCAACCTAACCTAAAAGCTACTGCTTCTTTCAACGTGATTGTGCCAGATGGTTGGATAGCTGCCTCCAATAATTTAGAGATTATTAGTGGTCCTTTCGTAGAGGCTGACTATATCGCTAAGGCACCTGTCCATTATAATTCTGATTTGCTGTCTTAATACCTAGCTGATAAAAGTGGAACTTATTATATTTTCAACGCCACTGATTATTTATCGACCTATCTCTACTGCGTAATTTCCGGACAATACTACTCCAAAGTTGCGGATTAGCTCTACCATGTAATTTTATTGTTATTTAGAGTATTCCTATGACACTTTACAGTTTGAGATCATACAGTAATAACCTATAGTTCATGGGTGACTTCATCTTTGAAGTAACTAGACTATCCCTTGCTCTTTTCGAGAATAAATTCGGTATCATATATCAATTCCCTAAGTATGATACAGTTTTCTGTCATTAATACAAATTCGGTGCAATGGAAAATCCTGGGATGATTACATTCAATGATACTTATCTTTATGGGGAGGAAGTTCCAGTAAGTAAACTTGCTAAATTTGCAACAACTATTGCTCATTAATGTGCTCATAACTGGTTTGGTAACTACGTGACGATGAGTTGGTGGGATGATCTATGGCTAAATGAAAGTTTTGCCGATTTTATTTCTTACTACTGTATTCAAAATATCAAAGATAAAGTTCCATAATTTAGAGGATTATCTTCTGCATGGTTGGGTGGTCAAGTAAGAGCAGTGGGAGGCTACAGATAGGATCAAATTACTTCAACAACTCATCCAGTAAGTTCGGTAGTACCTAACACTGGCGTGGCTTTAAAGTATTTTGATGGTATTACTTATCAAAAGGGTTCAATGATTCTGAAACAGTTGATGTTCTTGTTAGGATAGGATAAATTTTTCCAAGGGTTGAATAGTTATTTCATTGAATATGGATTCAAAAATGCCACAATGGACGACTTCCTAAACAAAATGAGTGCAAATTTCAAAGAAACCTTTACAATTGAACTGTGGAGAGATATGTGGATTCTTGCTCCTTCACTTAATATCATCACCCCTACATGGGATCCTACAAGCACATCAAAACAGGCGAGTTTGATTCTCAATCAATCAAATTATACAAATGCTTACAATAAGTTAAGATACCATATGGTAAATGTGGCTTTCTTTAAAGCTGATGGTAGCTATACTACTCTAAAGGTCCTGATCAAAAACCAACCATAAACTGAGGTTATCTATGATGCATCAGTAGGAATAAAAGCTATTTTGGTAAATTAAGATCATCAAGACTTTATGAAATATAGGTTTGATACGTATTCTCAAGATTTCTTCATTAACAACTTAAATTTGATTTCTAATTCTTACACTAGAATGATCATCTATTTCTATCTGAATGAACAGATAAGAGATAGATATCTTAACCAACAGATTATTCCTTATAGAACAAGTATATTGCCTTTACTTTAAGATTAGACTGAAGATACTGTGTTCTAATACGTACTACAATTCTTGAACACAGCTACTAGTCTGTACCTCCCCAGTGATATGAGACAAGATGCACGTGAACCTTTGTTTGAGTTTGTCTTGACCTACCTCCAAAGTTTTGGACAGTACGAGGCCAAACTATAAAAGCTAAGGCAATTGAGACTAAAATCGCAACCTATCAAGCTGATGAACATGATTAAAGGAAGGATGAGTAAACCTCTTTTCAAAAAACATATCGGTCGTAAACCCTTGCAGACTTTAACAGATACATTTAACCGTCAACTCATTCTTAAAGATTTCCTTCCTGTGTTTTGTCCACCTATTAAGCCTCAAGTTGATATTATGAAGGCATGGTTAGAAGGCAATTAACCCACATTGAGTAAATACCCAATAGGCGCTTCTCAAGGTTGGGCAGTGGTAAAACTCATTTATATATCACCTTATCCACTTGACCAAAAAAATGCAGCTTTAACACTGCAAACAAATAAAAATCCTGGAATAATAGCTGACAATATAAACAAGACTTGTCTGTACCTCACTGCTGATGATTAAGAGATGAAAACTGCCTACTAGAGTATCTTCAAAACTGAGACTTAGAGTATCACAGTGAAGACATACATCGCACAGGGATGGAACAACGGAGTGCATGCTGATATCACATAAATAAAAGAGCTGATTCTTTAGCCTGATAAGCTATCGATTGAGAGTTCTTAACAAAATTTACTCAAGATTGAACTTATCAAACTAAAATCTTCCTATGAAGATTTAATTATTCTACATAAGTAGTATAAACAAAATATAAACATTTCTTAACTATTTTTTACATCGAACAATCTATCTCTTAGAATTTGAATATTTAAAAGCATAATTCTTTTTTTATGTACTGTTAATTCCATCCCTTTAAAGTCATAACATTTTCGATCCTAGAGTAAACATGGTATATTTTTAGTTATGTATTGTTAGTTATATTTAATCAATTAATGAAGATCCTTCTCCAGAAATCGCTCTTCTCGAACTTCAGCACCTATCTCCTTAAAAATGCAAGAATAGTCAACCCTGATCTTAGCGCCACTTCCGATCTGCTCATTGAAGATGGCAAAATAACCAGTATCTCATAAAATATTTCCCATAAAACTGCGACAGTCATAGACTGTACCAACAAACTTGTTATTCCCGGAGGAATTGATACTCATACTCACATGCAACTACCCTTCATGGGGACCTATGCGAAAGACGACTTTGATACTGGAACAAAAGCAGCATTAGCTGGAGGAACCACTTCTTTCATTGATTTCGCCATTCCAAACAAAGGTGAAACACCCTCATCAGCTTTCAGTACTTGGAGAAATTGGGCTGATCCAAAGGTTAACTGTGATTATGGACTTCACTCAGCCTTGGTTTAATGGAATGGATAGACCCCCAGTGAGATGAAAAGAATGGTAGAGAACGGAGTCACAAGTTTTAAATTTTTTATGGCTTACAATAACGTGTTAAGGATTGATGATGTTGGAATGTATAAGGCCTTTTAGACAGCACGTGACCTTGGAGCTTTATGCATAGTTCACGCTGAAAACGGAGACATTATATAAGAAAATCAAAAAAAACTATTAGCTAAGGGTATTACTGGCCCAGAAGGTCATTACCTCTCTAGACCAGAATCTGTTGAGGCATAAGCTGTACATAGAGTTATAACTATTGCTGAACATGCTAATTGCCCGCTTTACATAGTACATTTGATGAGCAAAGAAGCTTCAGAAGAAGTCTTAAGAGCCAAAAATAGAGGACTTTTAGTTTTTGGGTAAACATTAGCTGCAAGTTTGGGAACAGACGGAAGTAAACTTTGGGATAAAGATTGGGATGTTGCAGCTCGTTATGTAATGTCACCTTCGCTTAATCCTGACCCAAAAGTTAAGACTCAGCTGATGAAATACCTCAACAGCGGAGTTATTGATGTAGTAGGTACTGATAACTGTACATTCTGTACATAACAAAAGCGTTTGGGCGCAGAAGCCTTCAATAAAATACCTAATGGTGTTAATGGGCTTGAGGACCGATTATCCATCGTATGGACAAAAGGAGTTAGAGAAGGACTTATCAGCGAAAATCAATTTGTTGAGGTTACCTCATCAAAGGCTGCTCAAATTTTTAATATGTATCCTCAAAAAGGTGTTGTTAGAGTTGGCTCCGATGCTGATATTGTAATCTGGAATCCTAATTTTAGCAAAGTTATATCAGCAGCTACCCATAAACATCAAACAGATTTTAATATTTTTGAAGGAATGAAAGTCTATGGTCGAGCTGAAAAAACATTTTCAAGAGGAGAGCTCGTATGGGATGGTTAAAACTTTTTGAACCAAGGTAGAGGAAAGTTTATCAAAAGAGGAACTTTTGGTTATACTTATAGAAGACATCCAGCTTGGACAACAACCAATGATCCAAATAACTTTAAAGTTGATCGGACAAATAAAGTCAATACCAGTTCGCCTTCTTCTGGGGATAGTTCAGAAACTGCTCGGCTAAAAGCTGAGTTAGCAAGATTGAAAAAAGAAAACTCTGAGTTGTTAAAGCAGGTCAACAAAACAAAAGCAGAAGAAAATCAATTCTTTACCAAGGAAGGGCTTTTGATTGATCCATTTATTGCTCTCCAAGAAAATCTACCAAACAAAATTTTTGAGAGTGTCAGGACTCTTCTTTATGGAGTCAAAACTCCTGAAGTCTCACTTCTACAATAAACAATCAGAAAAGCTAATGAGTTAGATGTTGAAGTTAAAAGTTTCAAGATAAATTCTCAGAAGTAACAAAATCGTCCTCAGAGACTAGTAAAAGTAGGAGCCGTCCAAAACAAAATAGTCTTACCTACTGATCGTCCAGTTGCTTAACAAAAAGCTGCTATTTTCGCGAGAATCAGAGAAATAATAGAATTAGCTGCTCTTTAAAAAGTAAATATTATCGGCCTACAAGAAATTTGGACTGCTCCATTCTTCATGTGTACTCGTTAAAGATATCCTTGGGTATAGTTTGCTTAACCTATCGATGGCGAATCGACCCAATTTTTGCAAGAATTGGCCAAAAAGCACAATATGGTGATTGTGTCTTCCATTTTAGAAAGAGAAAAGAACAAATAGACCCTGCACAATACAGCAGTTATCATTGACAATAATGGAAAAATTTTAGGAAAACAATAAAAAGGACACATCCCAAGAGTTGGTGATTTCAACGAATCTACTTACTATATGGAAGGAGAAACTGGTCATCCAGTTTTTGAAACTCAGTTTGGAAAGATAGCTGTAAACATCTGCTATGGCAGACACCATCCTCTTCATTGGATGGCTTTTGGACTTAACGGAGCTGAAATCGTTTTTAACCCTTCTGCCACAGTCAATTCTCTGTCTGAACCTCTTTGGAGCATTTAGGCAAGAAACGCTGCAATCGCCAACCATTACTACGCTGTCGGCATCAATAGAGTAGGAACTTAGATTTATCCTAACTAATTTACAAGTGGTGATGCTAAGGGAGCTCATAAAGATTTTGGTCATTTCTATGGAAGTTCCTACGTTGCAGCTCCTGATGGTTCAAGAACTCCCGGCCTTTCTAGAACTAGAGATGGACTTTTGATAACAGAACTTGATTTGAATTTGTGTAGACAAATTAAAGACAAATGGGGCTTTACCATGACTGGAAGACATAGTCTTTATGGAGAATTTTTAAACAAATTTTCAAAGCTAGGGTTTGAACCTGAAATAGTAAGTGCTACAAAGCCACAAAAATGATTTGATTCTGAAGACATTTTATTATAACTCAACAAAAAATATATCGATTAGTTTATAAATGGAACTTTTATATTGTAAAGCTAAAATGTTGCTAGAGAGGTCTTCTTTCTTCTTAATGAAATATTTAACAGTTTATCTAGT
>Ga0194117_10005257_pt1 | contig 11905 bp, 10 predicted proteins | sample TA2MahsurfametaG_FD_160579 | JGI IMG/M metagenome (GOLD analysis project Ga0194117, IMG submission 160579) | Freshwater microbial communities from Lake Tanganyika, Tanzania - TA2015009 Mahale N1 surface | ecosystem: Environmental > Aquatic > Freshwater > Lake | place: Tanzania: Lake Tanganyika...
CACCCAGCCCTCAGCACGATACAATTGTCGTTAATGGCCTCTTTGCTTTCCGGCGACAACCGATATACGAAGCAGGAAAAACCATCGCGCACGTACACGTCGTTCAGCAGCTCATACCAATCCGGGAGCGCCCCCTCACTTACATCTTCAACCACGTAGAACGCAGGCCTACTTTTTGTCAGTTGGCCCAGCGAGGAGCGCAGAAAAGTGCAGTTGGCTTCAAAGGTATGTAGCCCGTCATCGACGATCAAATCAAAGCCCCCCACGTCGGCCAATGTCTGGCCCCATGAGTCGATTTGCACAGCTTTCCACATATCCGAAACGGAATCACTTTTCGTCTGATCCACCAGATATGTTTTGATTCGAGCAGTCTCGAATATGACTTTCGCGTCGACATCGGCACCCACCACACAGGCTCTCGGAAAAAAATCCTGCCAAATCCTCATCGACGCCCCTGGGACACCCCCCCGGGCCCATATTGGAGGCAATTTCCGGATCGGTGCTACCGAGGCCGACCTCAAAGACAAAACGAACGTCCTTCCGATTCTGTTCAGTGGGGAATAAGGCGGCATAAAGAAAGTCATATCTATGGGCTACCCACGAGTAGGGCAACGACAGTTCCTCTCTCATGGAGCTTTTGTCCGACCCATACTTGTCACAAAGTTGCCTAAATCTTTCACGGGACCTGCCGACAGGAAGAAATGGATAGACGACATAGGAATTAGAGGGTGCTCTAAGATAAGGACCTCGCCTTGCACGGTAGTGTTCCAAGTCTCGAAACAATCCTTTAAACAGGCGTCGGTCAACGTGCTTAACTAGACCCCTAATTGTGGACATGAGACTATTGTGGCAAATTTTGTTCAGTTAATTCGATCACGTTGCTCAAAAGCATCGCACGAGTCATCGGGCCAACCCCACCAGGTACTGGCGTGAGTTTGCCTGCCACTTCTAGAACATCTGATGCGACGTCACCAACCAAGCCCTCCTTAGTTCTCGTAAGCCCAACATCAACCACACAGGCACCCGGCTTGACCATTGATTTCGTGACAAAACCAGGTCGCCCGATTGCAGCGATGAGCACATCTGCCTTCACCGCGATCTCGCTTAAGTCTTTGGTGCGCGAATGACAAATAGTGACGGTGGCATCTATGCCAGTTTGTGACAATAAAACCGATAGAGGACGGCCAACCGTTGTACCCCGTCCGATAATTACCACGTTGGCGCCGGCAAGAGGCACGTCGTATGTTTGAAGTAATTCAAGAATGGCCCTTGGTGTGCAAGGTCTTGGGCCAGGTGCCCCCAACATCAGCTGACCTAAGTTAAACGGGTTAAGCCCGTCAGCATCTTTCTTTGGTGCCACCGCGGCTAGTGCTGCATCAGCATCTAAGTGAGCAGGTAAAGGCAGTTGAACGATGAAACCCGTCACTTGGTTATCGGTATTTAGTTCTTCTATGACACTAAAAAAATCCGTCGCCTCGATGTTTGCTGGTAAGTCGCGCCTGATCGAAGAGATACCAACCTCAGCACAATCTCGATGTTTGCCGGCGACATAAGAATGACTACCTGGGTCATCACCGACCAATACGGTGCCCAAACCCACGTGGACTCCACGCTTAGCAAGAACTGACACACGTTCAGCCAGCGCAATTTTGGTGGTGCGTGCGAGCGAGAGCCCGTCCATTAGCTGGGCGGTTTGTATACCGTTACCTTGCCTTCAAAACTCTCTCGGTTGGTCAGATACTTAGCGATGTCGTAGATGGTAATCACAATCGGCACGGCAATCAAAGCGCCGATGATGCCCGCATAGGCCGTGCCTATTGCCACCGTCAACAAGATGGTCAATGGATGCGTCGATAGGGCCTTACCCAAAATCAGCGGCTGGAAGATATGTCCCTCAAGTTGGCCGACCAACACGATCAAACCAAGAACCAGCAGCGCGTAAAGCGGGCCTTTCGTTGCCAGCGCGACGAAGACGGCAATTAACATGGCAATGGGGGCACCTACAACAGGTATGAAGGCACCAAAAAACACCAAGACCGCTAAGGGGGCCGCTAAGGGGATTCCCATAAGCGCCAAGGCGATACCAACGACTAGCGCGTCAGAAAGTGCAACAAAGACGATTCCAATCGAATACTCCTTAAACGCGCGCCATCCGATGCGGATTGAAGTGCCCACTTTGACTTTGGCTCGCGGTGAGATCCATGACATAAACCAGGCGAAAAGTTTTGCTGGCTGTAGCAACAAGAAAAGCAAGACGAAGACCGATGCGAGCAAGGCGGTAAACACCCCAAAGAAGGCCCCTGCCTCACCACCTAATCGCTTGAAAATACCTAGAGTGCGCTCTCGCAAGAAAGATTCAACGTTGCTAACTAGGGTGTTTACCTGAGCTAGATCCCAGTTAAGCGGTGGCCCTTGTAACCAAGTTTCAAACTGCGCAATGCCCGCTTTCGCCTGGGTGTAGAGCTCACGCCAGTCTGAACCAATCGACACGACTACTAGCCCGAAAACAGCTGCGACCAAAAGTGCAAAACCCACCAGCGCAATGAGCACGGCGAATCCGCGCTTCATGCGCCCTGAGAGTTTGTCGACCAATGGCATCAACCAACTGGCGATCAACAGCGCGAAGAACAGCCCCAGTAGCAAAACCGTGATTCGAGTACCAACCAATATGACACCGAAGATTGCGAGAGCAATTGCGCCCAATCGCCATGCGTAATTGCTGACAGCAGTAAGAATCGGCCCCGGACCCATGGCGTGAGCCTAGGGGTCAGTGTGAGAAGTGCCTCACATTCGTAAAGAACATCGGTAAGTCATTCTTTTGAGCTAGTTCGATTACTTCTCCGTCCCTAATAGACCCCCCGGGCTGGACCACTGCAATCACGCCAGCTTCAATCAGTCTGGCTAAACCGTCAGGAAAAGGAAAGAAAGCGTCGGACGCGGCCACAGCGCCGACGCACCGTTTCGCACCTGCTCGAGCCACCGCCAAACCGACAGCGTCGACTCTATTGACCTGCCCCATACCAATTCCGACTGTCGCCAGCCCTTTGGCCAAAACGATTGCGTTTGAGTGCGGCGCCCTTGAACATCGCCAGGCAAATTCCAGATCCGCTAATACCGCTTTAGAGACTTCACCACCCGAAACTTGGCTCCATTCGTTTGGGTCACCACCCTTCGCCGATACATCGTCTGCCCGTTGCCGCAAAAAACCACCACTTAAGAACCGAGTTTCACTGTGTTGACCAGGGTGTGGCGCAGTGCATTTGAGCACTCGCAGCCCTGACTTTTCTTTACAGACCTCTAAAGCATCGTCGTCAACGGCAGGGGCTACCACTACCTCGAGAAATGTTTCAACCATGGCTTTTGCGGTGGCAACATCAAGTGGACGGTTCAAAGCAACGACCCCGCCGAATGCTGAAACTGGGTCACAATCAAAGGCGTTCCTGTAGGCACTAAGACAGTTTTCGGCAATGGCTATGCCGCAAGGGTTGGCATGTTTGATGAGGGCTGCGCACGGCTCAACGTGATCGAAAGCCGCGGCACGAGCAGCCTCAGCGTCTACATAATTGTTGTAAGACATCGGCTTACCGCTTAGCAACTTGGCCGTTGCTAGGCCGACTGGGTTCGTAGCGTCGCTATATAAAGAAGCTTCTTGGTGCGGGTTTTCGCCGTATCGCAACTTATCAACCAAAGTGCCGTGAACCGTGAAGTGTCGGCCACCAAACCAGTTAGATATCGCCGCGTCGTAACCGGCGATCTCACCAAACGCTTCAGTGGCCAACTCACGCCTTGCCTGTTGGGTGAATCCGCCACTTGCGATTTCAGTTATGGCAGCTGGGTACTGACGGGGTGAAACAAGCACGGCGACAGATTCAAAGTTCTTAGCAGCAGCGCGAATCATTGCAGGGCCGCCAATGTCAATCTGTTCGATTATCTCTTCATTGGAAGCACCTGATCGAACCGTCTGACTAAATGGGTAGAGATTCACTACCAATAGATCAAACACTTCGGTCTCGTTAGCGATTAGGTCTGCTACGTGTTGTGGGTTGTTTGTGTCAGCCAGAAGACCAGCATGAACTTTGGGGTGCAATGTCTTCACGCGACCGCCGAGCATCTCTGGGCTACCAGTCAACTGAGCAACATCGGTAACCGCAAACCCGGCGTCTTTCAGGGTGCTTGCCGTCGCACCCGTAGACACGATTTGTGCACCCGCTGCTGCCAGCGCACTAGCCAGTTCGACGAGTTCGGATTTGTCGTAGACGCTTAATAAGGCGCGTCTAATGGGTTTGCGGCTACTCACGGGCAAGCCAGCTTGGCGACCACGTCTACCAATTGGCGGCGTTCGGTTTGCTTGATGCGTTCGTGCAGTGACGTTAAGTCGTCACCGGGTAGTAGAGGCACTACTTCTTGGGCAATCACCGGGCCAGTGTCTATGCCCTCGTCAACAAAGTGAATGGTGGCCCCGGTTTCTGCAACCCCAGCAGCGAGTGCGTCGGCTACGGCGTTGGCACCGGGAAACGCCGGCAGCAACGAAGGGTGAGTGTTAATCACCCGTCCGGGGAATCTCTGCAAGAAATTTTCACTGAGAATTCGCATGAAACCTGCACACACCACCCACGCCGGCTCAAAGCTCTGCACCGAGTCAGCTAATACCTCACACCAGTCATCTCGAGATTGGCCTAAGTGCTGCGGCACGACCAACGTCTCAACACCGCACGCGCTGGCTACCTGAAGCGCACCAGCATCGGGCCTGTCGCTGACCAGCGCCTTGACTTCGGCTGGGTAGTTAACTTTTTGTGTTGCCTCGATCAAAGCCTTAGCAATCGAGCCTTGGCCAGAAGCCATGATGACCAGCGGCACCTTTACGGGGTCGTTTGAACGCCTGCTCAAGTTCGCACTCGAGAATGCCACCGGTTCTTAAGCCACTCAAAGAGAGGCAAACAGCTAGCCCCGGCACCGACAAGCAAACAACATGCCAAGAACAGTGACATCGGTTGGGCCCCAAATTCACTAAGCCGCCCAGCCCCTAGTGAGCCACGAGTGAGCCAACCAATTGCCCATAAGGCGATGGCAGCGATGAGAACCGAAGTCAAAGACTCTCGCCACCATTTGCTTAGCCCTGAACGATTAAGCGAGCCGCGTAGTACGGCACTGGCCGAGAGCCCGGCCAGCATGGGTATGACCAACAAAACCAAATACCAACCGCCGCTACTAGTTGGCACCGCTGCAAACCAAGGGAGCGAGGGCAGTTCACCGAATGAGACCCCGAACGGGGTTACCGCAGTCTCTTGGCCGAGTGCAAAGCCAGGCCCCAACATGTACGCGACGGCCCAAGTCAACATGGCCGGCAACCAACCAAACCCCAACGCGAGCAACAACAAAACCCCTAAGACCCCGGAATCTAACGAAGTCAATACCTCGCCCATGCGCGAAAGGTTGGCAAGTAATGAAACGAAGACAATCAGCAAAGCAAAAGAAAACATGATGAGTAGAACGATCATTGCGCCAGCTAGCACCCTGCGAGTGCCAAGGGCTGGTTGGGGTGCAGGCACGTTAGCCAACGGTGAGGTTCGCACCACTTGCCACCAGGCCACACCGGCAGCAGCGCATGCGATCAACAGAACCCATGCAAGGCTTGAAATAAGCGGTACCCCCGCGTCACTCGATGACCAAAACAGTGAAACCCCGAGCGCAAAGAGCAAATAAGGGGCTACCCCAAGTGATGCCACCGTCAACATTTCAACGTGACCCGCGATGGGTTTACGACGCCAAGCTCGCCCCAAAGCCCGAGAGAGCAAAACAATCGGTATCAAAGTAAGGCCAAGTAGTGGCAAACTAAATCTTGCATCGCCAATTTCAAAAGGTGAACCATGTAAGGCCAAGAATGCAAACGAACCAGCTCGTAATGCGTCGTCAACTCGAGAATCACCGTGGGCGGCAAACGCCCACACCGCTAAGGCGACCAGAATGCAGACCGCATAAGCAAAAACCGCCGCGCCCAGTGAAGCAACGAGCGTGGCTTTGACCATGCTCAGATGATGGTCTGACTTACCTCTTAATTTCGCGTGCTAGTCGGGCGGTTTGTGAAGGTGTCCGTCCGACCTTTACCCCGGCCGCCTCAAGCGCTGTCTGCTTGGCAGCGGCTGTGCCTTTAGAGCCGCTGACTATGGCGCCTGCGTGACCCATGGTCTTGCCCTCGGGTGCGGTAAATCCAGCGACGTAGCCCACGACGGGTTTTGACATGTGATCTCGGATGTAATCGGCAGCCCGCTCTTCAGCGTCACCGCCGATCTCACCGATCATGACAACCATTGAGGTGGCAGGGTCAGATTCGAAAGCACCCAAAACGTCTATCAACGTGGTGCCTGCGATTGGATCCCCGCCGATTCCGACACAAGTTGAAAAACCGATATCACTTAGTTCATACATGAGCTGATAGGTGAGAGTGCCCGACTTGCTAACGAGGCCTATGGGGCCCGGGCCAGTTATGTCTGCGGGGATGATGCCGGCGTTAGAAAGCCCCGGTGAGCTAATGCCCGGGCAATTCGGCCCGATGATGCGCGTCTTGCCCGACGCAAGTGCATAAGAAACTGCAAAAGCAGAGTCGTGAACGGGAATTCCTTCAGTGATAGCCACCAGCAACGGAATACCGGCGTCAACGGCCTCGCACATCGCCGCGCGCGAAAATGCCGCGGGGACGAACATCACCGAGACATTCGCGCCCGTTGCGGCCATGGCTTCGCTAACGCTGTTAAAGACCGGCACTGACGCACTGCCTAAGTCGACGGACTGGCCGCCCTTACCTGGTGTGACACCCCCGACAACCACGCTGCCCGCGTTCGTCATGCGTTTGGCGTGCTTCAAACCTTCTGCGCCGGTTATGCCCTGAACGATGATCCGCGACCGAGAATCTAGCCAAACAGCCACGTCTAGGCCGCCTTTCTAGCTAATTCAGCAACGCGGTCTGCAGCGGAATCCATCGTGTCGACCAGCTCAACACCAGGGATGTTCGCTTTGCGCAATATGTCTCGACCCAACTCTGCGTTGTTGCCGTCTAAGCGCACCACGAGAGGGTGCTTTAGTTCTTTGCCCTGGACTTTCAGCAAATTGACTGCTTCGACTATGCCGTTTGCAACAGCATCACACGCTGTAATACCGCCGAATACGTTGATGAATACCGCTTTGACTTGTGGGTCTGATAACACGATTTCAAGTCCGTCAGCCATTACTTGAGCAGACGCCCCGCCACCAATGTCTAAGAAGTTTGCCGGCTTAGCACCACCGTGACTTTCGCCGGCGTAAGAGACGACGTCAAGTGTGCTCATTACCAGCCCCGCGCCATTGCCTATCACGCCAACGTCACCGTCTAGCTTCACATAGTGCAAACCTTTTTCGTGGGCTCGCTCTTCTAGAGGGTCTACGGTGGCTGCGTCGGCAAAAGCAGCATCTTCGGGGTGTCTAAACAGGGCGTTATCGTCAATTGTTACTTTTCCGTCGAGTGCTACCAGACGCCCGTCGGCAATTAGGGCTAAGGGATTTACCTCAACTAGTAGCGCGTCTTCTTCTGAAAAGACACGCCAGAGCCCAAGAAATAGGTCTGCAAAAGACTGATGCAACGAATCAGAAAGACCCGCCCTTTGCGCTAAGTCAATGGCTTGCTGCTGACTTAAAGGCGTAAGTGGGTCGAGTAAAACTTTTGCTAACTTCTCAGGTGTCTTGGCAGCAACTTCTTCGATATCTACCCCACCAGCAAGACTTAGCATCGCTAAGTACTTACGCTGGCTGCGATCGACCAAAATCGATGCGTAATACTCTTCTTTTATATCTTCTGCTGGCGTCACTAGTACTTTAAGAACGGTATGGCCTTTGATGTCCATCCCTAGAATCTGCTCGGATTTCTCACGTGCTTCAGCAGGGTTTTGCGCAAGTTTCACGCCCCCGGCCTTGCCCCGTCCACCCGTCTTTACCTGTGCCTTTATGACGACGGGCACCCCATAAGAAGTTGCTGCGTTGAACGCTTCGTCAGCGGTTGTGACGACTTTGCCTGGTTGGGTTGGCACGCCATGCTTAGCGAAAAGCTCTTTTGCTTGGTATTCATAAAGATCCAAGTTTCTAGCTCACGTCCGATTTCTTAACGAGTGACGTTGTCGCGCAACCAAGTAACGACGTCATTTGTGGGGGTGCCAGGTGTGAATATGGTAGCCACGCCGCCTGAAATTAACGTCGCAATGTCTGAATCGGGAATCACCCCCCCACCGAAAACCAAGATGTCGTCGCTGCCTAGTGACTTAAGTGACTTAAGCAACTCTGGGAAGACAGTCAGATGTGCGCCCGACAAAACCGAAAGGCCGACTGCATCAGCGTCTTCTTGCACAGCGATTCGTGCGATCTGCGCGGGGGTTTGATGCAGCCCGGTGTAGATGACCTCCATGCCGGCATCGCGCAGCGCTCGAGCGACCACTTTGGCACCACGGTCATGGCCATCGAGCCCCGCCTTTGCGACGACCACGCGAATAGGTCGCACAGGGGCTGTTTTGAGGGCTGAGTCACTCACGCAACACACGTTAACCGCAAGCCCTTTTGCCCCAATCATGTGACCGCCCTCACAGAACCCACTGGGCCAGATGTGACCCCCAGGGCTCGGAAGTCGGCCCAAGCGGGCAGAATTAGGGGGTCGATCGAGTACTTCTCCCTTCCCCCTGACCCCTTTCCGGAGGGCAAACAGTTATGGCTGAAGTTTCGAGTCGTCGAGTGCTGGCTGCCGCGGCGCCGGTACTTGGCGGTGTTGCCGTGGTGGCGCTATTGGCTACCGCGGGTTCTCACTCGTCCGGGCAGTGCTGCTGCGTAATTTGCGCCGGCCAAAACCTGCCCAGTAATGAAGTCGTTGCCGCCGCTGAATTGACCAGCCCACTTGCCTCACCGGCCGCAGGGCAAACCCCCGGAACCCCGTTGGTTCCAAGCGTCGTGCAATCTGCCGTTGGCGCCCCTGAGCTAAGTGCCTCTTTACCTGAAGTCATTGCCCGCGGTGCAGCCGTTAGCGCGATAGGTGCCCCAGGTGCCCAGAGCCAAGCAACCGCGATCACCACCAAGCGTCTAATCGAACAGCGCCGCATCGAGGCACGCAGTCGTGCCCGAGAACTTGCTCGCGAAAAGACCTCAGTCGTTAGAGCCACTACCTCGCCGCGAATTACCCGATCGGCTGGACGGGTGCGGGTGCTATTTAGGTTGGCTGTGCCGGCGATCGGCCAATGGACGAGCCCCTTCGGCCCGCGTGGTGGTCGAATGCATTACGGCCAAGACATTGCCGCTCGCTACGGCTCACCCGTCAAGGCAGCCCGATCTGGGGTCGTCATCGCTAACGGTTGGTACGGCGGTTATGGCAAGTACCTAGACGTTCGCCACGAAGGCGGCATCGTGACCCGTTACGCGCACCTTTCGGCAGCGACCGTGCGAGTTGGCCAGGGTGTGAACCGTGGACAGCAGATCGGCAAGATCGGCACGTCTGGCTGGGCTACCGGGCCTCACTTGCACTTCGAGGTTCGCGTCAACGGGCGTCCAGTCGACCCTCGACCTTGGCTTCGCTAGAGGTGCTCTAGGCCGGCGTAGCCGACTAACAACTTCTTAATCGACCCGTCGCCAAAGTCGACGCTTACTTGGGCCTTGGGCCCCGCACCGAAAGCCTCGATGACAGTGCCCACGCCAAACTTCGCGTGTAACACGCGGTCACCTATCGAGAAATCGGTTTCATTGTCGGGCTTAGACGGGGTGTCACTTTGATTGGTCGCTTCATGCCACTCGATGAGCTCTTCGGGTATCTCGCTTAAGAATCTGGACGGGGGGTTATGCACCATAGAACCCCACCAGGTTCGAGAGGCCGCCCTTGAGACATGCAACCTTGACATAGCCCGCGTTATGCCGACGTAGGCGAGTCGTCTCTCTTCTGAAAGTTGCGTTGGATCAGCCAACGCGCGCTGATGAGGGAACACCCCCTCTTCAACACCTGTCATGAAGACCAACGGGAATTCGAGCCCCTTGGCGGTATGCAAAGTCATTAGCGAGACCATGCCGTCTTCGTGATCTGGAATCTCATCTGCGTCACTGACCAAAGAAACCCTCTCTAGAAAGGCGGCCAATGTCGGTGCTTCACCAGGGGTGTTCTCAAATTCTCGCGCAACAGCCTCTAGTTCGATGAGGTTCTCAGCGCGGGCCTGCTCTTGTGGGTCATCTGATTTCAATAGCTGATTCAAGTAACCGGTGCGCTCAAAAATCTTGGCAATCACCTCAGACGGCGAGTGCTCACCGCTTACTTCAAGACTCATTGCATCAATCAATTTGACGAACTCGATCATCGACTCTCGAGCCTTGTTGGTTATGTCGTTTAACTCTTGCGCACTTTTTGCCGCTTGTAACAGGGTGAGTTTGTTCTTTCTGGCGTACCTGGTGAGGTTTTCGACCGCCTTATCGCCTATACCTCTGCGCGGGGTGTTGATTATTCGAAGGAGCGAAAGGTCGTCTGCCGGGTTTACCACCAACCTCAAATAGGCAAGCGCGTCTTTGACTTCTTTGCGTTCATAGAATTTCACGCTTCCCACGACGCGATAAGGCACCCCTGCTCGAATGAAGACTTCTTCGAGAGCGCGAGACTGTGCGTTGGTTCTATAAAACACAGCGACGTCTGAGTACTTACCCCGTCCTTCTTCGAGAGCACTTTTGATCTCGCGAGCCACGAAACGCGCTTCGTCATGCTCGTCAAACGCGACATAACCCAGCATCGACTCGCCCTGCCCGGCCGAAGTCCAAAGGTGCTTCTCGCGCCGGTCGGAATTCTTCGAGATGACGGCATTTGCGGCAGTTAGCACGGTTTGCGTTGACCGATAGTTCTGATCAAGAGTGATCACCCGAGCCTCAGGGAAGTCACGCTCAAACTCTTCGATGTTTCTAATGGTTGCACCGCGAAACGCATAAATTGCTTGGTCGGCGTCACCTACCACGCAAAGCTCACCTGTTGCCCCGACTATTTCTTTGACTAGCGCGTATTGCGAGGGGTTGGTGTCTTGATATTCGTCAACTAGCACGTGACGAAACCTCTCGCGGTAAGACATGGCCAAATCAGGATTTAGCTGAAAGAGGGCAACAGTTGCTGAAATCAAGTCGTCAAAGTCGAACGCGTTTGCCATTGCTAGACGACGCTCGTATTCGCGGTAGACAGGCACCAGCAATGTTTCGGTCGGCGATTCGGCTCTGGCCGCAAAGGTGTCTACGTCGATTAGCTCACTTTTTTGCCGAGAGATCTGAGCTAATAGTGAGCGCGGCGTGAATCGGCGCTGGTCGATGCCTTCTGATTCCATGATGGACGACACCAAGCGCGTTGAATCGCTTTGGTCGTAGATGCTAAAGGTGCTAGTTCGGCCCAACAGCTTCGCGTCTTTGCGAAGAATGCGCACGCACGCTGAATGAAAAGTAGAAACCCACATTTGATTCGCTGCCGGCCCAACCGCTAGACGCACTCGCTCTTTCATCTCTGCAGCTGCCTTGTTGGTGAAGGTGATTGCCAATATCGAATCAGGACTCACGTTCTTTTCAGCCAACAGGTAGGCAATTCGTTGGGTAAGAACGCGGGTCTTGCCTGAACCAGCACCAGCGATTACCAACAAAGGTGCGCCAGTGTGAGTGACTGCTTGAAGTTGGGGTGGGTTGAGCGAATCAAGCATCACCGACGTACCATGCCAGTCTTGTGTTAGCACTGCCATTCCCTGAAGCCGGTCAGCGTGTGCTGGTCGCCACCGCACACCCTGACGACGTCGATTTCGGCATGGCCGGAACCATCGCTTTGCTTACTCAAAGCGGCGTAGAAGTCACTTATTGCATAACGACTGACGGAAACCAAGGCGGAAGTGACCCGTCCATT
>Ga0194117_10005260_pt1 | contig 11899 bp, 15 predicted proteins | sample TA2MahsurfametaG_FD_160579 | JGI IMG/M metagenome (GOLD analysis project Ga0194117, IMG submission 160579) | Freshwater microbial communities from Lake Tanganyika, Tanzania - TA2015009 Mahale N1 surface | ecosystem: Environmental > Aquatic > Freshwater > Lake | place: Tanzania: Lake Tanganyika...
AAGGCGGCGAAGGAAGCGTCGGAACGAGCCCGCGATCAACTGAAGGAGATCCTCGGCAACGAGATGTGGCTGCAGCTTGTGCCGACGCCAGCGAATCCTTCCTAAGGTTGGCGTTGGTTCGCCTCAACAGCGCGGATATCACGGTTGCCAGTTGCAACGCCCCTTGGCGGAGTTCCATAGCCGTCAGCGGAGGACATCATTCCCCCCTTTCAGGTCATGTATGAAGCGAGTGATCTGAGTGCGGGTCATTCGGTGGAATCGCTGGGTTGTTGGTCGGAGGCTTGATCATCTTTCAAGACGCGCGATGTAGTTCGATACTCGAAATTTCTCCAAGGACTCCCCATACTCCACAATTGCAGAGCAGTGTCCTGAGGGTGTGATTCGGTAAAGTCGCATGCTGTGCTGTTCAAAAAAGCGCCAAAAGTCACGAAAAAATGTGCGGGTATCAATATTGCATCCGCCAAACTCAAAGGTGATTGTTTCGATGCGCCTGTTTGTCAATAATTGTTGAGCGCCCTGGAGCGCTTCAAGTTCGTGTCCCTCGACATCCAGTTTCAGCAAATGGATGTGGGGAATGTTGGCCGAAGCACAATACTCGTCCAATGTGATGACATCGACTTGTTCGGAGTGATCAAATGACATGCCGCAGTGGGAAATGTCTCGTTGGGTCAGTGATGCAAGGCTTGATCCTGGCGCATCCGCCCAAAGTGTTGAACGGCCCGTCTTCCCACCTACGGCACACCGATTCAGCCGAACATTCGGCATGGTGCTGAGCCGTTGCTGCAACAACTGATAGGCCTGCGCCGCCGGCTCGAAGCAGTGAAGTTCGCTTCGCTGTCTCGGCAGGATTGAAAGCGCCAACTCAGCGAACTGTCCACTGTTGGCGCCCGCGTCCAGCACGCACAAATGACCCGGCTGTCTTGCGATTTGCCGAAGGATCTGGGATTCGCCACTCAGGGATGCTGGTGATCCCGAGCCAATCCCCATGAGGTGCTCGCATCGTTGGACCTTGCGCTGAAGGCGACGCTGGACAAATGCATTTCCACTGAGGAAAACTCGAAGAGACCGTCTCCATGACATTGCGAGATTCTACCTTTGGTATCCCTTGTCGAATTGGAAGTGCGATCAACCTAAGAGGCTCCGCTGGTTAGCGCATCCGGCCATGCGCTCCGAAATGGGACAGGTCCATTGGATGCCCAAAAATAGAGGTTGTGCCTGTTTGGAAACCGAGTTTCAAAGACTGTGATGTTTCGAAAGTGAGGCTTGAAGAATCGCAGTAAATCCTCTTTCCCTTTGAACTCATACTCATGGTGAGTGAGCGACTTTGTGCCAGCCATATTTTCAATAATCGTGTAACCACTCAGGATGCCGGTTTCTGTCAACCTGCTTCGTATATTGAGGAGAATACTGTCGATCTCTTCCTCGGTAAAATGCTCGATTGCAGCATCCCAAACCACATTATCGAACACCCCCTTTGGCATGTCCGTACGGATGTCAGCCAGCACAAAATCCACATTTGATGCTTTGTTTTTGGTCCTTGCCGTCTTGATTGCTTTGGGGTCAAAGTCACATGCAATCACGTGCTTTGAGCGCAAGCTATAAAAATTCTTCGCATTGAAGCCATCTCCACACGACAGCTCAAGCAAAGAGCCTCCCTTTAGGGCCAAGCTTCCAAATGTGCCGCGCTCTACCCATAACGCATTTCGCGTCAACAGCCAAGAATGAAACAAGTCAATATTGTGGTCAAAGTGCTCCGGTTGGGGTGGAATGCCCCACTGCACGGAGAGCAATCGTTTATGCGCGCGACTTGCCCACCACGTCGCAACACGACACTCCAGTTGAGACAAAGCTTCAAACACCGATTTCGCGAATCTCAATCTGCGCAGCATGCTGTTCCGCATAACGTCTCGTTCTCCTGGTTGCTTTGAGGGCACGTGCTTTGACGAGGCGCCACAGAAGCGGACCCTCGAGGTCCGAGTAGCACGCACCACCGTCCCGAACTCGAGAATACCAACATTGGTGGTTGCGGATAAAAGCCAGCCAGGTCGTTCGCAAAGGGTTCGCCAGGGACTTGCGGATCCATCGCTGGCCACAGAGTGTGGAGTCGCTTGATTGAAAATATTCCTCCACAGTTGTGCGAACAGATGGTGTGCCCCTCTCCAGTCAGATACTGCATCACTTCGCTGATGCCCGATACCCTTTCAAGGCGTGCCCGCCCCAATCGCACTCTTTGCGTACAAGCGCCCAGACCACTTACGTCGTACAGTGGAGTCGCTGCAGGCAAACACAGAGTCTTCGGCGAGCGATCTTGTCGTGTTCTGTGACGGACCCAAATCCGACTCGGACGCAGCTGCGATCGCCGCGGTTCGAACGCAGGCTTCGAGCATTCGAGGGTTTCGCTCCCTTCAGGTCAGGATGCAAGAACGCAATCTAGGCCTAGCGCGGTCGATCATTGAGGGTGTGTCCAGCATGCTGGAAGCCTCGGATCGGGTCATCGTGATCGAAGACGATCTTGTGCTCTCACCTTTCTTCCTCGCATACATGAATGCAGGCCTCGATCGCTACGCCGAACAGCCCCGCGTTGCGAGCATTCATGGATACGTGTATCCCGTCGACGTGGAGTTGCCCGAGACGTTCTTTATGCGTGGCGCTGATTGCTGGGGATGGTCAACTTGGCGCAGATCATGGTCAATCTTTGAACGTGACGCTCGACGCTTGCTCGAGAGGCTACGAGCGTTGAGTTTGTGTAACGCGTTTGACTTTGGGGGGGCGTATCCATATACGCAGATGCTCGCAGACAAGGCGGAAGGCCGCAACGAATCGTGGGCGATTCGATGGCATGCGTCGGCATTTCTCGCAGATATGCTGACACTGTACCCCGGTAGGAGTCTGGTTCAGAACATCGGTAATGATTCGAGTGGAACCCACTGCGGCACAACCGACGTACACGACGTGCATCTGAGCGCCGATTCGATCAGGGTAGGAGACATCGAGATCCTCGAATCGGAGTTGGGCAAGCTGGCGTTTGAACGCTACTTCCGACGTACCCACGGCCGAGTCCGACGCCCTTGGTGGCGCGCGTTTCGCGACAGGTTCTTTTGGAGTTCCCGATGAATCTTCGTCAGGTTCGCGATGACTGGGTACCTCCGATTCTGCGACGATGTATGCGCGCATTGCGTGGTAAGCCGCGAACGGCCATCCAATTTCATGGCGACTATGCGCGATGGGAAGAGGCCCAGAGGTGCTGTGGCGGCTACCACCAAGATCAGATCCTTGATCGTGTCCTGGAATCCGCAATGCGCGTCGTGCGCGGCGAGGCTGCCTTCGAGCGGGACTCCGTGAACTTCGCGAAACCCGAATACGCGTGGCCACTTTTGAGCGCCCTTCTTTGGAGCGCTGCGCGAAGGGGAGGGGCACTCCGCGTGGTCGACTATGGAGGTTCATTGGGCTCGGCGTACTTCCAGCACCGTCGGTTCCTCTCACACCTGAAGGAATTACGTTGGCGGGTCGTCGAGCAGCCGCACTTTGTGGCTGCGGGGATCAAGCACCTACAGGACGAGCACCTGCGGTTTCACACAGATCTTCAAGACGCCTGCAGAGACGATCGGCCGGATGTTGTGCTTGCTTCAAGCGTGCTGCAGTACCTTCCTGATCCCGTTCGCGCCCTGGACGAGCTCGCTTCGATCCATGCACAAGTACTCCTGCTCGATCGCACCTGCTTTGATCGGGAGATGGATCGGGCAGTATTGCGTGTCCAGCGCGTTCCGGCATCGATCTACGAGGCGAGTTACCCGTGCTGGTTTCTCGATGAGGCGCAGATTGACCATGTCGCGTGCAGCCATGGATACGAAGTGGTGGCCGAGTTCCCGGCCCTCGACCGTCTCGATGTTCGTGCCGAGTGGAAGGGAAAAATCTTCATGAGATCCGAGCGGTGAGTCTCGCCTCCACCTACGCCGATCAACGCATCCTCGTCACGGGCGGTCTTGGATTCATCGGATCCAATCTCGCTCGTGCGCTTGTCTCGATGGGTGCCAAGGTGACGATTGTGGACTCGCTGATGCCCTCTGGCGGCGGGAATCTCGAGAACATCGCTGATATCCGAGCGCGAGTAAAGGTTGAGCATGTGGATATCCGCGATGCACAGTCGATGGAATCACTTCTTCGCGGCCAGCAGTTTCTTTTCAATCTCGCCGCACAGTCGGGACATGCCGAGTCGATGCTCGATCCGCAGGCTGATCTCGAGATCAACGTTCGAGCACAGGTCGGAATTCTGGAAGCATGCCGCCGAGTATGCCCTTCGGTTCGGGTGGTGTTTACGAGCACGAGACAGGTCTACGGCCGGCCGGACCAGCTGCCCGTGAATGAGGCGCATCCGATAAGGCCCGTGGACGTCAATGGAATCAACAAGTTCGCAGCCGAGTGCTACCACCTGCTGTATCACGGTGTGCATGGCATCCAGTCAACTGTGCTACGGCTGACCAACACGTTCGGTCCTGGCATGCGGATCACGGATGGGCGCCAAATGTTCCTCGGTCTCTGGATTCGGCGGGTACTTGAGGGAGGGGTCATCCAGATCTATGGCGATGGCTCGCAGCGACGAGATCTGATGTTCGTTGATGACTGCGTCGATGCATTACTTCGGGCAGGGGCGGACGCTCGTGCAGGAGGTCGGGTCTACAATGTTGGCGGTAGGGAGCCAATCCGTTTGGACGCACTGGCGCAGCGACTGCTGTCGGTAGCCAGCAACCTTGGGCTGCGCGCGAAGCTCGAATGTGTTCCCTTTCCACAGGATCGAAAGATGATCGACATCGGTGACTATGCGGGCGATCATGCGCGGATCCAGCACGAGTTGGGTTGGGAGGCACGGCAGTCCTTGGAAGAGGGACTTCTACGCACCATTCGGTATTACCTATCGAATCCCACCCCATATCTACGATCAAACGGGTGAACTCGAATGTTGAAGTCCCGATTCAAGATTCTGATGAACGACTTTGGTGCAGAGCCTCGCGAGCTGCGGGAGCGAGAGCTTGCTGCGGTGAAGCGCGTGATCGATTCAGGCTGGTACGTCCTCGGATCGGAGGTCGAGTCATTCGAGCAAGAGTGGGCCACGGCGTGCGATGCAGGGCACTGTGTGGGCGTCGCGAACGGCTTGGACGCCATTGAAATTGCGCTTCGAGCATGCGGTATCGGGCCCGGTCACGAGGTTGTGACAACGCCGATGACCGCCTTCGCGACAGTGTTGGGCATCCTGAGAGCGGGTGCGGAGCCAGTGTTGGCGGACATCGTGTGCGGGACTGGATTGCTTTGCCCAGCGAGTGTGCGGCGCTGCATTGGTCCGCGCTGTCGCGCGGTGATGCCCGTGCACCTCTATGGTCAAGTGCGTGATATGGACCAGTGGGAAGATCTGTGCGGCAAGCTGGGGCTCATGCTGTTGGAGGACTGCGCACAAAGTCACTTGGCCTCCTGGCGAGGGCGCAGCGCGGGCACCTTTGGCTCGGCAGGGGCTTTCAGTTTCTACCCGACCAAAAACCTCGGAGCCATCGGTGACGCAGGAGCGCTTGTCACACAAGATGGATCGCTGGCTGATCGGGCAAGGGTGCTGCGGAACTACGGTCAAAGCGTCCGCTACCACCATCCCGTGATCGGTCTGAACAGCCGATTGGATGAAGTTCACGCAGCCATGCTTTCGGCGCGTCTGGCGTGGCTTGCAGCGTTCACGCAGCGCCGGCGGGTAATCGCCCGGATGTTCCGAGAGGGCATCAGCCATCCGGACATCGAGCTTCTCGATCCCCCGCAGGAAGAAGAGGCGCATGTGCACCATCTCTTCGTGATCCGTTGCCAACGACGGGAGGCCCTGCAGGCTCATCTTGAATCCTGCGGTATTCAGACCCTGATTCACTACCCGGTTCCGGTTCACCTTCAGGAGTCTTGCCTGCATCTGAGGCGAGATCCCCGAGGATTGCACGGCAGTGAATCTCACGCCCAGACGTGCCTCTCCATTCCGTGCCATCCGCATTTGAGCGATGAAGAGGTCCGAGTGGTGATCGAAGCATGTAACCGTTTCGAGCAATTGTGATCGAACACTTCGTGACCATCTTCGATGGGCGCTTCCTGCCGCAGGGCCTTGCTCTAAGGCGGTCTTTGACCCGAAGCGTCGGTTCAAGCAAGTTGTGGGTGGTTTGTGTGGATGATCTCGCGCATGATGCTTTGTCCCGACTGGATCTGCCGAATGTGACCACCCTGAAACTTGCCAACATCGAGACACCAGAATTGCGCGCCATCCGTCCCTCGCGGACGTTCGTCGAATATTGCTGGACCCTTACGCCCTGGGCGCCGCGGTTTGTCTTCGAGGCGGATTCATCGGTCGAACGTGTGACCTATATCGATGCCGATCTGTGGTTCCGGCGACGACCAGATGCGATCTTTCGAGAACTTGAGCAATCCGGCAAGGCGGTGCTGATCACGGACCACGCCTTTGCGCCCGAGCACGATCATTCGGACATAAGCGGCCAGTACTGCGTGCAATTCATGAGTTTCGTTCGTGGTGCGTGTGAGCCCGTCCGCTCATGGTGGGAGGCGCGCTGTTTGGAGTGGTGCCATGCGCGTGCAGAGGGTGGACTGTTCGGCGACCAGAAGTACCTTGATGACTGGCCTGATCGCTTTCCGTCGCTGGTGCATGTGCTGGAAGATCAGGAACTCACGCTTGCTCCCTGGAACCTGACGCGATTTCCATTCGGCAGGTCCGTCTTCCACCACTTCCATGGCCTGCGCCTCGTGTCCCGAACGGCCGTCAATCTCGGGAATTATGCGATTCCGCGACCTGCGATGCGCGGACTCTATCGTCCCTATCTCGCAGATCTGAACGACGCGATCACAGAATTGGAACGGGTCGGAATTCCATTCCAAGCTCAGGCGAGCGCTCCGAGAATCTGGTCGCGTCCCACCAGCGCGCTTCGCCTGCTCCGACGCGCGATTCGAAGTGCTCTTCGCCAGTCGGATAGCGGCAAGGTAGTGCCGTTGCGATCGGGCACCGACTAGGTCGAGGGTGTGGCTTCTGCCAACTCCGCGAGGTAGCGGCCATAGGGACTGGCTTGGAGGCTCATCGAAAGCGCACGCAACTGTTCAGAGCCGATAAAGCCCATTCGGAACGCGACTTCTTCGGGGCAGCCAATCTTCAGACCTTGTCGTGCCTCGATGGTGGCGACGAAGTGACTCGCATTCATGAGGCCCTCGAAGCTGCCGGTGTCGAGCCAAGCATCGCCACGCCCCAGACTCTCGACAGTTAACTGCCCGCGCTCAAGGTAGGCCTGATTCACGCTCGTGATTTCGAGTTCTCCGCGCGCACTCGGACGCACCTTCCGCGCCACCTCGATGACGTCTGCTCCATAGAAGTAGAGACCAGTCACCGCGAATCGGGATCGGGGCGCTCGCGGCTTTTCCTCGATCCGAATCGCCACGCCACGCGAGTCGAACTCGATGACGCCAAAATCGGATGGGTTCGAGACCGGATAGGCAAACACCGTCGCGCCATCTCGACGACGGTTGGTGGCTGCAAGGCGCTCGCCAAGGCCCATGCCGAAGAAGATGTTGTCTCCGAGTACCAGCGCCGCCGGCTGACCAGCAAGAAACTGCTCCGCAATCAAAAAGCCCTCTGCGATTCCCTTGGGTTCGGGCTGTATCGCGTACTCGAGGCGCATGCCCCAGCGCGAACCGTCTCCAAGCAACGCTCGGAACATCGGCACATCACGCGGGGTCGAAATCACCAGAATCTCGCGGATACCGGCCAGCATCAGCATGGTGAGCGGGTAGTACACCATGGGCTTGTCGTAGATCGGCAAGATCTGCTTGCTCACCGCCAGCGTTGCGGGAGCCAACCGGGTGCCGGCGCCTCCCGCGAGCAGGATGCCCCTGCGACCATGGGGGTTCAGCGTCTGGGATTCTGTCATAGTTGGCACGGTTGGTTGCAAGGCCTAACTCCTTCAGTCAAGAGGAATGTTTTCCCAGGAGTGGTCTCCACCAAGATTCGTTCTCGCGGTACCAACGAACGGTCGCTTCGAGGCCTTCAGGCCACGCGCTTCGACTTGGTCGCCACCCGAGTTGCTCCTTCATCTTCGATGCATCGATTGCGTATCGGCGGTCATGACCCAGACGATCCGGAACACGCTCTATGAATCGCTCGTCTCGGCCCGTCAGCCGCAGCAGGGCGTGTGTCAGTTCCAAATTGCTGCGTTCATTGTTGCCGCCGATGTTGTAGATATGACCCGAATGGCCATGCTCGAGAACGCGCAGAATCGCCTCGCAGTGATCCTCCACATGCAGCCAGTCTCGCACGTTGCATCCATCTCCATACAGCGGCACGGACTGACCCGAGAGCAGCCTCGTTGTAAAAAGAGGAATCACCTTCTCGGGAAACTGATAAGGTCCGAAGTTGTTCGTACATCGCGTGACACAAGCGTCGACTGAAAAGGTGTGTTGGTAGGCGAGCACAAGCAGGTCGGACGCAGCCTTGCTGGCCGAGTACGGGCTGTGGGGTGCGAGCAGTGTGGTCTCGGTGAATCGCAGGTCCGGCCGATCGATCGGGAGGTCGCCGTAGACCTCGTCGGTACCAACATGGATGAATCGTGCCCGCGGTCGTACCTCTCGAAGCGAATCAAGCAGGCTTCGGGTGCCATCCACGTTGGTCGAGATGAAGGACGTCGCATCGCGGATGGAGCGATCGACATGGGATTCAGCCGCAAAGTGCACGACCGCGTCGATCTCGGCAAGCAGGGTTCGGACCAAGATCTGGTCACGGATGTCCCCATGGACGAAGCGATAGCTTCCCGACTGGTCCTCGAACTCCGAGAGATTTTCGCGTCGTCCGGCGTAGGTCAGCGCATCGAGATTCGTGACGTGCCAAGCCGAGCGTTCGCGCAGCAGCATTCGGACAAAGTTTGTGCCGATGAATCCGGCACCGCCTGTCACAAGAAGCCGCATCCGTGCAGTCTAGAGATTCGAATCGGTGCTGTTGGTAGAGTCGCACGGGCCCATGGATCCCGTGCGATTGCCGCGCATCACGGTCATTACGCCAAGCTTTGAGCAGGCGCGTTACCTAGGTTGGACCATGCGCAGCGTGTTGGAACAACAGTATCCAGAGGTCGAGTATCTCGTGGTGGATGGCGGCAGCACGGACGGTAGCGTGGATGTCATCCGCTCGTTTGGAGACAGCGTCGCTTGGTGGTGCAGCGAGCGCGATCGCGGTCAGGCGCATGCCATCAACAAGGGGCTGGCGCGTGCCACGGGGGAGATCGTCGGCTGGCTCAACAGCGATGACATGCTGCTCCCAAGGGCGCTCGATCGCGTTGCATATGCCTTCAGAGATCCATCGGTGCAGGTGATCTGCGGTTGGGGCGTGATGATGTCCGAAGCCGGAAAGATCCGAAGGCGGTGGGTGTTCCCGGAACTCACGGCAGACGCCGTGCTGGCTGATGCGCCCATCTTCCAACCCAGTGTGTTCTGGCGGAGGAGGGTTGTCGATCGAATTGGATCACTCGACGAGACCATGCAGTTCTGTCTAGACCGGGAGTACTGGCTACGCATGGTCACGCATGGCATCGTGCCGAAGACGGTTCGGCATTGTCTCGCCGCCTACCGAAAGCATGACGCGACCAAGACGCGGCAGTTGTCCCACGTAGGGCGCAAGGAGCACGACATGCTTCAGGCTCGTTTCGGCCGCTCGGCACGTAGCTCGTTCAGCTGGAGATTGCGATCCGCATGCCTGAGACTGCTCTATCAGAAACTCCTGATCGCATGTCCGCCGCTGTACCGCGGACTCGATGTGCACAAGCTCTATGAGCCATCGCGTTCGAAAGCGTCAAGTGCGGTGAGCGAAGCGTGCTGATGGGAGTCCATCTCGGGCCGCAGCAACACCGGGGCGTTGCAGGGATCGAAATCGATAATGCCGCAGGACTTGACGCAGGGTCGACCGGCTTTTCGGAGGTTTTGGTTGAGCAACGCTGCCATGAACGAGAAGGAGCTGTTCGAGATGGCTACCTGCTCCGCCTGCCGCAAGACATGGAAATCCAGTAGCCAATCAAGCTCTGCCGGCATATCGGAAACATCACGGGCAGTGATGATCCGTCGGCCTTTGAACGAGTCGCACAGCGAGCTGAGTTCATCCGACGCGAGGTACGCAGGGGAGACAGGTGCGACTGTGTCCAGCCACTTTGCGTACCAACTGCTTGGGGCTCGAAAGAACGGGCCGTATCCGAAGTCACCCCGTCGCACGTGGATGGCCGTTACCGATGGACATATCGATCGGAGTCTGGCCACACATGAGTTCAGCCGCTGAGCGAGCGCGGGTACTGGCTCAAACATCCGATTCATCGCCTCACGGCGCGAGGCCAGCACCGCGCCGTGGAGTTGAAAGTATCCCCAAAGATCGCAGTCTGCCTCTACAGCCTCCTCACCCGTGAGCCAACGCTCCGGGTGGGCCAGGAAGGGACCGGGTCCCTCGAGGTCGATGCCACCCTGACGCACTCTCGGCAGAGGTCGCACGGGGGGCGGATCGTCCAGCCCAAAGATGTCTCGACCCATCCAGTCTGGTACCTGAAGAGCGAATCTCTGTGCCTCACACGCGAGTTTCAGAAAGGCATACTGAAAGAGTTGATTGCCGAACCTGCCATTCGACCCAAGCGTGGTCATCGAAACGGCGGGTCGACGGACGAAGAGAGCGTCCCCCCACGTGGGATGCCAGGGATGGCTCTGCGCACATCGATTGAGTCCGAGACCCCCGAGAAAGGTGTCCAGTTCGGGAAGAAGGGCACAGCCTTCGTACAGCTGGACCGTTGAGAACTCGGTCAAGACCGCCTCAATCTGTCTCAGAAGGTGCGGGGCACCGCGAAGCGCTTGCAGTTCAGCACCCTGTATGTTCAGCGCGAGAACATTGAAGCGACTCGAGTCCAGGCCCAAGTCAACAAGGAGCTGGTCAAGCGTTCGTGCAGGTACTTCCGTGAAACCAACTTCTCGAATTCCGGGGTAGATTTTGCGGTGATACTTGACGGCAAGATCGAACTGCTCTGATCCATCGAGGTCAATCGCAGGCGAACCGAACCGTTGTGATCCGTGATGGCGGCATGGGCGATGCGCACACCTGGAGAGCGACTGGCCAAAGCTTGCAGATCTGGAATCAGTTGCGGATTCGCCTCGACGAACAGCACGTCTTGGAATCCCATGGCACGGTAAAGATCAACTTCGGTACCTCGGTGTGCCCCCACATGGATGATGCCTCGTGCCACAATGCCATAGCGCGCCAAGTCTCTTCTGAGGTCGATGGGGCTCTCGAATGGAGAGCGCCGGAAGTCGCCCCCGAGGAGCCGAGTCAGATCGACCAGTGGTTGCCGCTCGTAGGCCCACTTGTGTCTCTTGATACCAAGTGCGCGGTACAGACGCCTACGCAGCTTTCGAATAATCGATTCCGCTTTCTCGGTGTTCGCATCGGCCATAGGGAGAGTAGTACCAAATCGAATCGCCTCAAAGCCCGCGTTCCGCGGCAGAAGGCTTCAGGCCTCCAACCCAATTCGCATCGGAATCATTGTGAACGTGTACGAGCTGCCTACACGATCAATGTTCATGTCAGCCCCGCCACTGCAATCACCCTCAAGCGTCCGCTTCGGCATGAGATGCGTCTCTTTCGATATACGCACCCTGAGTCCGTTCGCGTGTATCACCGCATTCGTGTGAGCCCGATGGGGGAATCAGGTGGACACTGCTGCGCACCGGAGTCCGTGTTCCGTGCGCGTGAGGCGCTGTGTGACGGTTGCAGCGAACAGGTCCTGACTCTGGCGTGAAATGGCCGGACTCCCTTCGCGATGCCACAGATGCAGCACCGCGGTGCCGGCGGGGGCGCGCAGAAGCCGCA
>Ga0194117_10005261_pt1 | contig 11899 bp, 11 predicted proteins | sample TA2MahsurfametaG_FD_160579 | JGI IMG/M metagenome (GOLD analysis project Ga0194117, IMG submission 160579) | Freshwater microbial communities from Lake Tanganyika, Tanzania - TA2015009 Mahale N1 surface | ecosystem: Environmental > Aquatic > Freshwater > Lake | place: Tanzania: Lake Tanganyika...
TCATCTATGACACTGCTTCAGAGATTTTTCATGGGTTTCCGCCGTTGAGTAAACATTCCTGGAGCTGGAGAATTGTTGCCCAGTACGCTGATAAGTCTCAGTTAGAAAAGTAAATCAAGAAGGGTTTAACACAGCGCCATGACGTCGTCGCGAGCAAAACTTCTGAACATTGGGATTAGAAGTGTCATAGCGAACCTGTCACTACTGGTCAGACCGAAGCAGCTAGCCCTCGATTGTCTTGACTCAACCGAAAACAAACTCAAGTACGAAACAGTCTTCGAAGATTTGACAATCTCTGATACTGCAGAACTCAAGCACATCTTCACCGGTGTCCACGGAAGGCTCTGGTCACAGTTTACTGAACGTGACTTCGTGGAAAGCTGCGTCGAAGCCCATGGGAAGTTTATTGAGTCATGCGGTGCTGGCACCGTCTTTGAACTCGGAGCTGGTCACGGGAGAATTTTGATTCGGCTTGCGGTCAAGTTTCCGAATCTGTCGTTCATCGCAATCGAGCCAACACTCAACGGTTGTCGAGCCATCGAAAGGGCGGCCTACAACGCGCGAGTAGAAAATGTTCAGGTCCTAAATGGTTACCTCGCAGATGAACTTCAGGCTGTCTCGAAAGCTGATTTCATGTATTCCAATCTCGCGTTCGAGCAGATGGGTTCGAGTGAGGTTGTTGACACAGTCCTAAGCGATCTGAGAGAACTTCCAAATCTCCAGTGCATCAGTCTCTTGGAGCCACTATCCGATGTTCAGGGTCCTCTTACTCGCGCTTATCTTCGAGCCATGAACTACCTTGACTTATCAACTTCAAGACTCTCAGAATTCGGATTTACGGTGCTTCATCGCAAGAGGCACACCTATCATCACAACATTCGATTTCGTTTATCGCATACTGTTGCCCGAAAGTCTCGAACCTGAATGGAACAATTGGGGCTTGTCACGCAAGCCGCACGCGTTAACATTGGCGGTTCGCGCGCGAGGGAAGACTCGAACGTCCAATCTACCGATACGTAGTTAGATGAACTATCCAGTAAGTTATTGGCGCCAGCAAAACTTAAGGCCATCGCTTTATAGACGCCGCGAATCGCCATTACGAAAATAGAGAGCGGAAGCGGCTTCAGCGTTCACCCGCAGATGTAGTGATTCTGATTGACGCTCTACGCCAGAATTCTGAAGCTATGCACGACATTCCAACCAGTGAATCTAATTCAAACTGGTCGTCATGAATCTGCCACCAACTCTACTCCATGTCACGACGCAAGTTCAGCATCCAACGCCTTCAGGTGACAGATAGACGACGAATGAGATGCGTACCTTAGCGAGTTTGTTGTAATCGGGATACTTTGTACACAATAACATCTCTACTCGGATCTCAGAGAGCATTGAGTACTATTCACCCAATTCGTGAACGTATCGCACTCAATTAATCGTTGGCATCGCGCCGACGCTATCTGCGTGTTCACGAGAAGACGGCGTGTGTTTACCAGCGGAGGGACATGAGCCAAGGAACTTCACATCACCCTGCTTGGTGCGTAAGTCGCGAAGCGCATCGGCCATGAATTCGTCCGACACATGTCCATCGGCATAGATGATGATGCAGTAGTCAACGATCCCACCCCGTATGGTTGGTCGACTCAGTAGCTGTGTGAAATTTATTCGACACGTGGCGAACTTTTGCAGGATACCGATCAAACTGCCGGGCTCTTCGGCGCGCTGGAACACGACGATACTGGTCTTGTCGTTTCCAGTGCGAGCAGGAACACGCTCTTTACCGACCAAGACGAAACGAGTTTGGTTTCCCTCGTGATTGGCGACTTTAGTTGCAGTACTTCGAGACCGTACAGATCTGCGGCGGAGAAAAGCATGACAGCGTGCCGCTGCAACGGGAATCGAGAGCACCACCTTCACTTCGGTAAGCGATGTGCCGGGACATACGAGCAAACAATGCTCAATGTCCAACACCACAGATGCATCGGCGGATGATTGATGACCGTGCTTGGCGCTTCGGCGGTCGAGTCTCTCGCCAGAAAGAGGTCAAGTCCCAATGACCATTAGATTAACCATCTTGGTGTACCCCCCGCGAGAACGTTCGTGAGATTTGAGATTGACGCCTCTAGGGCCATCTTATGAGTGTCGATGGTGTTGGCCGAATGGGGCGTACACACAACGTTCGGGTGACTAGTGAGAGGGTTTCCCGGCTCTGTTGGCTCCGCGTCGTACACATCAAAACCCGCGCCACCCAAATTTCCTGAGTTGAGTGCCTTTAAGAGGGCGACACTATCTACAAGCTGGCCCCGAGAAACATTTATGACAATTGCACCGGGCTTCATATTTTCTATACGACTCTTATTGAGGAGGTGGTGGCTCTCGGTGCTCAGGTGTAGATGTAGCGAAACTACGTCTGAAATCGCTAGAAGGTTAGTGAGATCCTGAAACTGAATACCCAATTCTGATTCAAGATCAGTCTTGCGAGTCAGATCAAAGTAAACGACTCGCATCCCGAATGCAGTGGCCAGTCGGGCAACTTTGGCACCAATTGCGCCTAGGCCGATGAGACCAAGAGTCTTTTTGTAGAGCAGGAACATATTCATCCCGTGACTGTTGCCTGCCCAGTTGCCGTCAACCACTCTCTGGTGCATTTCTGGCAATCTCTTATAGACCGCCAGCATCAGCATCAAGGTGTGCTCGGCCACGGCAATGCTGTTTGCTCCCCCGTTGTTGGCGACGGCGAGTTGACAATCTCTCGCAGCCGCCAGATTAAATTTGTCGTACCCCGAACTCCACAACTGCAGCAACTTGAGATGCCGATTCTCGAAAAAGACATGGCTCGGTAGAAATCTTCCAGGTGCAAACAATACTGCCTTGCTGCCTCGAAACGCGGCAATTATCTCACCAACAGAGCTCTCATATTCAACTTCATGAAACGTGAGACCAGCCTCCGAAATGCTATTTCTTATGAGATTCCGGAGTTCATCTGGGTGGCGACGAATACCTACGTACGTAATGTCACGAGATCTTTGGTTCACTATTTCCCTATCTCCCTTATGAGTTGACCCATGATTGTAGAAATCTGAGCATTGGTGCAGACCGACCTTTCCACTGTTGTGGGCTCAGACCGTTCATGGAACTCAGACAGCCAACAAACGTCCGGCGCAACACCTTACGAATGAATTCTTCATCTTCTTTTTCGTCCCAAGCAACAGGCGCTTCATGTTCCTGGACAAAACTGCTTACGTCGCTACTAGTCCAGATTCTCCGTACATAACGATGTGCAGAAAATGGGGAATATCCGAAGAGTAGTACAGGCTTACGGAGTGACAGGGCTTGCCCTACTGCAGAGCTACCAGCTGTAACTACGGCGACTGCGCTCTTCAAGAGTGCCACGCTAAGCGTGTCGATGGGGGCGACAAATACCCGAGGATCACTACAAAGATCACGGTAAAAGCCTCGCTGTCGCGGATACGATTTGAGAAACTGATCAGGATGTTCTTTGACAATGACCTTCCACCTCTCTGGAATCCCGTCAAGAAGAGTTTGAACTATTCGTCGCTGATCTACGAACTCCCCAGCCCGTGGACATGTTGTGGCCTCTGGCTGTTGGTGCAGAGGAAAATAGATGTATGGCTCTTCGAGTAGTTCTTTCCAATTAAAGGAAGTGATTTCTGAGAGCTCTCGCTTCGACTGATGAAGCAGTTGTTTGTCGAGTGCTTTCCGAATTAGACCATACGGGGTATGAAGACTTAAGGCAGCACGTACATAGTTTAACAGTCGCGTTTGCGTGTTTCCCTTTATGTAAACCTTTCGTACCCGTTTGTCGTCCAGTCTGTCAACAGATGCACGGCTGTCGAGATTAGTGAGTTGCCGGATACCGCCCAGCCACTCTGCAACATCATGATCACACACTTGAGATTGAAAGACTTGCTCTGTCTCCTTGTGCTCCACTGACGAAAAATCGAGATCAACAATCGCTTGTGTCATATAGAGACGATTAGGTAGTTCTCTTAACTCATTTGTTACTAGGGTTGATAGTCCCAAGTGCCTCGCAACCTGTAGACCCAAATAATCGAAGAGATTATGTGGGGTGTTACAAAAGAGAACTTTCTTAATGTTGTAGTTGACAAGTGTTCGAATCCAGTAATTCCCAAGGACTCTTTCCGATTCCCGGTGAAGAGATCTAACAAATTTTTGGTCGCTCCATGTTCTTATCTCATGGCTGTAGCGATCAAACAAACACGAAAAGTTGCCAAATTCGAGTGGATCGGCTCTACATTCTTCAACATTCTTCCCGAGATCTCTGATCTTTGTCATTCGCCTGAGGAATCTCAAGTTGTAATCTGGAGCCCATTGCTCCGGACTCTCGGTCAATGCGCCTAGGCGGTCGACGCCATAAATAAACATCTGAGATTTTGAATCTTTGAGACTTGTGCTCAAGATTCTGTTGATTTCGAGCTCAAAACATCCGAGAATTAAAACCCCGATTGGCTGTTTCTCAACCACGAATCTTAGCCTCCTGGATTAAATAATGAGTCAACCGCTGTGGCAGTTTTGGTTGCTTTGTTTGTCTCCTTTTACAATACGGTCCGATTAGAATGTCCGTAATACGTTTAGGAGTACAGCAAACAGAACTGGGGCGGCACGACATGACATTTGCGGTGACCACCAAACGACAAGAGATCGCGAAGTTTTTGGTCCGACACGAGATTTTTCAAACCTTCTTGAATGTACCTGGAGTGATAGTTGAAGGTGGAGTCAACAACGGTCAGGGTGTCTGTTCTTGGCTGCATTTTTCAAGCATCTACGAACCTTACAATTACACTCGAAAAATTGTTGGATTTGACACCTTTGAAGGATTCCCCCACATCAGCAATGAAGACTCGTCATCGCATCCAGAATCAAGAGTTGGTGGCTACTCAGGCGCTTCAATTGAAAGCCTGAGATCAGTTGTCAGAGAACATGATGAAGATCGACCACTTGGACAAATCGCAAAGGTGGAACTAGTGGCTGGCGATGCATGCCTCACCATTCCCAAATACTTGCAGACAAACCCCCAACTTGTTGTCGCATGCTTGAACCTTGACTTTGATCTCTACGAACCCACTGCAGTTGCACTCAAGACCTTCTTACCAAGAATGCCCCGTGGCGCCGTAATTGTGTTTGACGAGCTAAATTCTTATGACTGGCCCGGCGAAACAGTTGCTCTGGCATCAACAATCGGTATCAATAATTTGAACCTTAAACGCCACAATTTTCATTCACAAGTGGCTTACGCCATTCTTGACTAAATTGTTTGAGTATCTTAGAGGTTCGATGCAGCATACTCTTGCCGGATATGGAGTTATGTTCCATGATTTTTGTTCAGTCAAATCTAAGTCCTACGCCGACAGCATCACCGTGGATGAGTTCTCAAAAGTTATTACGCAACTGCGACAAACTGCAAACATCTGTGATCCCCTTGAATTTGTCGCAAAGGCAGAATCTCGAAGACTTAGTAACCGAGATATAGTTCTCACATTTGATGACGGACTTGCAAGCCAATTTTATATCGCATTACCGGTTCTTGAAGCTGCGGGCCTGAAGGCTTTCTTTTTCATCTACACGCCGAAACAAGAACAGTCAATTGATACTCTCCAGATTGCCAAGTCGTTGGCAAGGGACCACTTTGAAGACACTGAGAGTTTTTACAGTGCATTCCGTGCATGTTCAGCTCAGGTATTGGGGAGTCAAATTCTTGTAGCTTATGAATCTTCTGAAGCAGGCAGTTATCGGCAACATCAACTCTTTTACACCGAAAATGATCGCAGATTTCGGTTCGTAAGGGATGTTTGTATGACAAAAAGTCAGTGGACTGAAGTCCTGAGCTGCATTGCTTCTCAATGTAATCTCCGGTTGGAAGACATCGGCGGGAGAAAGTTGATGTCTGATGCAGAGATTTCCTACCTCAATGCTCGGGGGCATGAAATTGGATTACATTCCACTTCACATCCCACAAACCTGAAGGATTTACCAGTTGATGAAATTGAATATGAGTGGGGCACCAACTTAAATATATTACGCTCGATCGTTAGTACGGATCTGATTGCTGCTAGTCACCCCTGCGGTTCCTACAGTAATGAGAGTCTCCGTATCTTGAGTGGTCTTGGAATTCGAATAGGATTCGTGAATCATTCCGGGGATTTGGAGCATGATAACTACCCGAACCTTAGGGTCTCGCGAGTGAACTCGAGAGATTTGTTGAGCGATCAAAGTTTTCTCTCACGTTGACTTAAGGTAGCTCTATGGCAGTTGATTTAAACCCTTCGCTACTTGCGTGGTCACGATCGTTGGCTAACTGGCGTTTTATTGCACTTGGTAAACAGGCAATTGCACGCGAGTGGAAACGAAGTACCCTTCGTCGAATTCAGTCGAACGTCAGCAAGTCCAGAAGAGTCGAGTCTGTGACGCTCAACATCCTAGAAGACTCTCAGATTGGACAGGGGGCATTAGATAGAGGACTCTGGCACTACCTCGAATCGCCGTTTGCTACAGAGTCTTTAGAGTCAATCAAATCTAATTGGCCCTCAATCAACTGGTTCACACCGTCGCGTGACTACACGAAAACTTACGATCGATTTGGAATGTACGACCACACCAATGGAATTCGAAAGCAGCTCGGTTTTAATGCGGCACTTGCGAGTGAACTGATTGTCTGTTTGAAGGATACGCGTTGGACCGAGTATTTAAAGGCACTCAGGGCACAACCATTCGATTTGCAGCTCGCCAATATGGGGCTTGCATGGTCCCGATCCGGAAGCTATCTGTTGCCCCATAGGGATTCAGTTGGCAAGCTTGGCGACGGATCATGGCTAAATGTCATCTTCCTCATCGATAGCTTTGGACCCAACTCAACTCAAGTAGGTCGAACAAGTTTTTTTCGCGATAATACCTACAACAAGTTAGCTTTCGTGCCAGATCGGGCTAGTAATTGCGCAATCATCTATGACACTGCTTCAGAGATTTTTCATGGGTTTCCGCCGTTGAGTAAACATTCCTGGAGCTGGAGAATTGTTGCCCAGTACGCTGATAAGTCTCAGTTAGAAAAGTAAATCAAGAAGGGTTTTTTCACGACTTCGTCAAGTTAACTATCAGACCGTTCATTGATTTGGGACACGGTCTCTATTATGTTGTTCTATTCATATCTCCTTTAACTAACTTGCGGATGATTGGCAAGAGTACAAGTGCCGGATCGCCTGCGGTTCTCACCCTCATTGCTGATGCTTGTGGTGATATCACTCCCTCGAGCCTTGGAGCAAGAACAAGCAAGTTGGGGAAAGTCACGCTTAGCTGCTCCCCAACAGCTTCGGCTAATTTCTTTGCAAGCACGTACTCTCGAAACTCTTGCCTATCAATATTGAGTTCAACTGACGACGGAATGAGCAAGCCACTCACATTTGATCCATCTGGTTGAGTGATAGCTGCAAGTACCGCTACCATCTGCGAAACATATACATCAAGAAACTCAGAATACAAGTCAGGTCGAAACCGACCAAGATACCGACGTCTGATTATGGGTGATGCAAAGTGCCAGAGCTGATTGGGTCTTTGCTCAATTGATAAGTTTTGTAGTTCGTTAAGCGACGTTAAAGTTTGAAGTTTGATGCCTGAGGCACTGTCTCCGAAACTTTGGGTCTGGCCGTTGGGTCTGGACTTACGCGTCAACCCAAGAGGAGTCCCACCCCCCAAAGCAACGAGAGTTGCCGCAGTTGAACCGAGAGCTCCAGAAACACCGGTAATGAGTGGCCGCAAGCCAGCAAACTCGCCTTCTACAATCGTCGGAAGTGATGTCCCATTGAGAGGTTGTGTTTGTGGAGTGTCAATCTGACTGAAGACACGAGCTTTAACCGTGCCAGCCTCAATAAACGTCTCAATTGCGCCAAATCGCGGTATCCGTCGATTAGCAGAATAGACATACCTGTTGCAGGTCTCATCGGACCACTCCACCCGAAATCGATTCAGAATGCCCTCTGGACCCGGCATTCGCATTCCCACAATCTCTGTTACTGCACCAAGATCTCGAACTTGATTTTCACTCATAACTCGGTGCAGAAATTCAAACTTTCTACGAGCCCAGTCTTCGAAGAGTCCTGTACCTTGTGTTGCTCTCAAACATGAATCATCATTAACAATAATCTGTGGCGTCTTAAAACTGCTCAACTCATAGTTGGTTTTGTCTATCTCGATTGTTGCTACTCGAAAATTCTCGACTAAAGCAAAAATCCGGTTTTGGTGTAAGCAGAAATTTACTGTATCCCCTATGAAGACTGGGGTATCAAACGAAGCGCTGAAACCGCGAATTCTCTCGACTGGATAGTGGCTGGTCCAAACATTGAGGAGATGAAGAGCGATGTGCATGCCGTGCGCCACAATCCGATATGGATAGCGAGAGGATGCAAATGAGACATCTGAATGTCGAGGTGAAAAGTCTCCGGACCACTCACAAAACGCGTCATGGTCAGACTTGGTAACATTCCAGCTCTCCGACACTCTGCTCGTCACGTTACTGTTGTACGAGGCAAAACTAGCCGCGGTCGGTCTTGATCACCGTCACCCAAAAAAATCATTGGCTGGTTTTGAGTGTCCCCCTTTCGGAGGGCATACCACACTGCCTGGTTGCTAGCACTGAACGGCTCGAAATAGTGGGGGACCTGCACTGAGTCTTCACAACTCATTTCACTAAATCCCGCTCGAGATAACTGGGTTCCAAATCCGAGATTCATACAATCAATATATTGTGCACCTGTTTTCTCCAGCAGATTACAAAGTAACCCGTTCAGACCATCACACGATTCAGGATTGCCACACACGTCAACAAGGCGGAATGCAGCCTGACTATTGTGAGAAACTTGCCTTAGGACAACGAACACAGAGTCGTTCGGGTTCTGTTTTGCGTACACCAAGTACTGGTATCTCGGATGCAGTAGATACCGCCTAACCAGGTATCTTCGTGACTTGGCGGGTGTCTGATCAGGAACTGCATCACTCAATTGATTTACGTCATCTATTGTTACTCGACGCCAGTTTTGATTAAAGTCTGTCACTGACGGTTTCCTTAAGTTCGCAATGCAGTCATGACCACCAGTCAAGAGCGTGTAACGGGTCAACCTCGGATTGAGCAAGATATGTCGAGCCATCTTGCCGACTTCAAACCTTAGCGCTTTGTAAATCAAAAGTGTAGCTGGATTCAACCCAACGGTTCCGATTGGCCCGCCACACGATCCATACTGCGCGAGAGCAGCCTTAAACAGTGATATCCCAATTACTCCTCGACTTGTTGGTAGTACTTGCCACGTCGTCAGCCACGTGCCACCCACACACTGAAGTTCAGTGTCAAAATGATTAGATGGAATCACTCCGATCACACCGCAAATTCTGGATACATCTCTGGCTATAAGAAAGTTTAGATATTCAGAATCTTCAGACTGATACTGCCATCTAATGAGGTCCGCGTCATTTCCGAGTGCGTGATCATTCCCATATACCATCCGAAAAAAACTCATCAATTCTTCGAGACTATTCACGGTTAATTGCTCAATGCGCATAGCGGCGATCACTGACTACGGCGTTGATTGGATTGTCTCTGGCCAACTACCCGCGATATGGCTCGGACGACCTAATTGCGCTTCAAGGATTCTTTTAGAGGCCGATCCATTCTCATCCATCGTGAATCCACGGGTCTCAATGAACTCAAGAAATAATCTGTTTCTACCCGTGCTTATTGGTCTTACGTGGAGAACAGTTGCTCCAACTTTTTGGGCAACGCTGGAGATATCTGCCAGAACGGCGTCTTCAATGCCTCGACCGAATGAGCGACAGCTCATCGCCCAATCAGTTATCTCTAAACCGTTACCAGCGAAAGAAAGAACGATAGCAGAAATCAGGCCCAAGTCACCGAAGCGATCTCGCGCTCTTGAGACGATCACTGAACTCTCTGGAACAGTCATCAAATTCTTAAGTTCTTCGGCTCTTATACGTCTTGCGGTCGCAGTAAACTGATTAGTTCGTTGAAACAACTGTTCAACTCTGTCGCAATCCTGGAGACTCATTAATCGTGAGTCAACTTCTATATGGAGCTCGTGCAAAAATTCTGACTCTGACATCTCACCATCTGTCTTCTTGTGGAACTGCCGCCGATGACGATTACTGACATATTGCCGAGTTCTGCTGATGTCAGCCTCCGTCACACTTCGAGAATCAGCGAGGCGTAACTGTTTAAGGAACTGTGGTCGAGCTAGCGGCGAGTTGGGAAGCTCCGGAACCATTACATCGGGTAAGTTCTTGCGAACAGAGCCTCGTTCAAATGCCGAGTCATCTAGAAAAACTGCCGAAGCCTGTGAGAAATTCAGCTCCTCGAGCATCTCAGCGATGTTTCGGCTTTTGGGTAGCCAGTTGACTCGCCATGCTGCAAAGTCGTCGAGTTTGAGTATCATCTCGGGCAGGTTTTTCAGAGCGTTAAATGCAACTACTTCTTCATTCTTGCTCGCAATTGCTAATTGAACTCCCAGACGTGACAATCTCTTTAGTTCAGTCTGGAAATCTCTAAACGCTTCACCCTCGGGAGTTCCGACTCCAAGCCGAATTTCAGACGAATCCAATTCTCCAACTTCGCCTCCCCACAACGTGTTGTCGAGGTCAGTAATGACAATTTTTGTGACTTGTCCGTCCAAACATCTATAGGCGTGAACAATTTCATAAGCGGCTGACCTCAGTAGCTCAAGAGAAAATGGGCAACGGATTGAGTACCAGCTCCGATCACTAATCGCAGCACAATTCAGCCCGAAAATCCACTTGATGGGACTTAGTGTGATGACTTTGTCACTGACTACTAAAGACTTCTCAACGAGATCAATCGCATTACGAACGTTGAAACCGACGCCTCGTCGGTCACCCCTATCTGTCCAGCAGTTGACGGTGTTGCCTGTATACATCCAATCAACCCACACAACATGTCGGTATGGAACTAATCTCTGACGAAGCATCTCGGCAAGCTTCTGGCATTCGAATGTAAGTTCAGACTCCTCAACTGATTCACCCAATGTGATTCTTCGTACAGCAGGCAGACTTCGATCTGGGCTAATCCAAACACACAATATCCGATCAGAATCCGCAACGCTTGAAACGTTTTGAATTGCAACTTGCGCATTAGTATCCCAAGTCACTTGTACGTCGAGATCTGGACGCAACTGACGAAGTATTCGCGCCAACGGCTCAGCATTGAAATCTGCCAAAACATCAATTCCTGAAATTGTCATGAATCACCTAGAGTCTTTAACAGCGACCATACGCTCAATCAAACTTGCAAGGCCTTCGAGGGTGCCGCCATTTTCAAGAAGGCGCTCGACTTTCCCGTCACTCAGGAGATCCAACTCAGCAATTCCTCTCGCAGACAAGGATTCCTCAACCTGAATGAGCAAGGACAAAAGCGCCATTGAATCAACCTTTGAACCGGTTCCTATCTCGATATCTCTAACATGCCGACTCAGGTCTTCCGAATTCACGAGCAAGCTCGAAACATTGCGATAACACTGCCAAACAATCTCACGAATCAAACTGGTTGTCATGGATGCGCTAACAATGCTACTCCATATCACGATGCAAGCTGAGCACCCAACGCCTTCAGGTGACAGATGGACGACACATGAAACACATACCTTAGTGACTTCGTTGTAGTCGCGATATTTTGTGCACAAATTTCTTCCCAGTCCTCAGAGTGACTTGAGTGCTATTCACTCAATTCGTGAACGTATCGCGCTCAACCAATCATCGGCGTCGCGCCACCGTTGATCCGCATGATCGCGCGCCGACTGCGTGTGCGTTCCAGCGGCCGGATACGAACCGAGGAACTTCACGTTGCCCTGCT
>Ga0194117_10005263_pt1 | contig 11897 bp, 7 predicted proteins | sample TA2MahsurfametaG_FD_160579 | JGI IMG/M metagenome (GOLD analysis project Ga0194117, IMG submission 160579) | Freshwater microbial communities from Lake Tanganyika, Tanzania - TA2015009 Mahale N1 surface | ecosystem: Environmental > Aquatic > Freshwater > Lake | place: Tanzania: Lake Tanganyika...
GATTGATATTTCGATTTGGCAATATCACTCTTCCAGTTTGAAATGAGGTGAAATTTCGTTTTCCTTGAGCCAGTTGAAATCTTGGATTTCTCTCCATAAATTGGGCTTGTCATTTCTTTGTTATTCTTACTCATGTTTTTTTCTGTCCTAGTAATTGAAAGTGTATGGAGTAAAAATTACCTAATTGCAGTCTTATATGATTGGTTTACTAGATGCAAAAATACCGAATCTGCTTTTATAAGTGTTATGTATTCTGAGTTGGTGGCAGTTCAACTCAAATTTACAATCTGTACAATTATCAACAAAAACAGTAGACTTTGTTATTGCAGCTCTAATAATACAATTCTTTAGATGTTTAAGAAACAATATTTCAGTTTTTTGTAGCAAATCCACTTCTACATTTTAGCAGCCTGCTATTTTAAATGACCCTCCCTCAGTACATTATGAAGTAATACTTATCTTTTAGTTACTTCTATTCTAGACTCCTGGTATAGTTGGCTAATTTTTTTCAGTTTGTTTAGTTTAATTCAAAGTTTGAACTTCTTTTACACCAAAATCTTAGGCTCTTCTCGAAAATTTAAACTTTCTGGTAGGTTATGCTTTCTTTCTCAATTCAAAGATGTTAGTATTGATTTTTTATAAATTTTACTTATAGAACTGTCTATCGTAAGAGGTAAGGACATAGTTAATTTCTAAGTAATATTTTTTCATTTTGTCATAATGTTTGGTCAATTAAGATATCGTAACATTTCCTTTTTTAAAATCTGCAGCTAATCTTTATATTTCTATATGAGCTTTATCTTACATTGATTGAGATTCCTGAACTCTTTTTGTATGAATAACATATCTTCTTGTGGATTATTTTTGAGAAGAGTAGCATTCTTTTTCTTTTCAAGCTGCAGCTATCTCGCCCTATCTTGATAGGTATAAGCTTACCTTGTTGTTTGAGATGTTCCTCAAAGATTTTACGTTTGTCCTAATTCATTGTGTATATTATTCAAAAAATCTATTTAAATATGGTTTAGATGAAGAATGGAAATATTCTTTAATAAGTTATTATTGTAAATATGAAGTAATGAAACATCAATTGATGCCTTACTATAATTTACGGATTAATGAATCGATTTTTGCATCTTTCAACCTGTTTAGTTCTTACATTCTTTTCATTTTGGTCTAAAGGATCTATATAGTACTTCTTAACTATTTGATTGTTTACTCCTTCTCCGCCAACTGTGCTGATATTTGTGTATTGATTTTGGACTATGCAGAGAAAGCTACATTTTTACCTTACACACTATCAAAATCGCTTGTTAATCTTTCTTGTTAAAGTCTTTTTATCTTGGTATATATAATGTATAGCACTCTCTCAATTGCACCAGGAACACAGGCAATGATACCGTTGACATCACTTTGATTGACTTGAAACTTCATTTTTCTAAAAACTTTATCTATGTAGATGTAAATTTACCATTGAGTGTTTTCCAGTTTGCGAATTTCGAACTCAATGAGCTCACTGTTGGATAGTTATGCAATTGTACAAGTTAAGGTTTATAAATCTTCATTATTTCTGCGACGAAAACTCCGTCTGCGAAATCACGAGCAAGATTGCGTTTGGGCTTACTAAAGGGAATACTATCTATCCACTCGAGAAGTTGTTCCATTTCGTCCTAGTTGATGGGAGGTGCCTCCATACTCTAAATTATAACTGCTTTATTTTTATGCAATCAACTCTGATAGTATTGATTAAAATCTGGAATTATTACTTGCTTTTAAAAATAGAAAAATTGAGATTCATTAAGTAATAATAAAACTATTGTTAGGAAATAATATTTTTTTTATAATTAAGTGTGCTTAATTTCAATGTTGTTCAAGTCTGTCTCATATTTTAGATTTTGCAATCAAATAATCAAAAATCAAAAGAATTCGATCAATCCTGTGAATTAGTACGTAGCTTACGGCTATTACTTTACGAAATAATGGAATTAGGATTAAATCTATAGTCATTTAGATGCTTCACGTAAAAAATTGAAACATGTACAAGTTATCAAAAATAAATTGGGTTAACATTCGGGCAAAGTGCTACTTAAATTTGCTACGGAATAGGCTTTGAATACTTGTATTTAACGCTACAATGAGGATTTCATAACAACTAAAGAATCAGCTCATAGAGTCGTAATCAAACCATTTTCACTAAGAACAAACTAACTCATAAAATCGTATAAAGAAAACAAAACGAAGCATGAAGTTAAAGTCAAAAATCTTGATTTCGACATTTCATAAGATTAATTACAAAGATTGGCTAAAGATTTTGGATAAGTGGCGCATATAGACTTGCGTATAAGACCAAATGGATTAAATAATGGAGTAGCAACGATTTACTTTAATAAAAGGAAATAAGCAGAAGATTTTGCTTATTTTTGTAATGGTTTGCTTTATAAGTAAAGAAAACTGACAGCTGAAGTCATTGAATAGAGTAAAAAGTCACTTTAAAAAAGTAAATTAGCTATCCTTGACCCAAAGATAACCTTGTAATCTCATTAATACATATACAAAAAGTATTTGTCAAAAAGTATAGGGGATACAAAACCAAGTGATAGAATTTTGCTAGAAAGCAGGTCTAGGAAATGATTATTTGTTTATTTTAGCAAACGTTGTTACTCACTATATTTTAATCTGCTTTTATAATTTAAATGATTTAGTAAGAACATTAAAGTTTTCAAAGATTAAGTGGTTCTGGGGAAGAAGCAGATAGTAGTCGCATGTCAAGATACATTGGTAAACTATCACGTCCAGTAAACCATACATCAACTACTCAACATTCTGAAATCCTCAGAGACTCTGCTTTCAGAAGTAATCAGTTTATCATATAGGTAGCTTCGCAATCAAAGAAAGATTTTCAACGTGGATGCTGAATTGTATCAAATGCGGCAATAACGAAACTTCTTATGTGAATCATTTAGACGAGGCATAAAGAAGGACACCTGCAGTTTTATCATAATAATTGAAAAAATTACTCGCTGATAAAATTATAAAATTAAAAATTTGTGAAACAAGTAGATTGAAACTCGATGCCAATGTCATGCATCCTTTTGTTAAGTATAAACACCAATATTTAGAATACATATAGTAAACAAAAATACAGGATGCTATCTACAAAATCTTTAAAAAAGTGAGTTTACAGCTATTTATCATTACGAAGAATTAACAACTTACAACAAAATTGAAAAGAAATATGAGTCTACGGAAAATGATATACTTTTACCTTTTGCCACTGCATGCTGTGATTTTAGATAGCTAGGAAATTCAAAAGGTTTATGGAATCAAAGTAAGTTAAATTTAATCTAGAATTTTATATCAACTATCCTGCTCAGCAACTACTCAATCCAGATACTTTGTTTCTTTTTTAGATTTTAGACTTCAATCATCAAGCTTTACTCTATAAAAATGATTAGGAACAATATGATAAAAACAATATGTATAGAGTGGCATGGAGTTATCTGAGACCTGTTGGACTCTCAAAAACACATTTAGGAAAAGTACAGCTTTAGCTTTACACTTATAAATTCTATCCTCAATCAAACTAAAATAGTATTAGTAAGACTTTTATACCAGATGTTTACTATGATTTTATTTGGAATAATCATTAGAAATACGAGGGATTTCTTCAAATACAATTGAATTACTGTCAAAGGCCAAAGTATAGATTCGTTTCTGAATAAGGTCAATACCCTTCTCATCTATTCGAATAGTAGCAAGAAGATCGAAAATATCTTGATAAGTTTATGAGTGAAGAAGTGGTTATAAATTAGTAAAAGCCCAAGCTAACCAAAGAACTATTCAAATTTTATAGGAATAGATAGATATGTGAAGTCCCCAAACAACTCATTTATAAACTTTAGTCTGAACAACTTGGATGTTTTAGAGTGAAGTTTGTAGGCAATTATTTGCTAGCTGCAGTTTCTCGAAAAAAAGTAACCTCAATTAATGTGTATGATTTATCAGATGGCTCACTTATTATGAGTCTGAAGGGACATCGAGGTGTCATTTACAAATTAGATGTGACTCCAAACTAAAGAATGCTAGTAAGTGCTGGTTCAGACCACATTGTTCGAGTAATCGCATTACCTTAATGGACTGGGGAGTTTATAGATGAAGATGAAAGTGAAGCATTTGTCATTTCATAATTTATACATACTGCTGCAGTTTATTCCTTTTCTTTAATTCATCAACCACTTCAAGACACCTTGTATATTCTTACATGCTGCTTTGATGGATACCTAAGACTCTGGGAATGTAGAATCGGTGATAAAAAATGTACGATTGCAAAAGAAATATTGATTAATGATTTTACTCGTATCCCTAAAAAAGTATACCCAACTGCTTGTACAGTCGTAGAGGCAAATTTTTTCATTGTTGGTGATTCTATTGGAGAAATACGTATTTACGATTTCAACAAGGATAGAATAACATAAAGATGTCTAATAAGTCCTTAGTAACTTAGAAATGATATGATTCTGAATATTCATATTCTTAACAAGAGTCACATCATCTTACAAGCAAGTGACAATTTGATAAGGCATTTTGAGTTAGTAGGAAATAAACTGAGATTGAGTCAAGAATATTCAGGAGGTTTATTTGAAAAGGAGTTAGTGCAATGTTCGATTTCTCCAGACAACAAATATCTTTTGTCTCCTTCGGAAGCAGGAAAGCCTTTACTTTGGGACATATTTACTGGAAATCAACTCAATATGGATCATCTAAATCTCAATGTAAAAGGTCATCTTGTATGCTGTGATTGGCACCCAAAGTACAATTTAGTCGCTATTTCTGGTTTCATTTAGTACTGTCCAATTTTTATCTATGGAAATGTTTTGGGAGAAGCATAAATTAAGATGGTGTCAGCCCAGATTATTTGAAAAGATATTTTTATAGTTAATCTTGTTGCTATAGCTTAAATTTAATAAACATAACAAAATAAAATTCAAAAATAAATGTATTTATGGTCTTGAGAATAATTCTTCTCAAGCTAAAAAAAGGATTTATTATAAATTGAATTATTAAAGTAGTACAAGTTATAAGCCTTTAAAAGAAGTAAACATTTGGGTAATTTTTAAGCAATAAACCTGAAGCAAATACAATTTCACAAAAATGTATTTCTTAACACCACATTTTTATCAAATTAAGTAAGTTAAAATACTGAAAAAATAAAAATAATGTAAATAGATTAGAAAGTTTATAAGTGAATCTGTAATATCGATAAAAACATCCCAACCAGGAGTCGAACCTGGGTCTAGAGTGCCGGAAACTCTTGTGCTACCCCTGCACCATTGGGATTTTACAGCTAATTGAAGTCCTATATTCATTTATATTGACAACTCCATTACCATTACTTATGTTTTAGACTTTTGTAATCTTAATAAATTAATTAAATCCGAAAGATTTAGTTATTCCACTGGTTACTTAAAAGACATCGCAAACATTAAGATTTGAAAAGCAAAAAACTTCTATTTTTCTTGTAAGTCGATCTTAAGAGCACCAGAAAAATTCTTACAGTTAAAAATATCATAATTTTTGATATTATAAATCTCCTTAGTTTAGTAATTATTAAAAGAAGTGAGAATATTTATGGGAGAATACTATAGTATGACCCTTGTCTGGATGATCAACTGTCGATTTGTGTTTAGAGAGTAACCGTAAATTAACAAAGATGGTAATCAATCACAGAAGTAACATTCATCATCGGATGTGTCATTACAATGATTCTCGCCTTTTTATCAATGGCATTGCCCAAAATCAAAGGAAAGCTTTAAGAAATCCTTTTCAGTTCAAATACTAATCCCTCAATAAACTAAGTCTATCAGGATATGGGAAACTTACTAGTATTACAAAGAGATTCGATTCGTTTAACTGCCAATGAATGGATTGTCAAAAAAAGAGTCATACCATTTTTCTACTCACTTATTTATTCTTTCCTTCATGTTGTGATAATGCTTATTATGATGTCAATGAACGGTTACGTTATCCTTGCCATAATAACGGGGTATACTATCGGCTTTTTGGTATTTTTCGAGCCTTGTGAGTCAAAGAAATAGTCAAAATGTGAAAAAGGCTGTTCTAAATGATAATATCACAATCTAAATCATTTATCAATAAATAAATTAATCAAATGGACCATTTAGACATTTAGGCTTCACTAAGAAAAGTCAATCAGAAATTTGTAGATTAGCTTACGAAATAAGAAAAGAAAAAAGCAATCAAGCATTTCAAAAAAGTATATGCATGTACACTTTTATTTACTTAGAATAAGTAGCGAAATTGACTTATGAAGTTTCGAGGAGGATGAAAGTACAAGAAAATTTAGATCAAATAAATCAGCAAGAAAGAAAATAAGTCAAATAAATAGATCAGTAGCTTAGGAAAAAAATGGAACAGCATGTGACAAACAGATAAAAATTTCATTAATCAAAACAGAAATAATACAAACTTTTGGATTAGAATTGGAGGCGTAAACTAGGGTAGATGAAGTCCAAAAATAGGCAAAAAGAAAAGTAAGCTTATGAGAAAGCACAAAAAATGAGAAAATAAGCAGAGTAGTTTTGGATAAAGAAACAAAATAGTGTTAATATGAGATAATAGGTTGTTAAAACTGAGCAAAATAGTAGAGTTTCAAATCTTAATAAATCAAAAGACAAAGCATAAAGAAAAAATCGATCATTTGATACTGAGTACCCAATAAAAAAGAGTCAGTTTGAGTTGCCCTAGGTTAAAAATAAAATAAAAATAAAAAAGAATGGTTTAGTCCAAAATTCAACATTTAATCATGCCATAGCATAAAAGAATATTGACGAAGATATTCGTAATCATCAATAAAAAAGTATAAAAACTGCTAAATAGCAGTAAGCAGAGAATTTCCAGAAGATTTTAGAAAAACTTGATAAAATAGAAAAAACTAGAAACAACGTGAAGTAAAGGATTTAGAAAGAAGTTCAATAAGCCAAAAGAATCAGAGAGTTTAAATAAAATCCAGAAACTCTAGCCGCCAACAGAAAAAAGTCTATCTAACAACACATAAAATCACAAAAGGCAACTATCAAGGAGAAATCAACACTCAAACCATCAGAAAGTAGAGCAGGTCATTCTCTTTCACCCTCAGGAAGTTTAAGCAATCTAATTATCTCAAGACTCGAAACTCATAAAAGAATTCAAGAAGATGAATTTCAGAAACGAGAGAAGAGTTATGAGCTAAAGCTAAAGAAAATAAAGAATACGCAAATAAATAGGATGGTAAGAGATGCTATCAAAATGTTAAAACATGAAACTTTAAATGATTGAATACAGAAATAACTTGAAACTCTAATAGCTACTATTTATAAGTTTATGTGTATTTATTGATAAGTATCAAGATTCATTAATGTCTGCTTGTACTTACTCTTCTTCTTTAAACTCACTCTCGAACTATTCCAAAACATCGGAGATGTCATCAAAACCAATCAAGGTTTCAGGTACGAATTTTAATATATATTCTTTCGTGTATTGAGCTTTTGCTTATTCTGAATTTTTAATGCAAAGTTTGATTGATTTCAAAAGATAATAGACTTTTTATCTATTACTTTCTTTTAAAAATACTTAAATAGCTTACATTCTGTTCAACCTAACCTTTTTATAATAAACCAAATGTAAGAAGTTCAATATTATTTCGTAAGGTATAGCTAGTCCTCTCAATTGATTTTATATCTTTTAGATAGGTTTACCAAGAACTACTCCTAGTCTTCCTACTATCTTTGAAGCATAGTAAAGTCCCTTTACTGAAAGCTTACCTTAGTTACTCATAAAAATAGTGGTCATTTAATCATAAATCTTCTCAAATAGAGTTTTGGGAAGTTATATACCTTCATTGACAATATTTTTGATAAGGATATAGAAAGATTGGATGAGATTCGCATCATAACCTTTAAGTTTTCCCATAATATTCAGGATAAATTCCTGCTTAAGAACTGTAACATTAAGTAAGTAAAAGTAAATATCAGCAACTACACTGATAATATCTTCGCTATTTTTGAATTATTGATGAAGTCTCAGGGTTACAGACAATATTTGATTATTGAAAGCATCTATTCTGAATTTTTGCTTGAGAATTTCAATCAATAGTTACATGATTCTGACTTTTTGTTTGAGGAAAAGAGGGTAGTTAGATATTCTTACAATAGGACCAACTATCTTCACAATTTATTGTTCGATGAAGTTGCGAGGAGTGTGCTTGATCAAAAATTCAACCATATCTAAGCTTTACTCCATTACTTACTATTTACCATATGCTATTCCTTTTATCAAAATATTTATGTAATCTTTGAGGGTAGCTTAATCATCCCAAATTATTTGATCTTTAGTAGTTATTTTATTTTAGAAGGAAACAACCATTTGTCTAATATACTCTGAAGTTCTGAAACTTTTTGAGTCAGAAATGACAAGCAAGTAGATTTTATGGCCTAAAGAACTAAGCTTTTTATCTCCAAGGAACACTAAGGGTGAAATTTGCCCAATAATTATGTCTAAATCTTAAATTTAACTGAGTAATGTTGAGTTCAAGAAGAACAAAAGCATATTGATAAAGGTCTATAATATTTTATGATTGTATTCTGTTTTGTTCTAACTATAGAGAGTAATTCCTTTGCTAATATTTAAATTGACCATTCTGATGAACTAAGCTTTGTTCTTTTTGCTTAGTTGCAGAGATACTTGTTAAAGACAGTAAATGATAAGACTTAATCTGTTTTCTTTCTATTTGTTACCAACCAAAAGATAAATTTATTCAACTAAAACTACTGTTGCTGGCTTTTTGAAATGAGTATAAAGATAGTTGGCTAATCTTTCTGCATTATTTGTGATAACTTAAATTTTAAATTCTGACATAGGTGTCTCCATAACTTTGTTAATAACTCTATCAACAACGGAGTTAGAGTTGGTATTAAGTAAATCTTTGAGCAAATGTAAGTTATAAGTGTACTCTGGATTAGATTCGTCAGTGTGATCCATTTTCTAGATAGTTGGGCAAAGCAAATCTTCAAAGAATCTTTCTTCTTTCATCTTCTCTACATAAAGAGCTAAACATTTAGCCAAAGAAGGTCTAACATTTTATGATATTACAAACAGATAATCTGAGAATACTTTTTTTATTGCAGTTCTATAGAATTCTTTAGATAGGAACTGACTGTTAAGTCTTTTGACAAACTCTGCCAATACTTAAAAAACACCAACTTGATGTTCTGGATCTTTCAAATAGTTGGGCAAATATTCTAAAATTTATGTAAAATAGTTTTCTCCATATTTACTTGAGAATGCAACAATGTTCTTAAATACAACACCTTCTGCAGCATGGGTCCATTTAGTCCACATCTTAACTAGTTCTTATAGACCGATTTTAATAGTTTTAGGGGTATTTTAAATGTAAGTATTCCAAACTTGATTTGCAGTTTGTCTGGTCATTTCTAGATCATCATCTTTGATGATGTAAACGGCCATAATACCTCTGTAATAAGCATATGCCTTGTCATTAGTTCTTTCTCTGTACATGTGACCTTTAATAATGTTGAGGATTTCTCCTATTAAAATAATAGCTGCATTTCTCTTTTTCCAATTAGTTTAGAAAACTCCATAACTTAGTGGCTATAAGAGTAAGTCAGTATGACTGAGACAATAGTTATTAATAAGAACTTTCTCAACTAACATAGCTGAATTTCTAATGCTTTAGTCCTAATCAGAGACGAAGCAATACATATTTTCATTGACTTATTTAATAAAACCTTCGAATTATTGAGTTCTGATCATAGGAACATAAAGGAATACAAGAATGTATCCTTACTTCTGAGAGTGTTTAATAGAGTTCAATTTATCGAATATTTTATATAAGCTTTCTTCGAAATATTCAAAGGTATGGCTGCAAATTATTTCAGCGTAGGCTTGAGCAGCACCTTGTCTTTAAGTAGTATTAGAAGTCGGAGACTCAATGATTTCCAAGACAAACTTAAAGTAAATTTAAGCTGATTTTATGCCGATCTTAGTTGATATTCTGCCTATTGCCATTGAAGAAATTCTTCTGATCTCCTGTAGAGGATCACAAATAGCTATCCTTAAACCTGTAATTATGATTTTCAAGTAAGGAAGTAAATCGTAGGGATTTGAAATCAACTCAACTATGCTACCCATTACTTGACATGCACCTGCTTTGAGATCAGAACTACGTCCTCTTAAGCAATAATCTAAAATTGGAATGATCATAGAAAGTGAAGGAGGATCTATATAATGGTTGAAGCTGGTTTTTAAAAGAATATCGATTGCTTTTTCAGACTTTTCGAAAGGATTTTCTAAAGCTTCGATGAGGATATCTACACATTAAGAAATTTCAGGGTTTTTGATTGTTTGACCAATTAGATTTAAAGCCTATGAAGCTTTTTCTCTTATAGTTGGATGTGCATTACTTAAGCAACTTGAAAGACTTGGTACTATGATGGGAAGTGATGTTTGGAGTTGTCTAGCTGAACTATTTGCCATTACACCAAGAATCCAAATATAACTGATTTTAACTCTCCAGTTTTGCTCTTCTTCCAGACCTTTAAGGAGTTGAGGTAAAAGTATCTTAACAGAAAAAGAACTCATTTTCAAAATCAAGTTTTGGCCCACCTTCTTTGCTAAATTTCTGATGTCTTATGCATTATCAGCCATATAGCCGAGGAAAGTTTCAATTATTTTGATTGATTTAACTTAGATAACTCTTCCGAAATTTTAAATTAAAGCGTTTAATAGTTGTATCCTACCATTTTTCTAAGCTCTTGTCTTTGTGACGTAGTTTGATGCTAAAATTTTATCCAAATATTCAAGAGTTTCTTTGTATCCTACTCCTTTTAATAAACCTGAAAAAAGATAAGCTTGTCCGACTTGCTGTTAATCTTTCATACTACTGATTGTATTGAAAATATGATCTATGATTTCCTTTGGTTTTTTAAAGAATGACATAAGATCTGGCATGCATTTTGATATAGCTTTTTGATCATTTTCCTTGTTGCTATTGAAAAGCTCTGTAATTCTTTTTTATATTATTTGAAGATTTTTGTTGCCTTCAAGATAAGGGGCCAAGACACCCAAAAAGATAATGTTACTAACGCCACTTGATTTATTTATAAAGCTTTATAATACGAGTAGTAGCTTTTAAGCATGTTCTTTAGCATTTCTTTTAATAATATCGATTCCAACTTAAACTGACAATTTGTTCAAAGTTGCAAACTATTCTTTTGATGAGAATTTAGTTATCAATACTTCGAAAACTGGCCTAAATAATTTTTAATTTATGTATTCAATATTGATGTTCAAGAAAAATGGTAACATCTATAGACCTTACTGATCAAAACCTTAGTTAAAAAGTTCCTATGAAGCCTTCAGAACCATTTTGAATATTGCCTATGAATTCTCAGCAGTCAACTATTACTTGATAAACAAACATAATTTTTAAATGGTTTATTTTGAGTTTTTCTTTACGAAATTTTTCATGTTGAAAGTCAAAATAGAATTTTTCAAATCTACATCAGAAGTCAGCAACTCAGTGGCTAATTTACTGATTTATTGATTAAATTATAGAGCTAAAATTCTTAATTTAATAAACTCTTAGAATTCAGGTTTATACTTTTTCTACAAAAGAGTAAGAGTGTGCAAGATAAGTTTTTTAGTGGGTTGTATGAAATTTAATATGTCCTAGAATAATTCTTTAAGTCTAGATTGATCTACTTTTGTTAGTAGATATAACAAGAAATTCTGAATGTGTTATGAATTTGTGAGGATATTGATGTTATTCACAATATGCGTAAAGAGAATGTTCTAGTTCTTGAAGCTGAGACCTTTCTTGATAC
>Ga0194117_10005264_pt1 | contig 11895 bp, 3 predicted proteins | sample TA2MahsurfametaG_FD_160579 | JGI IMG/M metagenome (GOLD analysis project Ga0194117, IMG submission 160579) | Freshwater microbial communities from Lake Tanganyika, Tanzania - TA2015009 Mahale N1 surface | ecosystem: Environmental > Aquatic > Freshwater > Lake | place: Tanzania: Lake Tanganyika...
TGTTTCTTTAATTATTTACTTGAAAGCAGGGAGAAGACCACTGTTTACCACTTATCGTGCTACATCTCCAATTTTAAAGTGTTTGAAATCGTTATTATTGAAGCCGTTATCATTTAAGAGGTTGCATATGATTTTTTGATCTTTCGATCTGAAAATACTCATCATTGGTTATTGAAATTATTATTATAAATAGCATATTTCATAAAAATTAAAACCTTTTTTGCAGCAGGATACTGACTTTGAATTATCTTTGCTTTAATTTTGAACTTACAGAGCTATAGTGATCTTAGAGACATTGTGATAATCTGTAATTAAGGCTGGTATGTGGGCATTTCAAAAAACTGATTAATAATTTTTTGCTTTAATTATATAGGGAAAACAAAAATGATTTTTTTTCATTACTAAGAAGAATTTTTATCAATATTTTTAGATTTATTTCAAATTTACATGAATCATCTATAGTTTGAAGCAACATAAATGTTTATAAGATCTTCTCTGATATTGAGCAAGATCAAAGTGAGTGGTCAGTGGTTTGTTGATAAGATAGCAAAATGCTTTAGTGATCCTCGCATACATTACAGTTTAGTCGACAAAAATATTAAAGTGAATATGTTATAAGCAAAAAAGTAAAGTTTCAAAGTGATGAGAAAAGAATAATATCAAAAATGAAAAAAATTTTATTAACTGTCATCCTTTAAGTATAAAATAAAGTTTAAATCTTAAAATTAGTTTGATATTGACAGCATGCTTGATTTTGAAACTCAAAAATATTATCTATAACCCATACTCAAAAATCCCAAAAACCACCTCTGCGCAGACTGCGATGCCATCTCACCTACATGTATCTTAACTATGATTTAGGGGCCTCTTTAGATTTTGGTGTGTTTCTCTGTGCAAATTGTTCAGGCGCTCACAGAGCTTTGGGACCCACAATCACTCGAGTCCGTTCAGCAAACTTAGACAAATGGCAATAGGACTGGCTTAGTAACATGAAAATCGGCAATTCTTAGCTTAATAAATTTTGGGAAAGTAATCCCTAAGTCGCAAATCAGTACATTTAAAAATATAAAGTAAACCAAAAGCCGATGCTGATCTTAACGATATCAAACGCTATGTCTTCCAAAAATATGTGAAAAGAAAATTCGTTTCGAAAAATAACGACATCGATCCATTGACTCTCTATAAGAGTGGACAGTTCAATATTTCAAATTCACAACAACAAAATACAGCCTAGAGCAAACCATTCTAAAAAGCTAAACCAGTTACATCAGTATTAAACCATTCTCACAGTCTGAAAACAGAAATCAGAGGCAAAAAAAATAGTTTTGATTTGTTGGACTTTGATTTCACTCATACTGTATCGTAAGGTAAGCAAGTTGAAAAGCAAGTATAATAACAAGATGAATTTACTTAATTTACTCATAATGGAGTTGTAGGATCACTACAAAATGAAAAAAGTAATCAAGTCGATTTGCTCAATTTTGATACACTACTCAACAACCAGAAACAACCACAAATACAACAGAACAATTACAATAATCACTGCTCTTATTAGAACCTCAAAGCAAAGAATTTACAAATGCACCATCAATATAATCCTCATATTGCCCAACATAATCTCGTCTACCAAAATCAATACCAACAACAGTTTAATACACACGGATATGGATACAATTATAACGGGCAAATGGGTTATGGGATTCAAGGACATACTCATGTGAACCAATCAAACGGACTGTGGTTTTGATTGTTTATAAAATTAAAATAAGTATGGCAGAAGGTAACTTTAATAATACAAAGGAAACACTGCTGTCTACATTGTCCTCGCAATACTCATCATAGCTTTTTTGTTCTTCGTGTTTAATACGATCAGATGTTACCTCAACAAACCGAAATACGTTGATGACGAAGAGGAAGGAGATCATGAGATGAACCCTCAGTTGTCAGGGAAAGTTTGATCATAGATACATCATTGTTAGTATGAATCAAAACAAATAGGACATAGAGAATTTATATTTTCAAAAAATATTGAGAGATTCATTCCCTCAAGCTCACTTTTATAATCTATAAGAATGAAATGAATATTTATGGATGTTAAAATCTTAGGCTTTTATTTTAGATAAAATTAGCCAAATGTAAATGGAGAGATCATTTAAAGGTATTTTTTTGATCTTGGATAATTTTCTGAAGCTTAGCTAGTAGTTGCCCGAAATCTTTGGTGACAAAGTGAGTTCCAACTGGATGTATCTTATTAAGATCATTGGTAGGCTTCCATTGATGGATGTAAAACTAAGTGTTGGCGTAGTAGAGACCACTGTTGTGATTGAATACTCTTCTTCCCACTTACAAATCTCCAAAACGAATGCCTCTGGCAAGGCCGCCCAAATTATCAACGGCATGATTGTTCTGTCTGAAAAACTCAAGAATTTGTTCAGTCTCAGGATCCTTGATGTTAAGAATTTCAGGCTTGGTCAGTCTGGTATTATATGAGCGATAGGAGACAGGTCTGGAGTAATAGTAGCTGTCAAATCTGTTGAAGAACATATGATACGTCAATAAATTTTATAAACTATGATATTACTGACTTTAAAAATGTGCATTTAAAAAATAATAATAGATAAAAGTCTTCAGTTAATTGATTGAAAGGATAGTTTTTGGTATTTCTTTAATGATTTAACAGAAAATTATAAAATCTATAATATTAATTGATACAAAGATGGACTATAAAACTGCTGTTTTGTTGGAGGGATATCTCGAAAAACAATCGCCCAACCTACTCAAAAACTATAAGAAGCGCTACTTTGCTTATCGTAGCAAAGGTGAGTTTCTAATTTGGTTTAAGAAGAAACCCAACTCAGTCTAAGATCAGCCAAAAGGTGTATTGTTTTTTAATTAGGAATTATTAAGATCGAGGAGATAGATTATGTCAAACGATAAGAAGGGCAGTAAAGAATTTTTAAGCTTAAGTATCACGACAGATAGTTTATAATTCGAGCAGTAATATCCGAAACATTAAGGAAGATTTAGCAACGAGAGACAAATGGGTTTAATCCATCTAAGCAGTTATCGGCTACTTTAAAAAGGTGAAGAAGAATCAACCCAAAAAAATTTAGTTTGATAAAAGTGATAAGGCCAGGAAATGGAAGTGGGAAGAGGCAGACGAGGAAGAGATTAAAAAAATTAGACTTTAGAACTAAAAGATGATCTTGGCAGAGGGAGAAGATAATATGTAAATTTATAATAACATAGCAAGTAAAATAGCAACAAATTTATGAATGAAGTGCTAGGCCTTGAACCAACTTATGATTTTGAAAAATGCTTGCTGTATGGATACTTTAATCGTAAGGGATTCCTAAGTAATTAAACTCGATGGTATTTTATTTGTTCCGAATTTAATCTCTTAGATTAAGGAGATTAAGAACCTTACTAAAAAGTCTCAAAACTTCTCTAAAACCATATTATAAAGGCTGATTAGAAAGATCTAATTCAAAAGTAGGACAATTCATCTGATTACAGCTAAGAATAAACAAAAGTAATCAAACCAAAATCATATGAAAATTCACCAAAAATAAATCACATTTACTAGTTTGATGTCAAAAATAAAAAACTTGTACAAACGATTCCACTTTTATAAGTTATTAATTGGACCTAGAATACAAAAGATTCACCATTTTATCTCAAAATTACGTATGCATCTTTTCAAGCAGGAGAGCATCAAGGAGATTTTGAGTTTTTGTAGGAAGAAAAAGAGTTAATACTTTATACCAGTTATATAACATAAATATAAAAATGGTCGACTGCGCTTAAAATTTGTTTTCAACGCTACTCCATATCAATTTAGAGAGATAAGATATTATAAAAAAGGTTTATGAGATATAAAATAAAAAAAATCAAAGCAAAAGAGGATGAATAATGGAGAATAATTGGCTCTTAAGCAAAGCCAGAATTCGTTTATTTAAATAGATAGCAAATAAAGGTAGGAGGATTCACTTTCAAACTGTAAGACTGTAGTGACTCATTAAAAAGTGAAAAGGTCAAATAAAATTAAGATTAAGGTCACGAAGTAAAAGATTCAGCCTGCTCATTTTGGTGGAACAAATAAAAAGTGACTTTAGTATTTTGGAATGCAGAGGATTAGCGTTCCTTTCGGAAACGAGCTAAAAAATTTATCAAAAAGATTTAAGCCTATCTATAAGAAAAGAATATCAGGGAAGCACAACATGAAATATAGGAAAGAAATTTGAATACTTATTACATGGACAAAAAGATAAGATAGACCTCGGGCTCCATAAAGATTAACTTTTATGAGATGATGGAGCAAGATTCATCAAATCAACAAAAAAAAGTTGAAAAGAAAGACCCTTCTTTTTTGGATAAGTTTTTTTCGATGTTCTGTGGTACTCCCATTGAATAGGATTTATATTTTTGATTGCTATTTCTTCATGCTTCTCAATCATTATATACTCATTTTCAATTTATTCTTTAACTCAAAGATTATCAAACTTATTTCTACTCCTTGAAGCAAACGTTAATATGTGACTCATATTTTCGTGCTTGTTAATTTAAACCTTATATAATTTTATTCGCATAAGCATTTACGTAGAAATTCATTTTCTAGTTGTAATGTTTTAACAAATCATAAGGATATGTACTGAGCATCTCATAAATCATATTATTATGTTTCAAATCTCCTGCTTTACGAGGTATTATGTGAACTATTAAATGTTTCAAAGCACCATTTTATGGACTATTTTGGATATGAATAGTGGAAGAACTGCAGCTGTAGAATGTCTACATCGCTTTTGTAAGTAATTTAAGTGTGAGAGTAAGGTCAAATATTTAGACTGGCTACAAATCTGCGAAAGAGTAGACTTGGCGTTTGGGTACAAGTAGTACATCTTAATGTGCTAATACGTACGACCATCTAGAAGCTGCACGATGGGTATAAGTGCATAGCAATACTTCATTTTCCAGAAGACTTGTTTGTTATCAATAGCCATCTCTCCTATTTTATAGTTGGTTCTGTCTATTAAGTTCATCTTTGAAATATAGTTTATACAATAATGTTTTTCGTTTGATAACATCATTTCTATATTTACGTATACTATTTATATCTAAAATAAAAATCAAGCTTTTTCCTCTTTAAAATTTAAGGAATTTATTTTAAATGAGTTTAAGAGCAAGTAGTTGCTTATATTTCTAAATTAACTATCTCTATTAATTATAAGTTTCAGGGAAAGACAATTAAAATTTGCTTGAAGATTATAGAAGTATACATTAATTTGTACAGAAACGTTGTATACTAAATTCCATATAAAACTTAAGAGCTAAATTAAAATTATTGGGGTTTTGCATTATGAAAATTGCTTCCTGTAATTGTTCTTTTTTATCAAAGATTCTATAATCTTCTTACTAGAACAAATCTAATCTTTTTTTTGAATAATCCAAACCGTAGTTTAGATTTTTCTGCTGTATAAAAGAACTATAAGTTTTAAAAGATAAAAAAAACAGCAATAATTTGACAATCCTCTCATTTTTTTACAACTCCATAGTATCTTTCTTCATCCTCTTCTTCCTCATACAGGGAAAATGACTTTTTACGTTTTTTAGCAGTTTATTACTCTTCTTTTTCTTCTCTGTGAATTTATGGAAACGCTATCATACCTGCAAGTGCTTGCTACGGATCTCTAAAACCATTATTGTGGCGGCTGAATATTCATTAAAGTACATCAAAGCCAACAAAAAAGATGATTCCTCATTGCCATCTAATACCTAATCCAGGATAAGACTGACTCCATGCTTGAGAACTTGATTCAAATTGGGAGTTACAGAAGATTGTTAGTCTTAAACAGTAACTGGGGCAACGGGTGGCTCTCGACGTAGAAAATGTAGAATTTAGGTAGGAGTGTTTGCGCTGATAGTTTGTTCAAGCAATGTTTTTGTTAATTAAAGATCTGCTTTGGAAGGTTAAGTGATGCCCTTTTTTAAATTTTTCTTCCTTTCTTTTTCGATTTTGTGCATTTTTAGGAAAAACTTTTGGGCGTGTGATCTAACTTGAGCTGTTGACCTTGTTTAAACAACAGTCTAAATGATTCTCCAGTTCTTTCCATGTACCATTAGGGCTACATATTATAGTCTGTACCTTAGAGAAACTTGTTGTGTTAGTTGGGATTCCAGCGTCCTTAGGTTTGTGGTTGATTATCACTAAGTTCTACTTATTCTGATTGCATGTCCTATAAAATATAATATGGCAGACAAACGAGTAAACTTTGGTATTATAATTATATTTAAAAGCTGATAAATTAAAGGATTAGATGCTTTAATTCGTCTCTTTTCTTGTGATATGTCCAAAGTCTAATCAAAATTTGTATTGAAGGAAAAATAAAAAAATATAAAATTAAGCTATGGAGCTAAATGTAACTTCACAATGTTCTTAGCGATATATTTTGCTTATTCAAATATTGTATTTGATTTTATGTTAGTTCTACTAATTTAGAAAGTCTAACTCATTTTAGAGTCATACTTACATAATTAACTTACAATTATGACTTTATTCACAAATCTTGTAAAAATATCTTTGAGATAAAATTATTAGAAGAACGAAAAGTAACTTATAGATATGTATAGTTACTATAAGAAAGATAGTCTCTTTAATTGAAAAAAAAGATATCAATGTACAGACCCTCATAAGAGTTTCCTTATGAAATGCAATTAAAGCAAATCGAATAAGAAATCAGAAGGGAAGAAATGAATATTGCTTAACTCGAACACGAGTATCTTCGAAGGACCAAATTTTGTGTATTTGTATGTTTATTTAGGGTAATATTGTGACAGGCTTCCAGGATTATTTTTTATAGAAAACATTATTGATACATGATGACTAAGATTCCACTATATATCCTGTCGATAGAATATTCTCATTAAGTTCTATAACTAGTGAAGCTACTAAGCAATACTCTGAACAAAATAAGCTACCTAATAAGAGAGGAGGGAGATTAACAAGGAGTAAAAACAAAAGTAGTTTTAAAAAGAATACAAAAAGTTCGTCACTAAAATAAAGTCAAGAAACATAAAAATAAAAAATGCAACATATAGAGATGTATGAATAATTATCAGTTTAATCTTAATACAATAGATAAGGTAGTCTTTATAAAAAACCTATCCGATTTTAAGACTAACGTATAAATAAGTCTTAATTAAATATGTCAGATACTCTTTCGGAAAATTCCCTTAATAGCTCATAAACATTATCAATAATTGAAATAGCTACGCGGTCGAAAAAAAAGACAAAAAAGCCTTAGTTGAATACAAATATAAAGAGATGGTTTAATAGATAAAAGAAAAAATCTTAAAATTTAATGCAGCAATAAGAGTGTTTATGTGAAATTGATGAGAAATAAGGGATTAGTACTCTTGATCAGCTAAAAAAGTACGGCTAGCTGCAAAAAGAAAAGGAGAAAAGAAGCAATTTGAAAAAGCAAAAGTAAAACGAAGAATCAGATTCTTGTGATAGTGTTGATAAGTTTATAAAAATGGCTCGTAGAAAAAGAAATAACTGATAATATGTACGAAATAATCATTTATTTCTATTTTGCAGGTACTTAATGTATATTCGTTTTGCGTTGGAGTGGAGAAACTTGAAATATTTAACCAATTCTTAACTGCTTAGATTTTTATTGTTTACCAAAATCTAGTTGTGGTATCTTTTCATTATCTATTATCTGAAATAACTGCTTTAACTTTATTCAGGAATATCCTTCAAACCTTTATCTTCGTCCTCCTCAGTCTAGTCTTGAACCAAAATATAAAGCTTTTCGAATAATCTTTAAGAATCTTCTTATTAATTATGAAGATCAACTTTATGTTACCTTTTATTGATCCTATCCTTGATTTAGGTATAAATGTTGTTTAGATTTTTTTTGTGGCAATTGAAAAATTATTCAATTTGATTATGTATTTTTCTGGATTCTTTAGAAATAGGTGAATGTCTATTATTAATGTTGTTATGTGAAATCGTAATTTTTTTACTAGAGTCTGGCTATCTTTTTGTATAAGCTCTATTTTTCTAAGTTGCATAAATTTTTGTAGATTCATACTGTTTGGCTGTTAAAACATAATTTCTTGTACTTTTATTTAAATTCTTTGGATTTTTATCTGTCTACCTTGGATTGATACTACTTGTTTTCTTTTTGTTTGTTTTGTTATTGACTAGTTTCTGAGTATAATCTTAAAAACTAATCATCTTTTTATTCTTGTCATTATCTGTATTCTTATGAAGCTGGTTTTTTTTGAAAAGAGGTTCGTAATCCTACTCCTAGAAAGGTTATTCATCTATCTGCATATAAGGTTTTTGTAGGCTGGCATAATGCTATTCTTCTGACCTGCTATTAAAATAAGGTTATCTGTGGCTTTTGAATTCGCGAGAAAGTACTTATTCTTCTTCTTTTATGTACTAAGAAACACTCAACTGCTTATAATCACTTGTGTTCTGAGTATTATTGAAACTAGGATTAGATATTTGATCTATTATGCTTTCTTACTGTTTTGAACTATCCTCATTGAAAGCTCTTGAAATATTTTCTCCTGCAAACATGTTTTTTTATAATTCTTTCCTTTTGCGAATTATAATAACCGCATTTTTCAGCCTAAACGCAATGACATTATCAATCTACTTCAAATTTATTCTTTCACTCTCAGGTTATTGCTTGTTAGATTTTGTATTTGTCTAGTGGAATTCTCCAGTTTCATAAAATTACTCACCTAAATTTTGTGATCCATGAGTTATATAATTTATTTGTTCTTTTCCTCCGAAAGAGGCATTATTTTATTATTTCTACATTTCTTCGTCCTAAGCAGGTAGATACTACTTTAAGTTGAATGAAAATTTCTTTAACTATTTGCTCCCATACAAATCTTCATTTTACTCTTTAGTTTCTTTAATTTTACCTTACTACTCTATACTACTTTACTATTTTTGAGGCGGAGGCTTTGTAATTTACTTCTGTCGCACCTATAGAAATTGCTTAATGAACTGTTTCTTTTGCTACTAGTTGAGAAAAGGAAGCAACAGGTCTACTTCGAACATATCAGTATCTTTGTTCTGTATAGCAACGCAAACTTACATATTTCATGACAGCATTATACGAGATTAGAAGTTTCATCAATTTTTATTGAATATCCTTCGGCTCTTTCTTAAAGATGAGGTCGAGTCTGTCAATATCGAATTCATTTGTATGCTTCTGGTTGTGTTTGAAATGATGATCAGTTTCGGATTGAAAATTATTAGGTTCAATCCATTCAACGTGATGTTAATTTGATTTTCTAGGCTATACTTTGGGCATGTATTTTGATTTTTAATTGATGTCATGACTAAAATAGGGTTTTGGTTGGTTATTAGTTTTTTTATACATAATTCCTGTACGTTGATTATATTTTATTATTATTTTGGACTATAATTTTCCATAGATCATTCTATGAAAAATTATTTTGTTTCTTAACAAAAATACTTACTTTTATATCAACAATTGAGATTGGGATAAATATATGAGGTTTAATAATAATAAAAATAGTTCGTTATATTAATCTAAAATTTTCACTTATATGTTCACCAATAAAAAATCTAAGATTCTCTAAGATAAAAATAAACAGAAGGCTGGATAAACATTTAAAAAGTCCAAGAAAATCAAAATATTGTCGCCGAATAAGCGCAAGGTTACTCCCGACACTAAAAAGGGCATCAGGGATTAGAACTTGAATTCAATCCGAAATCCACATAAAACAAGCATTCAAAATACACAAACCATGTAATTAGCCAAAAGCAAAGAAAAATAAGGGTATAAAACTTGTATCTTAAAGAAAAGGTAAGGAAATGAATTAAAAAACAAATTAACAACTTCCCCTCTTTTAATTGACAGATTAACGTCAAATTAGAAGAGAAAATCACATGATAAGTCCAAGTCAAGGTCTTTTTCTAAATCTAAAACGTATAGATAAATAAGTTAAAGAGATAAATCTTTTTTGAAATCTGTATCGAAAAGACTCTATGCCTACACTCAATAACTAATTAGATAGCCTTCGAATTCTAAATCCAAATCCAAAAGTAAAGTTAATCTCTCATACAAAGATATGACTCCCCCAAGATAATCCAAAGTGACGAAGCGTTTCAATGTTGCAGACAGGTAAGTCAAGTTCAATAAAACTGAAGAGTAAGAGCTTAAGAAAGTAAAGAAAAGACAAGTCAGAAATAAGTTGAAGGAGGCAGGGTTTCTTTATCCTCACGACTCTAAAATAATATAGTAAAATATTGAATAGCCGATTTTTAAGTTTAAAAAAAAAGTTCCTCAAATAAAGACTGAATTTTCTGAAAGAAGAGGCTCTTTCTTTGATGAGAACCTGCTTAAAAGGTTATAGATTGGCCAATATCAAAATAAAAAACATGAGATAACCCGTTTTTCTAATATAAAATCAAGCTTTTAATAGTAACTTTAGAACATTAAGAAATAGCATGAAAGTAAATTTTTTCTTTTCGAAAAAAAACTAAGTAATAGCTCTGAAAGTATGGATTATTTGAAATCTAAGTAGATAGAAAACTTTAAAAGATAACAAGAACGTAAATGGAGCCTAATGCTTAAGCAGTTGTAAAAATTAAAGGGAGAGAAAATAATTCCCTAAAAGATAGACCAACTTATTCTATAACTCAACTAAAACTATATGTGCTTAAAATAAAAGAAAACTGCTCTTTCTATTTGTTAACACGAATAAAATTTGGCTGAAACAATTAAATAGACAAACGATTTTTCATAAGGAGTTTAAAAATAATCTAAAAAATAACAATAATAGATAGAATTAATAGCTTCTCAAGTTATTTACCAAGAGATAGCTGTTTCACATAATTATTAAAAAAAATAGATCAACTTAGAAGCATAAATTGAAAACAAAGATGTTTAGCTAAAAAGATAACCTAAAATTTCTATTTCTGAAATCTTATAAAAAGAAAACCCATCAAGCTCCTTAAAATATGAGTTACTGTAAAATAAAAGGACCCATTCGATCAATTTAGGTAATGATTTCATTGATTTTTGTCAGAAACAACCTGCTTAGAAGTTTAGAAGATAACTATTTTAGTAAGAAAGTAAAAAATGTTAACAAAATATAGAGTAAATCAGTTAAGCTAAAATTAATCAATACATTTTCTCATAATAAATAAATATTAGCCGAAATCTTTCTAACATGGTATCTTAAATGAAAGATAATGCAAATGAACAACCTCAAAGCACTATTTTAATCAATTAACAGATCTCCCCTATTTTTAGGCATGAAATACCTGTTCATGAAGATTTTAGTTAATAGTCTATACTATTGAAAAGTATTTAACTCGTTTAAAAAAATTCTACTGCCTAATATATTGTCCCATAAATATAAAATACACTTATTTTATAGTTTTGTAGCAACATCTTGAAAAACAAATAGATTCTGAATAGTTTTCTAACTAAATATTCCTAACTGGTAGATACTAATGTTATAAACGTCTCTTATGCTGATGAAGATTTCAAGCAAAAGATCAATAGTTCCAACGAATACGTAATCTAAATTGTAAACAGTATTCTAAGTTATTTCTAATCTAATTAACAATAACTATTCATGAGCCAAATCAATCTACCTTTTTAATGCAAACCCTTGGAAATACTGAAGTTTATACGCTGTGTCGATGAAGAGATGCAATCTTTTAATATGTCTTCCAATTATTAGAATGCTATAATTATGCCTTTCTTAGGCATGTAGAGAATATAATACTTTTAAACCCAAGTTATAGCTAATTAATACTATATACCCAACTACTTCTCTTTTAATCACTCCATCTATGATTTATTCAATGATGTTTTTGACTAACTCCCC
>Ga0194117_10005274_pt1 | contig 11874 bp, 10 predicted proteins | sample TA2MahsurfametaG_FD_160579 | JGI IMG/M metagenome (GOLD analysis project Ga0194117, IMG submission 160579) | Freshwater microbial communities from Lake Tanganyika, Tanzania - TA2015009 Mahale N1 surface | ecosystem: Environmental > Aquatic > Freshwater > Lake | place: Tanzania: Lake Tanganyika...
CACTGAAAGAAAGTGCTCCGAGTATAACTTGAATGAGAATTCCTGCAAATCCAACAAGTTCACATGAAGCAATGGGGTCTTATGCGTTCATAATAGATAATATTATATGAGGAGAAACATAAAACGTAAACTTCATAATTATCTATAATGTTCAAATAAGAGAGTGTATAATCAAACAGAGTAATTAGATTGCAAGGTCTTCTCCTTCGCAGATGTTGTTTCTTTGTTGAGAGTTGTAAGTATGCCCTACTTGCGCATCATCTATAGTTTTTCATCGGCCAGTCTGATCTGATTGTTATTTTTATCGAGCAGATAATACATGTTTTTATCTAACAGGTAACCGTTTTTATCTAAATAGTACAGAGTTTATATTTTCTATAGTTATTTTATTTTGCCCTAAACTGTAATACTCAACTATTCTTAGACTTTCAAGCCAACTGCGCTACCGATAAATCTTTATTTGGATATACCCATCACAGTTTTGCCTATGTATTATTTCTACCAACTTTATTTAACAGCTTGACGGAGTTGCGCATCCCATTATTTGGAGAAATTGGACCTAAATTGTTATAGTTTTTAGTTGAGTTGGGTGGCTGTAATTTCAATGAATTTTCTCTTGTTTTTGATATTATATTCGCTCATCTAACTATTAAGAACTGTTTTAAAAGTATTGAGATGCGTTTTGAAAGACGAATCTAAGGCTACTAAATGCTTTTGGAGGTCATCTTTCAGGACAAAATCTGATTTATTTTTATTGCTAAATTCTTCCTAATTCAATCTATTTTACAAAGAGGTACAACTATTTTCTTTACCTTTGTAATCTTATCTTCTGCTCTGCACACTCTCGATTTTCATATCTAATCGACCCACATTGGCTTATATTTGTCCAATTTTTGCCTCCAGTATATTCAATCTCTAGGATTTGAACTAAAGTTTCTCTATCCTCATCATGAGATCCTGCATAAGCTTTGAGTGGTCTGTGCTATATAAATCCTGAACTCTGGGTGCCATTTGATAATCATTGGCAGGATACGCTGGTATTTGATAGATGACTTGGTTGGGTACATGACTATATCTTTCCTGGGGTGCAGGACTCCTTCTTACATTTTTATCCATGCTATAATCTCTGACAGAGTTGGTGGTTCTGGGTGGTACAAACTGTGAAATAAATGTGCTTTAGAACAAAGGTTTGGATCGATATTCCTGTTAATGAAAATTTCTATTCTTCATCATATTTGTTCTATAACGACTTGAATTTTAATATATTTATACATTGTTTTTTGATAAATATCAACTTCAATCTTTAGTTTTCCGAAGCAAGTAATATATCCCCAGTGCCAAGATGCAGATGAAGAGGATAACTGTTACCAGGTATGCTCTTTTTGAATTTTACTACTTTTCGGCTAAAATCCTCGTGAATTTTTATTTATCGTGTTTTAGGGATGAACCTGAAATTAGACCTTCATTTTCTTATGATGAAGTTTATCCGCTTTAAATTTTGTTGATTTAATTCTAAGTACAATCCAGGTATACCATTATTCTGTCGATGATCGTGGCAAATCTTTTTTCATCATAGTTCTCATAGAACAACTCTGTCATAACTCTCAGATAGTTTTGCATACGTACAGAGCGCTGAGTGCGCGAAATGCTACCTCTGGGCCTTAAGCAGCCAAAACAAATAGAAAGGTCTATTGATGGAAATAATAAATCCATAGACCCTCAACTTGCAAGGTTCTGATTGTTTTGGACTTGGTTTAAGACAGCCTTTTCATTACTTTTTCTACAAAATTTTTGAGTTCAGCTCGTGTTGAGCAGATCCACTTCTCGATCACTTGGGTTTCGCTTACAATTGAATATAGAACCACTCTTGACATAAATAAGCAAAAATTATACAAATCACATGAAATTATTAAAATTATGGATACAATTACTCGAAAAACTAGTTGGCATGTAATCAGTTCGTTGTAGAGTTTGGTAAATATCTTCAAACTCGAGTTAATCAGTTTTTAATTATAATTTAGGGAGTTTAAATTACTTTAATAAACTAAACCTTAGAAATTACTGTAAAAAATAAGTCGAATCATGTTGATATCTTTTTAGAGAAGCAACTAGCTCTGCCCCTGTTTATATTCTGTAAGATTTGTTTGTAAATTATTTAGTCGATTGTGCCATTAAATAAGAGATTTAATATTTGATAATCAAAAATAGTGAACTTAGTCTCTATGTAAATAAACTCAGAATAGGTTAATAGTTTTAATCAAACTTCTTTCGGAGGTGTTTATCTTATTGAATAGGTTAATATTTGTGGCAATGTAGATAAGAAGTTTTCTTTTATCTTTTTGTTGTTAAATAGTATCAATTTTTATCAAAAACAAATAAGATAATTTACACAAATGAACTACAGTATTAACAATAAAAAATAAGAAATAAAAATAATTCGTTAATCTTTCTCATTAAAACATCCTCACCAAGAACAAAGTTTTGACTTTATTAATAAACCTTATATACATACACACCTAACTTCAGTTGTCATCATCGATAGTTTTTTTATTAAACACCATGTTCAATAACAGACAGACTTTGAATAATACAAATCCATTCGACTTGAGTAATTTCATTTATAGAAAATTACTACTGATGTTTTATAGTCTATGACATTTCTTATTGATATAAAGATATCATGTCAAAATATTTTGACACAGCTGCTTGCAGTGCTTTTGTCAGCCAATAGTTTGATGAAATTGTTCTCCCCTCTCTCAAAAAATACATCGAGATCTAGAACATCAGCAAGGAGTTCATGACTCCTCAAGATTGGAAATCTAAGAGTTGGTTGGGGCAAACTTTTTTAAGCTGCTAATCTTCTCAAGGATTGGGTTGAATCCTAATCTGGAGTAAAGAATCTTAAGACTGTTTAACTCATTTATAATGAGGCAGAAAATTTAACACCTTTGCTCTACATCTAGATTGAAGGAACTACTTAAAATGCAGATACTTATCTTTTATATGGTCATTATGATAAACAACAACCTTTTGTGGGATGGAATTAAGGTCTCTTACCTTACAAAGCAGTCTTCGTTCCAGAGGAAAATCCAGAGAAACTTTACGGTAGAGGTGGAGCTGATGATGGATATTCAACCTACGGATCAATACTGGCAATTAAGGCTTTACAAGCTCAAGGACTTCCTCACCCTCGTAAATATTTGTTTATTCAGGTTGTGTTTTCACGATTGAAGGAGATGAGTAATCAGGAACAGGTGATATTTAAAAACACATTGCTAATCTTAAGGAAAGAATTGGTACACCTAAATTAATATTCTGTCTTGATAGCGGAACTCTAGACTATGATAGATTATGGGCTACTACCAGCTTGAGAGGATATCTAAATGCTTGGTTGAGAATTGATGTTTTGACTGAAGGAGTTCATAGTGGATCTTCCTCAGGAATTGTTCCCAATACATTCAGAATTTTAAGATCTTTGTTAAATAGAATTGAAAATCAAGAAACTGGAGAGTTATCTCCTGAACTTAATATTAATGTTCCTCCTAACAGATACAAAGAGCTTTATCAATGTGCCGAACTTTTGGGAGAAAAAGCTGTCTCAGAATTCCCTTTCATTACTCCTGAGGCAGAAAGAGTTCACAAGGATGTTCTTCAAACATTGCTCTTAAATGGTTGGAGATCTCAAATGGCTGTTACTTGTCTCAGTGGATACCCTACTCCAGACCAAGCCGGTAATGTGATGCTTCCTTATGTTGAAGCTAAAATTTCAATCAGACTTCCTCCAACAATCGATAGAACAAAGGCTGTTGAATACTTCACTAAAGTTTTAACTTAAAACCCTCCTTACAAAGTTAAGGTTACACTTAGAGATATTGTTTCTGGTGATGGATTTGATTCCCCTATCTTTACTGAAAGTCTTGAGAATGCTTTGCAAGAGGCTAGTAAAACATTTTACGGAAATGAATACTTGACTATTGCACAAGGAGGATCTATTCCTTTTATGGGATATTTGAGGGAACACTGGCCAAATGCTCAGTTTGTTGTAACTGGAGTATTAGGTCCCAAATCAAATGCTCATGGACCTAATGAATTCTTGCATATTCCATATGTGAAGAAGTTAATTAGCTCAATGGCCTACATCGTCCACAAAACTTCAGGATTATGAAGTAGTAGCTGATCGCAAATAAAATTTCGAATCAAAATCATTCCACTTATATACTAACATCTAAATTTACGATTTGATAAAAGCTGAAAAGTATAGATATCAAAGATTAAAAGTTGAGAAAGATAGAGTTGTATACGTTTTTTAACGTATCTTTTAATTTCTAAGTGGTCTTTAGCTAAACCCTATCTCAGAATTATGTGTATTGATCTTTTTTGCACTTCCAAAATATTTCCTAGCAACTGAAGTGGTATTTTTTTTACGAGGTAAATACATGGTATTTGTGGTCATTATTCTGTTATTTGAAAATTTAATGAACTACTGCTGATGGAAGAGAGGAGTGAAATTAGCTATCGTGGTATTTATTCTTGTTTTTGTTGATAACTTTTAAGTGATTTATCTTTCAACCAACAGTTTTTTCCAGTTCTCGATGGTTGTTTTGTGTAAATTGTCTTTTGATTGACTTTTAGCTGTATTTTTTGCAGACTGATCTTTGGTTACATCTAGATTTCTGCTCTTCATTTAGTAATTTTCTATATTTTCCTATTACAGATACTAGATTTCTTTCTTGAGGATTTAGATATTTGACAGGCTGTTTTTATTGACATCATTACTTGTTTTAAAACTAAGTATGGGCTTGGATTTGGATATTACAGATATTTTATCGTGGGAAGTGGTTTCAGTTTTTGATCGATGTGGAGGTGACTTCGTTTTTTTAGGTTGCTTCTTTTTGGTGAATTTCTCTGCGAAATAGAAGATGAGTTATTATTTTTAAAGAGGTCGTGATGTAATTTTATACCTGAGTGCGTTGCAATTCATCAAATGGATAAAATATAATAAAATTAGAATAGAATTACCAATACAATTAAATGATCGCAAAGAATCGTATAACTTCTATAAGATTAGTAATATTTTATAATTCAGATTGTTTTACGATCAATTATTTAGCTTTGGTGCAGTTTTATATAAGAAATAGGTGAGTAAACAGGAAAGAGTAGAAATTAAGTAGATTTTAGTATGAATATAGAGTGATCGCATTAAATATGGGTAGATTGGGCAATTGGTCTAGTGGTATGATTCTTGTTTCGGGTGCAAGAGGTCCCGGGTTCAATTCTCGGATTGCCCCTTTTTTATTCATCACCCCTTTCCACCCATCATACGAACTCATACCACTCAAACTATAATTTATAATGACATAATTTAAAATTAGTTATAGAGATCACACTGTACAGTCAAAACAGAAGAAACCATTGACAGGCATATTCTTGATCTCTGTATTTCGATAGATAATGTCCGTTAAGGTAGTTTGTTTAATCTACTTTACTACTTCAGCAGGATAGGCAAACTCAAACCAAAATCTATCTCCATTTCTGATGCTACTAAACTGCATGCCTGCTATTTTGGCTCCTAGTTCTCCAAATAATGAGCCAGGTAACTTAGGTTCTCCTAGAATACCGACATAACTATCGATATTATCAACACTATTATAGTTTTTTTATAAAATGTAGCTATCCAACTCATTGTGGAAAATATCTTAAAATTTTTCTAATCTTTTAAGTCCAAAAGCAACTCTCAAAGTGTTATAGTCAGCGACACCGTGATCTCTGCCTCTTTCGGTATTTGTAGCAAACAGATCAAAACTTTGTCCAATCAATTCCGGCGGTATATTTCTGAGCTCATCAACATATCTCAGATTTCTGTCTTTAGCCAAAGTAAAAGCAAGTCGTTTGAGAATGGTATTTACTCTTAGATAAGTCAATTTTTATGGGAAGCATTGGAATAATTAGAGTAAACTGATTTCTTCGACAGTGTAGTTGTTGTTATTGACTGCTTTGTAAGTATGTGGAACGTAGGGATGTCCTATTCTGTATGAAGTTGTTGAAAATTCAGACATTATGGTGGGATCAGCTTTAGAATCATAGCCTACTATCCAATCAGTCTCTAAAAATGTTGTTTGCCAAAGAGGTTGGGAAGATAGTCAAAATAACTGATTTTTTGGATTAGAGCTATAATATAATTTCGAGCTATATTATAGATCTACTAATCTAGCATTGTTTTATTAGCAGCTAGGATCTGATCGCAGAGTCGATTATGTTCACGAAGAAATAGGATCTGTAGAGTGGCAAGACCCATATTTTATATAGCTCTTACATCTCCAGCATAGTATTATCCATCAGAATCAATTGGCATTAGATCACCTGCAGAAGTTTTTAATTTTCCATTTTTGAATGTCCTCAAAGAATCACTAACTTCCTTCGTAGAACCGTAGACCATACTGGCATCTATCCATGATGTTAGTTGATTGAAGTTGGTTCGAATTTATTTGGTGGGATCATATTACGATCTTGAGTATTATAATGTGGCGTTTCCAGTGCATTGAGGATCATAGAAATTGTCACATCGCGGAATATTAATGAGTTGTGGTTCTGTTCGGCCTTACTCACTTAGAGTAATGTCGTGGTCTAGAAACTGTCCCCAAGTGCCCCATAGCATGGTGAGTTTGAACTCGTTTGGTATTACTTTGTTGTTTTATAATTTGCCAACTGTTTCACTCAAAAACCGTGTGTTGGGTAAGTTATTTAAAGGCTGGCTTTTACCATCTGCATATTTAGGAGCTGATATTCTTTTAAGGTTGGTGAATGATTTACCCCATTGAGGATTTTATAGATTATTGTTACTGCCATCAATAGTTCTTTTTATGTTCCCCAATTTAAGCAAGCCATCGTTTTCACTAAGCTGTTTTGTATTTGATGGTTAAATGGAGAATGAACTGGTAACAGCAAGCAGGACTATGAAGAATGTGATAAAAAAGTTGTGTTTTGCTAACAACATTATTAATGTGATTTATTTCAAAGATCACACAAATATTTATTAGTAAAGATCGTAAAACATATTTTGTATTATATTTATTCATAATCATAGTTTTCCAATTGTGTTAGCCAAAACATGGGCCATTGAGCAAATTAAATTCTTCACGAATGGAATATGCAAAAATTAGTTTGGACCATGTGCGTTTGATTCAGGACCTAGAACACCAGTTACCACGAATTGAGCCTTAGGCCAAAGTTATCTCAGGAATCCCATGAAAGGAATAGAAGCACCTTCTGCGATTGTCAACTGCTTGTTTTTGAAATAGAGTTGACTTGCCTCTTCTAAAGCGTTTTGTAGGGCTTCGGGAAAATCTGGGGTGTTGAAACCGTGGCCTGCTGCAACATCCCAAATTTTAATCTTAGCGTTGTAAGGTGGATTTTCAGTCAAAGTTTTAACAAAGAATGATTTCGCCTCTTAGGTATTTTTTGTAGGAGGAATTCTAATTGAAAATTTGGCTTAGACATAAGGAAGCATCACATTACCAGCTTTTGCCAAAGCAGGGTATCCTTCAATACCAGTTACTACCATTTGAGGCTTCCAACCATTAAGGAGCAAAGTCTAAAACACGCTAGGAGTCACTCTCTACATTCCCTAAACCATTGGGAATGGTCTAACTGCAGACTATCCTAATTCTTTAGCACAGTCATAGAGTTCTTTATATCTATTTGGTGGAATATCAACCTAAAGTTCTTTAGGCATATATCCAGTTTCATGATTTTACAGTCTTTCAATGAGAGATCTTAAAATTCTAAAAGCGTTAGGAACAATACCTGATGATGATCCACTATGAACACCTTCGGTCAAAACATCAACTCTAACTTTACCAACAACATAACCCCTCAAAGTGGTGGTAATCCACAAGCGATTATAATCAAGAGCACCGCTGTCAAGGCAGAAGACCAATTTAGGTGTACCTATTCTATCTTTTAATTTTTAAACGTGTTTTTAGACATCTCCAGTTCCAGATTATTCATCTCCTTCAATAATTAATACGCAACCTAAATTACATGTTAATTACGAGGATGAGGAATTCCTTGATCTTGTAATGCTTTGATTGCAAGAATGGATCCGTAACATGAGTAACCGTCATCAGCTCCTCCTCTTCCATAGAGTTTTTCAGGATTTGTTTCGTTAGGGTATAGAACAGGTTTATAGGCTCCAAGTCCTTAACTCCATCCGAGGAAGGGTGGTTGTTTATCATAATGTCCATAAAAAAGATAAGTCTCATCAACTTGCCCTTCGACCTAAATAAAAATGAGAGAGGTCAAATCATTTTGACGATCAGAAATAATCTCAGACTTAGCACCTTTGATTCCAGAATTTTTCACCCAATTCTAGACATGTTGTGCAGCTTTTTCAAGGTTGTCCCAGCCAACAGTTTTCCATTATTATGCACTATGGAAAGATTTGCTGACGTTTACAATTTTGATGAACTCAACAAGACTTGGTAAGGCTGATGCCGTAAATTCCTTCTACACAAATTCTTTGCATTTTTCACTGCTGAAGGTATTGGACTACATGGTTGGTAAATCAATTAAAATATGATAGAATATCAATAATATTTTAGTTAATAATTCAATTATCTATTAAAAGACAATTTGGAATTTATAATATTGCATGCAAGATGGAAGCTGATAAGACATCAGAACACGAGTATAGACATTCTAAAATTAAAAGTTTGATAAGTGAGAAGTTTGCATCTGAGATGCTGACTTTTATTGCTTATCTCAGACATGCTCCTAGGACTGTTCAAGATATATTGGCCCCATACGCTCTATTTTTGGCTGATGATAAATTCAACGAAAACAAAACAATTCAGAGAGCTTTGCAGAAGTTAAAAAGAATAAAGCCTATTTTTCCTACTTAAATGTCGGAAGGGCAATTGAAACTATTGGAACGCATAATGTAGATGCTGAACCTACAGAAATTTTATAAACTGATCAGCCAAAATGAAAAAGGTGAGAAAAGTTTCACGAGTTTTCTTGCATATTTGTAAAAGTAGAGCCAAAAAAATACAGCTAAAACATACACATCTACTATCAAAATTGACCTCATCAGGCCATAGTACTTTCTTACTTAAATGATTGCCAAGTATGAGAGCTAGGTGGGGATTGGATAGAGATTCAGTGAAGAGTAGGAACTGGAGAGTATATTTTACAAGCAACCAAGGTTTGTTGATAAAGTGGCTGAGCTCTATCACTGGCGTAAAAATGCAATGCATCGTGGAAATATTGCTCTATTGGAATATTATGGTAATTTCATAGTGGGGAGGAGAGTATATGCAATTGCCAGAGACAATTATTTTTAGATTTGGCAAAAAAGTACAGATAAATATATTTTTCCATTTCCTGATAACCCACTTATCTTCAAAAATTTTAGGAAGTAATTTACAGACATGATGGCTGGGACTGGAAAACATCCAGAATATGAACGTAATCAAAGTAAAAAGAAAGATAGTGAGCCATCATCATTAGGGGGAGCCAAACCAGCTGAATTAAAGGAGACTCAAGGCAAGCAGTAAGTAGAGTGGGAGGTATAATAATTTTATTAAAATATTCAATAAAGATCAGATGAAGTAGAATAGCAAAAGGAATTATAGTAAGAATAAGGTTAAGAAAAGTAGTTGTAGTAAGCTGAGTATTTTGAGTAGTGGTAAATAAATTAACCTGAATAAATCAATAATACTTCATAAAAAAGCTCATAATCTGTACCAACATAGGGTGGCGTTTTTGGGAACATTTCATCAAGTAAAAGTTCAAGTAGCTAAATTACACCTCCTCCTGCCAGAACACGCAAAGAAAAAACCCTGTTCAAAATATAGCCTCCTAAAAAATTCGATATGTAGAGATCATTCAAATTTATTGGTCACTCTAACAAAGTAACATGTGCTTCTTTAAGTCAAGATGAGTTCTATATCATTACAGGAAGTGTTGATAAAACAGTTAAGTTGTGGTGCCTTAGGATGAACGTACTCCTCGCTACTTATAACTCGCATTTTAAGACTGTTTGGGATGTGCATTTCAACCCTTCAGGACTTTACTTTCTCAGTGGAGGAGCTGATGGTTTGATGATTTTGTGGAAAACAGATCAGCCTAAGCCTCAAAGAATATTTCTGCATAAAAGTGATGTCTATAAGGTTCACTTTGCTAAAAATCCTAGTTTTGCAATATCTGCAGGCGAGGAGGGAATACTTCGAATCTGGCATATCATCAAAGCCTAAACTGTCAAAGTATTTCTTTATCTATTTAGGTGATTTATACGGAAAATCCCATAATAAATTTCAATTTAGGCCATTCAGGTGCATACATTATTGTAATATAAACAGATGGAAGGATAACTTTGCATAACATAAAAAAAGGACAGCTGATTTCAACTTTTTACTTCTATTATAGAGGTATAGGAGATTCAGAGTAAAAGAGGCAGACAGTGCACGATGTGTGTCTTTCCGAAGATTAAAAAAATCTAGTGTGTGTAACAACCAAACATATCGTACTATACTCAATTCAATCTTTGTAGTTAAGTCAGAAATCTCAGAATGATTTGATGGTCTTAGATAGTCTGTTGAATAACAAGGTCCGAAGATAAAAGATAGTATAACCATATCTAGTGTTAATGTCTTATGACAATCTACGGTTTACATTTTGTAAGTTCAGAAACCGTGGGATACTGATCATCGGAGGAACAAGATATTTACCGTAATGAAATGATTTATTGAGCTTGATTTTTTAATAAGTCTATCAAAGTAAGAGATGATAACTGTAAAACTATAATCTTATAATTTTAAACAATGCAAAAAAATTAATTACGTATCAAAAAAGAGTTCGAAGAATTTGCCAAAACAGTACCAATCTACTCATCTAGTCCGAAAAATCAACAGTCAAGGTCTCGCTCTTTAATGGTGATTTCAGACATTGGAAAGGCTACATCGAGGGACCCGATGACACTCCTTATAAGGGAGGCTTCTACCAAATCGATATCCAACTCCCTCCATAGTACCCCTATAAACCTCCAAAAATGAAATTTGATACAAAAATTTGGCATCCCAACATTTCATCTCAAACAGGTGCGATCTGCCTCGATATTCTAAAAGATGAATGGTCACCTGCGTTAACTATTCGGACTGCCTTGCTTTCTTTACAGGCTTTGCTGTGTGTTCCTGAGCCCAACGACCCTCAGGATGCTGTGGTTGCTTCAGAATACAAAGAGGATAGGAAACGTTTCAATGAGCATGCTCAATAATGGGTAAAGAAATTCGCTTCACCAGCTATAAACGAAGCTAAAATTAAACGGTTGATGTAGATGGGATTCAGCAGGTAGCAAGTGGTTGTTTGCTTGTAGAAAAATGGATTTGATGAGGAGAAAACTTTAGACAGCTTGCTAGGAGGATGATCTATGAATCGCTAAAACTATTAATGATTTTATTAAGTATTAAATTAGTAGATAATAGATAGAGATAGTTGAGATGTTTTTGATCATTATATTGTATGGTTTCACTCTTTATGTATAGAGTTGGCTAGTATAATTTTCATAATGGAATATACGTTTTGAAAAGGGTAGCCCCGGGAAGAATACCAACCAATATCAATCAATGCTGCACTTATCCTGTCAATTTGTTAAAGTAAAAAAATAAATTTATTCTGGAATTATTTTAATAGTTCTTCATAAAATAGGATTATTATTACAGACGAAATATGGGTAACGAAAATATAGGCAATTACACCCTCATAAATAAACTCAAGAAAGGCAGATATGGCAAAACCAGAGTCTGCAAAACTATAGACAAATATCTCAACGCCATCAAAATCTACTAACTCCTCCCTGGCTACCATCTGCTCGATTAT
>Ga0194117_10005283_pt1 | contig 11863 bp, 5 predicted proteins | sample TA2MahsurfametaG_FD_160579 | JGI IMG/M metagenome (GOLD analysis project Ga0194117, IMG submission 160579) | Freshwater microbial communities from Lake Tanganyika, Tanzania - TA2015009 Mahale N1 surface | ecosystem: Environmental > Aquatic > Freshwater > Lake | place: Tanzania: Lake Tanganyika...
TTTTTTTTGAAAATTGCCGGAGTCTGGTGGCAGTTGATTTGTCAGCTTGCCGCTTTCTTACAAAAATAAAAGCGCACACATTTGAAAATTGCTCAAAACTAAGACAAATACAACTTCCAGAGAATACACAAAAAATTTCTAAGGCTGCTTTTAAAAATTGCGAGTCATTAGAAGAAATTATTATTCCTCCCAATGTCCGCAAACTTGGAAACGAAACGTTCATGAATTGTGCATCTCTTACGCGGATTATTTTACCAAATAGTGTTATACGAATTGGGAAATCAACATTCCATGGTTGTATTTTCTTAGAGGAAATTATTTTATCAGAAAATTTGCGAGAAATTGGTGATTATGGATTCAAAAGTTGCATAAGTTTGAAGCATATTATTATGCCTAATACTGTCAAAAAAATTGGATTTGAATGTTTTCGTAATTGTCGTGGTCTAGAATCCATGGTTTTATCAAAGAATATCACTGAATTCCCAAACAATATGTTTGCCGGCTGTCGTTCTTTGAAGAATATTGATATCCATTGTGGCATTAAAAAACTTGGTCATTTTGCATTTTTTGGATGCAAAAGTCTTGCAGAAGTAGTGATCTCCACGAGTATTTCAGCAATTTCCAATGGATGTTTTCTTGATTGCAAAAATCTGCGGAAAATTGATCTTCCGGACACGATTACAAAAATCGGCTGGAAAGCATTTGGAAATTGTGAAGCACTTGAAGAAATTGAGCTTCCTGATTCAATCGAAGAATTGGATGACGAATTTATTTTCATGGGATGCAAGCGCCTTAAAAAAGTGAATATCCCCCGGAAACTTCGAAGTATCCCAACAGGGATGTTTTCTGGTTGCAGAAGCCTGGAATATATCTGTGTGCCGGATAATATTGATTTTATTGGCAACAAGGCGTTCTTTGAATGCGTGAACCTTAAGAAAATTGATATTTCCCGGAATGTGGACTATATTGGTCCAGAGACTTTCAGAGGCTGCAAGCGTCTGAAAACATTTGATTTGCCGATTGGCGTGACTGAAATTACATTGAGAATGTTTGCAGGATGCATCAGCCTTACGAAAGTCTCCAATTTCAATCAAATCAAAAAGATTGGACCCGGAGGCTTCTGGAATTGCAAAAATCTTCGCCAACCCGATTTTGTAAATTCAAAATTGAAAGTAATTAAAGATTCTGCATTCCAAGGCTGCCTCTTATTCAAAGAAATTATTTTGCCTGAAACATTGGAGACAATTGGCAACAATGCTTTCATTAAATGCAGAGATTTGGAGACATTTGTATTTCCTATGAGCCTAGATGGGACACCACAGAGTATTACTCATCCAATTTTCTACAAATGTCCCAATTTGAAGACAATATTTTTGAACCACAATACGTTAAACAGAATGTTCAAAAAAGATTATGAAGATGCAAAATTGGCGTATATTCAGTATATAGGAGAATTTGGTAAAATAAAAGATGATTTGCCATTTCAAACGACTGAATGTGCTATTTTATGTGATCCATTTGACGATAAGTCGCAAGTGATTATTCTGAGATGTGGGCACGTTTTTATGAAAGACAATGTGATTGAATTGATGAATTTTACACATGTTTGCCCAAGTTGCAGAAGCAGATTTTATTAAAAATTTATAAATTTTGTTCGTGTCCCAATTGGAACTTAGCTTAATGTTATTTCTGCCGTGCACAGGTTGGATTTTCCATCATGGGCATAGTACAGCATGACTTTGCCATTTGGAGCAGTTATCACAGAAAATACATCAACTTCCACATGCATCGTACCGTTTCTTTGTAAATGAAATTCCGTTACAAGGCATGGGATGTTGCAACGGTTCATGTGGTGAAGCAGAATTCTGTTTCCACTCGACACAAGCAACCAATCCTCATGGAAATGCGGACTTTTCGCATCCGGTATGGTTGCAATGATCGTGACAGAACCATCATGGTCAACCGACACAATCGATACAGAAAAATCCGACCATCCACGACTCACTTCAATTGCAAAGACTGAAGGATTATACGGATGGGGCACAATGTTGGCAACTTTTCCAGTGAAAACATTGTCCGATATCTTGAAGCAACTCAAAGTCAATCCCTCTTCGACAGTGTGCTCAGCGCTTCTAACCATCAATTTGCCATGGGGATAAGCCGTCATCACCAGTTTTCCATCTACTGAGAAACAAGAAAGAATCGGCAATATATCTTCTCTAAACGAACGCAACACTGCATAGTTTTGTGTCCAACCATTGAAACCACCACCAATGACTTCAATTGTGTCTGGTGTCAGAAAAAAGGACATTGAAAGTTTGCGTTCAGAGATGGCGGTCAAAAAGGTTCCAGTCGGATACCAATTCAAATTGTCCGCCGAATATTTGGGTTTCGGATAAAAGTATCCCGACTCGTAAAACGAGACCGTGAAGCGTAATTCCGACTCCAAAGACGGAGAGATCTTTTTCACGATGACACGCGCCTTTATTGCGACCGCAATAATACTCGCGGAGGGATGGAATGCAATTGCTGTTGCTCTTTCATCCTCATTTTTTGGAGAATGAATAACTCGAAAAAAATTGTCCGGGTCACCTATTTTCCCGATCGACACTTGCCCATCCGAATGCATGAGTGCAATCAAAGGTTGTTTGGAATGCGATGTGATCGCTGTGATATGCTGATGATATGGAGACCAGTCATGATACATGCCGTTATAGATAAATCCAGAAGGGTCGTAAACGAAAAACCCTCGTAGCTGCCAAGCTTGTTTGACAGGTCTTTCCGGCATCATAATGGGAGAGATGCTTATCCTGGGAATGCACTTCGTCATTAAATGACGGAGCACGCCAAGATGCGGTCTGATTCCTGCATGTTGCGAACTTTGCTTGCCAAGAAGCCTCGCCCAAAGAAAAGCACGAAAGCGAAATAGCATCAGCTTTCGACGCTGTCTTTGGGTGAGATTGGCACTCGGTTCTGCATATTTCTCCCATAGAGATCTTTTCGACTCTTGAGACATATGCAAAAGCTCTTCACCTGTCCTCAGGAGATCTTTCGACAATAGCATACCGCCGGATAGAATTTGAGACATTGCCAAAAGCATTATCATGATGAAATCACGGTTCTGCTCAGGGGGTGGCTTAACGGGTGGCTGACCGTATCTCTGCATTTTTAGGCGCCTAAAATTGATAAAATCTGAAATATAAACCCATCAATTTTTTCTCAAAAAAGCTACATGAAATATCTAATATTTGATGGCTTACTTTTTTGAAATACGAATTTCAGATAAAGAGGAAGGGGTTATGGGGGAACCTAGGTTCCCCCAGCTAGCGGATGTGATACCACAAATTAAACGCCCATTTTTCACCCCTTTCAACAGGCAAAGACCTATGACAACTATCCGCACAAATTTCTTTCTTAATATAATTCTCAAAATACACCATACGCCCTTGTTTCGGCTCAATTTTAAGGTCCAAATTGGGAAATTCAGTTTCACCCCCTCCATCAACATTATTCAAATACATTAGAACCGTAAATTTCCTATGGATAATATCTTCTTTTTTCATTCTATCAGCACTGGGATCAATATGCACTTTATATTCTTCCCCCGGAAAGTAATGAATCACCTGGAAGAATGGGTCAAAATTTCGCCCAGGTTTTTTAATAAGTAGAGTTATTTTTTTGAATATTTCGAATAGTTGGGGGTCATCTAAATATTTAAGAAAATAGCTACTCCCAGTTCTTATTTTAGATACTTTACTATTGTCTCCAACTCCAACTTGGGCGCGTTCCATTTTATCCTTACATTTATCAATTATAAAACGGCATTCTTCCGGAGTTAATATATTATCAATTGTAAAAATTAAAGGTTTTTTATGATATACTTTTAATTGTTCTTCCACTGTCATAATATAATGAATAAAAATCTATTCAAATTGCGAACGAATCCTTCTCTTCAAATGAAAGAGTCATTGGGACTTCACATATTTCACAATTTCGTATAATGTGGCGCAATCAATCATATTGTAATAAATAAGATTGTCAATGCCGGCAAAATCAGCGAATCTCGGAAGTCTTCCTTGAACACCTCTGATGATCACCATATTTGCCTCCATGCCATTGGTCATTTCATCGTCCCAATCGGAATTAATGTGACCCCGCTTCTTCAGAGCTTTCGCCACAGTTTTCAGTTTTGAATTCTTCAAAACGCCACAGTGTTCCTTCAAGAATGCGGGGCAATCATCGAATAAATTTTTCAAATCCTGCCAATTCAATGTGCCACGGATTTGCAAAATTTCTTTCAATGTTCTAAAATTACCGGGCTCCGCTTTGGACCAATGAATCAATTGGAGCTCACGTTTTTGAGAATGAGAAATAGACTGCATCCTGGATATCCAACGTTTGATGATTCTTTTTTCTTCAGCATCCGTTAAAGAATCAACCATGAAATGCTCATATTTGAATTTACCATTGAGTTCATATCCCATTCCAATCAAATATAAATGATTGCGGTAATTTGAGTCAAAAGTAAATTCACCACCCGAAATATATTCGAAATCAACGTAAATATTCATTTTGTCTGGGCTTTCAACAATAGCAGGATGATTTCGAATCATTTGAATCTCAGCCTCATCAGCTTCATCATCAGATCGAACTTCATTCATAACTTCCATAACTCGCCTAATTTTGGCATTTTTCTCTTCGGAAACATGCTGTTCAACCGTTTTCCTCTTATTTAAAATAGCAATGCTATCCTCATGAGAGAATCCGCGGCGATCAGAATAAGATTTCTGTTGTTTTGCTAAAATAGACTTCACATTGTGCCAAGGGTAATCCTCCGTATTTTTCATATTTGGGTATAATTCATCGCGGTGTGGAATTAAAATATCCCAAGACTCACCATTGGCATATACTTCTATGAGCCAATTGAGTGCCTTGCGTATTTCAACTGATAAAATTTTGGTTTTAGTATTCATATCATTATTTAAATCTATTTTGGCAATGTTCTGCTTTCCATCCAAAATAATACTATCACCAATTTTCACCCTTGGGCTCAAAAGGAACACATTTGGCTGAAAAAAAGGCGTCTCGATTTCAGTTTGTTCAAAAAACAGATTCTCCAGTATTTTATTGTAAATGAATAATTGAGCCGCATATACCATCATCAATTTGTTTCTTGAAATAGTACCACACTTGAGAAATTCAATGGTCGATATTTTAATATCAACAACCACATATAAATAAGGAAAAACAGATTTTCCTTTTCTATCTCTTGTATCTTGGATTGGCTCAAATTCCGGATAAAATCCATCAAACAATTCGCGGATTTTGTCTGCCCGAATCAGTAAATCTGGGATTCCATAGATTCTTAATTCTTTGTTCTGTAGAAATCCTTGGTAAATGACTTCAGTGCCATGTCTCATATGACGGATTGTTTCATGAACACCGGAATCACAGAACCCATCAGAAAATTCACTGGCAATATTTACAAATCTCATTTTAGCAAATTTATGTGTTAAAAGTTCCATAATGTATTTCTCAAATTCTTGACCTCTTTGTAAAATATGCTCCATATAAGAATTCTCACATTTGTGATCCTTCTGGAATCCAAAAGATTCGCCATACACATTCAAATAATCAATAATGGGATCTCCCATAAAATAATTTCGGAACTTTGTAGCACTGAAACTAGGTTTTTTTGTAGCACGCTCTTCAGGAGCATTCATCCAAACAGATTTAAAAATATTCTTTAGCATTTTAAATTACTAACAATCTATTTTTAAATAAATCATTTTTTTACTTTTTTCATTCTGATTATTTTTTTATTACCAATTTGAAGCTCATTATTATTCGAATTAGAACCTTGTTCTACCCCAATAAAATTCTTAACTATTCTCGGCAAATCTTTTAGTTTAAATATATAATTATTATTTTTTCCTACGATATTGTAATTATTATCATCTAATTTCGATTGATTGAATAATATTATATAATCCTTATTTTTATATGGTGCAAAAATATAAAAACCATCCATATTTTTCTTTGTAATACGCTTCTCCAAAACTAAAATATTAATACCTAATGCTAATGCTAATAAAAATACATCAACCTCATTTGCTGGGTATTCCTCATTCATTATAAATTCTTTTAACTGTGTCATAATATTAATTGATTTATATTGTGTTTTTCTTGTTTGTTTAAATATTGCAATAATACGATTTATACCATCTATAATGTCTGGATGAATATCTTTGAAATAATAGTCATTATCAATTTCCTGTTTTGTAATATGTTCTATTTTATTAATTTCCAATTTTTTCAAATCCAAAATATTTTTTATATTGGGATTAATCATGCTTATAATTCTTAAAATCGCATGATATAATGAATTATTCTGGATTTTATCATTATAGAAACGAAATTTATTCCCCAAAATTGTCTTCCAAAAAGAGGGCAAAACCATTAATTTTGAATTATCCTGTATAAATTCTTGCGATTGAATCAAATATTTATTTTTATTAATATTTCTATAATCTGGCTGAGTTGTTGAATACATATTTTCGCTGCGTAAAATAAATTCTTTCTTTGGTTTGTATAAATCTTCAACTTGAGCAAATAAATTTTTTGCACCATTTATTATAATTTCATTATTTCTAAGTTCAACCGATTTATTTACTAATTCATCTAATTTATCTTCCAATATTTCATCTCTTAATAAACGATTTCTCAAAATTTCGTCTGATAATCTTTCCATAAAAAAATCAAAAGTATTCGTATTATCAACAGGGTTTTTTTCTAAAATTATTAATTTACATTCACCATTTTGAAAATAGCAATGAAAATTCTTCTCACATTTTTTATCAGTTGAGCAAGTTTTACGTAAAGTTGGTTTTATATAATTTTCAATTGGAAACGGCAATTTTGCCATTTGCACTGTTATTAATTTACATATTTTTGCAAGTAGATTCTTCATATACTCCCTTTTTAGCGCAATTGGCATAGCCTTATCTTTAATTAATTGAATGATTTTATCTTTATCAGAATCTTTTTGTAATTTTCTTGCCAATTCCAATCGTAATCGATCATACGATTCCTGGATATAAATAATATACAAAGTAATTTTAGCCCTTTCATCCAAACTCCTATTACCTTTTGCCAAATGTTCATTAACATTATAATAATACTTATTAGAACTCTCCATCATTTTTAACTTATTATAAGTAGATGATTCTTCTTGAACAGGAATAATTGAATTATCCTCTAATTGGATTGCCAAGATCAGATTTGACGTATTTTTATAGATTTTTTTTGGATGATAAGGTAATTTATATTTTTCAGATATTAGGTCATAAAATTTTACAGTTTCCCCAAATTTTTTTGGTTTCCAATTTTCAATAACATTTAACTCCAATATTTCTCCTTGAGGTTGGATTGGAAGTAAAAACCCATTCTCACTTATAAGCCCATATGTTTTATTATATGAATCTTTTATTTGACCAATAATAGATATTTTACTCATTAATTCTTCAGCAGTAACAGGAGTCTTCAATTCAAAATATTTTTGATCAAGAGACAGTTTCCTAATTTTTTCCCAATTTACAATATCTTTCATCATACAATTATTTAATGCTAAGTTCATCAATTGAACAATAGCAGGATTATTTGAGGGAAAAAATGTTACTGGTGGTTTCAATGTTCCATTTTGATTTATTACCAAGAAAATCGGTTCATAATAACGACCGTCTGTAAAAAATATCACTGATTTACGTTTTTGACTATAAAAATTATTTACTCTGAAACCTTTTGGACATAACAATGAACGCGAAGTCATAATAAAAATATTAACTCCATCTTTATCTAAAATATTTGGTCTCTGTAAGAAATCCCATAAATATTCCTCATTTATTTTTTGCGTATCGGACATCATATATTTTTTATAATTTTCAAAAGGATCATCTTTATTTGTATTAAATAATATTGCTAATTCTCCTTCATTTAAACTATTAAATAAACGCTTCGTTAATTTAGTCTCAAACAAATATTTCTTTAAAACAGTCAAAGACATAGGCTGTATAGTATCCATTAATCCAGCAACAGCTTGTAAGAAAGATTGATTTATATCATCCTTCACTCCATAACGTAGAAAGCAGGTCCTATTTGCATCCATTTTTCCAGTGTCACAATTAGATTTAAATAATTTTGCCAGATTTATTGGAAGCAGTCCATATCGCCCTTTTATAAGAGGCATTTTATCTCTACCCATAATATAGTCCTTGCTTTCACCTTCTACCTTTGAATCTACATTTTTACCCAAACACTTCATATATTTGGAATAACCTTTCGCTTTTGGATTATCCATTGGCTTCCTATAACAACATGGCATACATAAATGATTTGGATGGTTACTATCATCAATAAAACCTAAAAACGGATAAAACTTACTATTTTCAACAATTCTAAGCCAAGTCGTTTTATTTTCTTTCAAACAACTTGGGCATTTTGCGGTCAAACATTTTCCCTTTCTAGAAACCTTCCGTGTTATAATCTCATCTTTAATCAAATCATATAAAATTGGGATTTCCTCATATGGGCACCAGACTTGAGCACACATATACCAATTTTGGCGATCAGGAGAAGAGCCAAATTGAACAGCATTTGCATAAGATTTTGGGTCAATTTTTGGATTTTCGGCTGGATTGAATCTCGTAACAAGAGGTTGCCTTTCTTGAGGTTGACACTGTCTGGCAAAATTATCAAATTTGGGGTCCGAACGAAAACGGAAAACGGGGTTATCGTATTTTTGTAATCGACGAAGAGCATAAAATTCGTCTTCGCAGAAATCAACGCAAACGTCTTTTTTGGTATCTTGATGCTCGCATTGCATACGTATATTCCGATCAATCTCCTCATCGGTCGCCAAATATTTCTGTCTATCAAAATTGAATTTATTATTTTTATTTATATTACTATTATTATCTTCCTCATTATTTACAGTCACATTTGCATTTATAGGAGAATTAATATATTCATCATTCCCATATATATTTCCCAATGTATTATTGTAATTATAATTTAAATAATTTTTATTTGTTATATTTATATCATTTTGATTAACAATAGAATCATCGGATTCATCCTGTATTTTTTCTAATTCATTCGAAAATACATTTTTCATCTCAGATTTTTTTAAAAATTTCGATTGATTGAAAAAAATATTAAGAAATTTAGCAATAAATACACTTGCATTTGTTAATTGATTCACATTTTTACAACTATTCAGATTAATTTTTCCATTCTTTATCTTTATTTCAACACCAGTTTGTCTTGCTCCTTTAACATTTTGACTACCCATATATCCATATTTTCTCTCCCAACTCTGAAATACACGAATTGCTTCTTCAATATTTTTTCCTGAATAATAATTATCATGAAGCAACTGGATAATATTTTTACGTGGGATAGTAGGATTTTGTATTAATGTTTTATGAATAAACTCATATTCAATATTCATTTTACTATAAAAAGAAACACGTTTATATTTCAATAATAATTCTGATCTTTCATAATTTTTTTTGGACAAAATAGGACTAACAAATGGGGTAAAATATTTATTAGCAAATTGATTCATTTCACGATAATTTAAATCATTCAGTGTTTCTAAACCATTTATAGCATCAATTAAAATGAGCCTAGTTTTACCATGGAATTCAATTAAATTTTTTGATTCATCAAATGAAACATCTGGCTCAAGTAATTTGACATTTGGAGGAATTTTTTGCTGCCTAAAACGGTAATCTATTTCGTTAATCTTCCCAATTAATTTGCCAATGTCTTTTAATGTATCATATACATTTCGTAAATTGGCGCAATATTTTTCTTTGAATGCAATTCTTATTTCCATATTGCCATTTCTGTGAATATTAATTGTTGCATATTTGGGCTCATTATCAATGGTGTATATATATCGCTTCAATGTTAGCCCACGAACACTATATTGTATTTCTTTGATTACATGTTCGGTTGAATCTTTTACTTTTTTGGTAGCAGATATCCAGTTTTTCATCTGTTTTTCTGAAATTATTTTATTTTCTACCAGTGGCTTATAAAAAATATATTTTGGTGCGACCCATTCAATATCTTTATAGCGCATAAATGGTGTCTTTTCATCTAATTGAAATATATTGAAAATTTTTAAGAGATCAATAAATTCATGCTCATATGGATTTGTAATATGCAGTAAAACTTGTATAATTTTACATCCACTAAAAAAAGATTCATCAATTGGTATTTTTTCAACAAATTGGATTAATCTATCTTCAGCTTTCATAGTAACTTTTAATTTATCTAATTCTTTTAATAAAATTGATTTTTCATAATCAATAGTACCGTATGGAAAATATTTCTGAAAATAGCCATCAATTAGGATTTTATCCAATTTTTTACCTTTTACTTTTAAAAATTCTAAATCATCTTCCAACATATTCATATATATTTCACGATTTTCAAAATCAAGACCATTTGTTGCATCATATAAAGTCTGATCATTCGTATTTTTTTTCTGTTCTTTTATTATACCTTCTTTTGTTATAAAAGTTTTGTAATCAGGTTGAATATCTGTAAGTAAAATAGATGGCTCAATTGTAATATTTGTCCATGTTACTCCCAAAATCAAGAAATATTTATTATTCATTTTTACCCACAATTCTTGGTTTTTTTCTGGGAGAATGTCCTTTTCTGTGCTCAAAAAAACAAATATTTTTTTGCGAATATTTTGTATTGTATCATCCGCATATATACCATAATAAATAAATTTAATAATTTTTGTTCGATTATTTACGATATATTGATAGTTATTTTTAAAATGTTTTTTTAAAGTAGAATTATCATTTTCTGATAGTTTTTCATTATTTTCTAAATGAGTTAAAATTGTTTTAATTTCCTTGTCTTGATCGCCTACAAAAATATATGTAATATTTTTCTTTAGACGATTTACTCTAACAATTTTAAATATTTCATTTTCATATATTTCAGAAGAGCCACAAATATTAGATGTCATCTAATATTTATTTATATTTTTTATTTTATTGGTTATCGATTAGTTGGTGTGTCCGTGATTCGAACACCGCAATACGTGTGAGGCGAACTATTAAAATCAATCTCTTCATAAATACCCATTTTATTCGCTTCTTTAAGTAAAAACTCGAAATTATCCCAGAATTCTTTAGTATGCCCTACGCTTAATGTCATTATATGCGCCATTTCATGTAAAGCTACAAACATAATTACATTCCTTTTTACAATACGATTCTGTCCATCTTTAGAACGCAAACAAAGAACAATTTTTTCGCCTTTATTGATACTATAAGATGTATTTTTACTATTGGGATCATTTTCTACAATAGCTTCTGGATCAAATTTAGATACCATCCGAATAACTCGCTCATCTTTTGGGTATTTCTTCTCCAATGTATTACACATTCGCTGTAAATTAGTTCGCACATAAGCTAAAGTATTTGCCGCCAATTCTTTGTATTTTAGATTATAGACTAAATATTTCTGATTGTCAATATTGGAAATAACATAGGCAACATTTTGGCGATAATTCTGAATGATTAATAGAATAATAAGAAGAATAACGAAGCCAGATAAAACATAAGTTAGAACCATGATTTATATTTATTAGAATATAATATTATTGGAAAATGATATTAAAAGAAATTAACTTTTTTTACATCAATTGCAAAAAAGACCAAATTAAGAATGACAGAATGATTAGCCAATGGGCGAAATGTTGCGAAATCTATGGGGAAAACATTAAACTTATTCGCAGAGATGCTGTACATTATCTTGACTATTCTGTTGGCTA
>Ga0194117_10005285_pt1 | contig 11860 bp, 14 predicted proteins | sample TA2MahsurfametaG_FD_160579 | JGI IMG/M metagenome (GOLD analysis project Ga0194117, IMG submission 160579) | Freshwater microbial communities from Lake Tanganyika, Tanzania - TA2015009 Mahale N1 surface | ecosystem: Environmental > Aquatic > Freshwater > Lake | place: Tanzania: Lake Tanganyika...
AAAAAGCTCAGATGTAGTAATTACCTGCCATACGATAGAAAACCGCTGAGTTGGATCTTGAACGAAGCAGCTCTATCTTTACTCTCAACACTATATTACAACTGAAATTCTTCCTTCCTTATGTAGCTAACCTTAGATTTAGTTATTTTTCCCTTTTTTGATTGTTGGCCTTGCTTTTGGACCTAAAATGGCTTTAGGAATGATTATCGGTATGCTTCTGGGTGGCTTGCAACTTGCGTTTAGTAGCGGATTGACTGGTAATCTCTGGAATACAGCTCGCACTGAAGTCTTTTTGGGCCGTGTGGAACTATAGTAGGGATAGAAATTAAAATCTGATAGTCAGGAAGGTAAAGGAGTGGATTTGAGCAACTAGATAGGCAATCGTACAAAAGATGCAATCGGTTCATGTTTGCATGGTTTCATTAGTTTTACTGCTCTCACAAACGCAGTGATGGGTTCACTATACGCTTCTCTGCACACTGATTGAACTACAACTATTTTATAACAAATTTATAAGTAAAAATAAATAGCAAAAAGCGTTATAGTTGCCAACAAGTCCTTTTTCTTAACTCCTGACTTGAGCAGTGTAGTTATAAATGTTTATCAAGTATTATCAATTACTGAGAGTAATTTAGTATTAATATTTATGTGTTAAGCTTAGAACTTTAGTTGCTTTATATACGGTTTGACCTATTATAAAAACAATCAACAATGAAATAAAGTGCTTACCGAGATCAGGATCATCTGATTCCAGATGATAAAGATAACAAAACCAAGCCTATAAGAATTTAAACACTTGATTTCAAAGAGGTACTCCTGAACACATATAGAGGTATAAACAACTACTCAATCAAAAACAATAAATAGAACTCTATGAAACACACACTCGTCAACATACGATTCAGGGAGTAACTGAGGAGGACTATATGCGATGGAAAAATATTTACACGTAGATATCCAAGTAAAACAAAGAGGATCCTCTACATGAATCCCTAAAGTAGACCTATAAGAGTATTTCTTTATGGATTTAGAATAATTATCGTTTGCATACTTTGTGTACAACTTCAGTATCATGTTACACATACTGACTTCTCTTTTGCTGTACTTTATTTTCAGCGATATAATGAAACATCAGTACAAATCGTACGAAAATATTGTGTTAACAGGAATAATTATCATAATGGGCTGCACTCGCCCTTTTCTTACTAATTATTCAGATAAGCTCTTACAAGAGGTAGGACTTAAAATGTATAAACTTATCTCATAAGCAATAGTTAGAAAATCCCTAAACTGTTCAGTATTGTCTAACAAAAAAATTACGATAAGCTAAATGAGCAAAATTATGCATATAGACTGTTAAAAACTGATCAGCTATCCTACAAAGAACGCTTCGGTATGGGAGGGAGCACTATACTTCGTATTATTATCGGCTCTTGTTATTTATTTGGCGGGGTGGTCTGGTCTCGCTGGTCTCATTTGCATGTGTCTAATTGTTTCGATTAGATACTGTATGAAGAAAATGATAAAAAAGAGATAAAATGATTTAAATCTCGAGACAGGCCGTAGAGTAAAAACCTAAATAGAGGTTTTTGGAATGATAAAATTCATCAAGGCAAATGCCCTAGAGAGTTGTTACTACAACAAACTGAGAAAAATCAGAATGGACTAAGTTTAGAAACTTAAGGCTAAACTTCTTATAGACTCTCTTGCTATTTCAATCAGTATTATGACCAAACAGCTTTCATTGGTAGTTATTATGAAACTCATATCTATTTTGGGTGGAAAGTTCGATGCAGCTGTATCTTTTTCAATTAATCTCAGTTTTGCCTTACTCAACCTCCAAAATGTCATCAAAAACTTTACTGATCTTTAAGACGTAAAGTCTTCTATTGAGAAAATTGAAGAATTACTCAATGCTTAGTAAATGGATGCTTCTTATTTGACTCAAGAGAGCAAGAAGAATCAAATTATAGTCTCCATCAAAAACGGCAACTTCTATTGGGATATGGATTAAAATCACAAGCAAGAGAATACAACTTCATCTAAATTTTAGTTAAAAAATATCAACGTCTAAATAAAGAAGGGTGAACTAATCTCATTGATTGGTACATACGGCAGTGGTAAATCTTCATTTGCGAACTGTTTGCTAGGGTAAATGAAAAATTCAGCCAATTCAGAAGTAACTATAAATGGTTCAATTGCTTACTGTTCGCAGGTTCCTTGGATTATGAATGATACTGTCAAAAACAACATCCTGTTCGGCAGAGAATTCAACAAGATCAAATATGAAGAAGCTATCATATATGCTTCTTTATAGTAAGATTTACTAATTTTTAAAGATGGAGACATGACTCTTATTGGCGAAAAAGGATCTACTCTTTCCGGCGGACAAAAAGCTAGAATCTCATTAGCCAGAGCAATCTATAGTGATGCAGATATTTATATTTTAGATGATATTCTAAGTGCAGTTGATGCACATGTCGGATCTTTCCTTTTCAAAGAGACTATAAAACATTATCTTAGCTCTAAAACAGTTTTACTCATTACACATTCTCTTTACTTTGTCAAACACACTGACCATATCCTCATATTCTAAGATGGTAAAATCATACAACAAGGTAGTTACCCTGAACTTCAACATACAGATATTCTTTTAGAAGTTTAAACATCTGATTTGAAGAAAAGAATGAGTATAAAAGATGGTAAAAATAAGTCCAAAAAGTAATCCACAGAAGTTGCCAAAAGAATGTAGGTTGAAGAATAGTATGAAGATGAGCTAGATGAAGACGATAAAGATGTGATATCTACTCGAGAGGCATTGAGAATTTATATTCGAAGAAATTCTGGATGTTTCTTTGTTTTCTGGTTGGTCGCTTTCACCTTAATAATTGTATTTTTGCTCTCTTCATTCAGAGTGATGCTTAACGTTTGGTCTTTTTCGAAATAGCAAAAATCTGATAAATTCATTTTCTTCCTTTTGGGCATCAACTTCGTACAGGCCATTTTCACTTATCTTTTATCTATGATTCTTTATACATCAAAAATGTTCCAGTCTTTGCATGATGACATGATCAAAGGATTGCTCTTCTCTCCCTTCAGTTACTTTGAAAATGTGCCTTTTGATAAAATAGTAAATAGGCTGTCAACAGAGCTTAACCAAAATGACAAGGCTTTTACTACTGAATTTATACAGACTCAAATTTATGTGCAATATCTTCTGACTTACTTCAGCTGCATTTTATTCGTTTATGGATCCAAAAAATAATTTTTACTTTTCGGTTATATAATCATTCATTTCGCATTGACAGCCTACTTGTATCAAAAGTATTTGTACTACAATTTACTTTCTAGCAAATTATAACAATCGCTAATTATTCCCGTAAAAAGCAAATTCTCATAAATACTCAATGGTCTGTCAACAATCAGAGCTTACAAAAACATTCAAGTTGCCCTCTAAGATTGTTTCAGAAGGCTTTAACTTTTCGATAAGGCTTCAAGGTTGAGAACCTAAGTTGGTATTAAGATCAAATACATTGTTGCTTTTTCAATCAATATCAATATAATCCTCAGTCTTGTAGTTGTATTTTTTATCTAAAATGCCATAGGACATCTAACCATTTTCCTTTTGTTCAATGTATTTGCAATCGAAGATGCAACCCTCAGGTTCCATAAATCTTTCTTTGAAGTTGTAGCTAGATTCAAAGCACTTGGAAGATGTGAATAGATTGCCCGCTTACAACCATAAAAAGGATACATGAACTATCTTATTTTGAATTATGCTGAAGAATAGGATTTCAAAAGATAGTATTTTGGCACCTAAATCTTCCCTCGAGGTGAAATCTCATTCGAGAACTATTCATTCCGATACAAACCATAACTAGGAGATGTTCTCAAAAACTTAAATCTTGTAATAAAACCAGGAGATAAAGTAGGCATTGTTGGGCGCACTGGTAGTGGAAAAAGTTCTTTGATGTTGGGTCTTTTAAGAATTTTGTAAGCTTCTTCAGGTAAAATATTAATCGACGGAACAGATATCTCAACTTTGAGTTTGTAAAAACTGCGTTCAAATATTAATATCATTTTGCAAGACCACTTTATGTTCACTGGTTCTCTGAGAGAAAATGTTGATCCCACGAATACCCACACTGATTCACAAATTATAAAAGCTCTTACACTATGTGGTGTCTGGTAATAATTTTAAAAAAGAGAGGGTCTTAAGACTATAATTGAATAAGGTGGAAATAATCTGAGTTCTGGAGAAAAACAGCTAATTAACATTTCTCGATCACTTTTAGACCCCAAGAGAATCGTTTTGATTGACTAAGCCACTGCCAGTATTGATCTTGAGACAGATGCTTTCATCCAAAAGGTGATAAGAAATCAATTTAAAGATAAAACAGTACTAACCATTGCCCATAGAATCAATACGGTCGTTGATTCTGATAAAATTTTAGTATTAAACAAAGGAACTATTGCTGAGTTCGACTCTCCTGCCAACTTGCTCAAAAACGGAACGTCTTTATTCGCTCAACTGTATCAGTAGGCTGGCAAGAAGAAATAATAATGATATACATAAGTATTTCTTCAAAAAATAAGAAAATCATGTTTAGTATTTGTTGAGTATAAGCTGTATATTTTTAGCCTATAGGGTTAATTTAATCTCCGATTGGTTGTTGGCTTTAAAGTTGTTTTAATCTTTATTATCGATTAAGTACATAGTGAAACAACCATAGATTTCTCATTCTTAAAATCAAACAGGATTTTGGGTATGGAAGAAAATTTATTGTAAGTCAAGTGCAGTTTTTAAAGAGCAACAAGCTACACAATTCCTTCTGGTAATTCTTTCAAAAAGTTTACACCTATATAGCTGAGAACTTACTTAAACTCAAATTTTTAACTGATTTAATATGATTCCACCCTTATTTCGATACTCTACTAAGTGAATAAATCTCATTTTCACTTAGAAAAAGAGACTGGAGGTTAGGATAGTTTCTCTTCAAAAATATTCTGACTCCCTAATCTCCGATCTTGTTTCCACTCAAAATGATCTTTTTAACTGCTGATAGGTCAAAGCCATTGATAACATGCATATCAAGGTAATCTAAATTATGGTTCACTATGTAACATAACGACTACGAAGACTAACAATGCCAATCTTTCCTATTTTTGTTGAGTTTCGCAGACAAAGAGTCGATTTTGTATAGACGAAAGGTCTTTTTATAAGCTAATGTCCCCATTCATTAACTTAATCCATCATCAATAAGGTAGAGACACCTGCATTAGCTATTTATTCGTCAAGCACGTTTTTTAAAGTACATTTATGAATGCCTATTATCGAGGGTTAAGAGAGCTAAGTGATAATGGGACCTCCACTAACCCCCATATCTGTAGGTATTTCATACTTCAAATTCTTGACAGTATATTTACTGATTTTATCTTTTCCACCATACATACTTTGCATGAAAAGAGATGATAATCTTTTTAAACTTTTATCCTCGATATTGCAGCTAACTTTGTTGATTTCATGAGCATATCCATAGAGTGAAACTTCTTCAATATATTTATCTTAAGTTTCCTTTATCGCCACAAGAGGTGGGAACCTCGCTTACTTTTCCATTTCTCCCTCTATACGATCGATATGCAACAATCCGTAATCATAATCATAATAGTTTAATTTAGTTCCATTTGTGGATATAAGAAATTAGTTATTCACTACTTTCTACAGATAGTTTTTACTAATCTTTATTTTATCTAAGTTAATATTATACTTGTTTTTGTAATTACCCTCATGGAGACCTTACTTAACATAGCCTTAGATTCTATATTCATTATTTTTTAACTCTTAGTATTACATCAACACTTTCTTAATGTTGTGTGCAACTGTTAGGACATAGTTTTATCCAATAAGACATCCTGTCCCATAAATGGTAGCAACTTTTATTTCTTTCTTGAAGAACTTGAATTTGATGCAGCAAATTAAGTTGTTTGGATAAATGTCTGGGTTATCGATTTTGAGCTGTCGAGGGTTGGGATGGTTTATTATTTTTAAAGTTTTGTTTACTCGATTGATACACTCGACTATTTATGCTTAGTCATTCATAACAAATACTTATAAAGGTTTATAATAAAAATGATAGAGGAAGATTAGCTAGTCGAAGATATCACCATCTTATAAAAAGATGAGGACAACATCCATTTAGGAAAAAACAAGGAAAACCAATCTGCTAAGGATAAGGTCACAGCCTTCAAAAACAGAGTGTTTTCGCTGCTAATGTTGTTTGTTGAAAAATCTAAAAACACCTCAATCATCTTGCCTCTCATCACCGAGGATCTTTTTGTGCAGCTTCCTGACAAAATAAGATAACTGATCAATGCTTTGCTCAATAGAGATGCTCTCTCATAATAAGAGCTATTTAGAATAGCACAGTTCTATAAAAATCTATTGTTGTACAAAAACAAAAAAGATGTCCGTAGATTCACCGATGATTTTATCAAAATTGTCAGAAAGATTTATGCTCAAAATAAGGAAACAGCAAGCCAAATAGTGTAGGAAATGTTGGAGATTTTTATCACGAAGAGAAAATGCAAAATGAACTTTAGCTTCTTCCCTTTTGTACTGAAGAAACTACCTGCTCTCAGGCAGAATATTATAGCATTGGCTACAGCCTTAAAAACAAACAATGAAGTACGTCCTGCACAGCAAAGAGTTGTTGAAAAGCTACTCAAAACTTTGGTTAAGAAAAATAGCGTCAAAGAGGAACACAACGAATGATTTATACTTTGATAAATAAAGATTTCTTCATATAAGATACAATCATTTACGTCTTAGCATACCGATTTTTTCGTTACAGTATCCTACAAGAGTTGGATCTATGAGAGTTGACCCAATATCTTCCAAAGCATCAAGATCTTTCCTGTCAGCTGCGAGATCAATAGCCTCTTTATAACGTCCTATCCTTTGTAGTAGAAGATACTGTTCTTCTTTTTTCTTCGAAGACATTCTCGCCAACATCTTCATTCCCCATGTGATTTCTCCTCTCTGGAAAAGCAAATCTGCTACTAGCTCAGCTGGAATTTTAAAATCTTTCTGCCTCTTCTACATAAAGATCAGCAGGTCATCAAATTTTTTCTTGTCGATTAATACTTTTATTCTAGTAAGAATGATTCTCTTATCAGGTATTTCATATTAGTTTTTGAAGTCATCAACAGCAGCTCCATTATCCTTTTCCATAAAGATCTACAGCTGTCTGCCTATAGTTAAAGGTTTGACTTTGTCATTTACATACTTAACATTTTGATTATGAGCTAAAAACTGAGCAAAGTTGTTGTAAAGTTTTTTGAAAGTTGTCTTTCTCCATTAGTTCTGGAGAGTTGATTGGAAATTGTTGAAGCTCTCTCCCACTGAAAATAGGAGTTTTTGCATATCTTCATACTTTTTTGATGCTAATCCGATCTTGATAAACTACATAATCTTGGCCTCAGGTAGTTGTAGGAAATCGTAATATTTGACTAGAACCACACGATCGAACATTTTATAGAAGTTCATAAGAGCATATACTCCCTCAATATTACTAGAAAATAACTCCATTATCTCAAACTCAGATAGTTTCTCTGATGAAATGATTCTTTTGATAGCTAAGTAGAGCAAATTAAGGTCTCTGGATTTCAATGCTTCTTAAATACTTTTTTTATAAAACTTGTAGCAAGTCTAAAGATTTTCTCTATTACCAATCCAAAGGAGCAAAGGTACCTTTTTGGCTAAAGAAGGTTCATATTACAACAATTTCATGGCAAGCTCACTTCTACCTATTTCGATAGATCTATGAGCAATTTAAGTGAATGAAATTCCTTTTTAATTGCGAAGCTTTCTAAAGATAGATTCACAGATCTACTCTTCACTTTCCTATCTATTCTGTACTCTACAGCAGGCCCAGTCTGTATATATTTTAATGCGGAAATTCTGATCTTTTTTGAGGTATTAATAAAGTTCGAAAGCCAAATAATGTTCACGATACCTTAATAGTATTTTCAGAAGTTGTTAGTCGCCCATAATTTTAAGTTGCTCGTAAGTAATGTATCTCAAAAATTTGACTCTTAGATGATTGACCACTCTCAAGAGTTTGGCAGTTTAGTATATATCGTTGTTGTTTACCATGTTAGGAGGCAAAAATGCTTTACCATATGTAGCAGCTAAATATTAATAGATTTACCTCTCATAAGTTGACAGACTGACTAGTACTTGAGATCAAATCTGGCTGAGGCCAAACACTCCTACACACCGCGAGCAAGTCTGTCTTTTTCTCTACGAATTTGATCATCTTGCAATGGTTCTTCATCTTCGAATGCAATATAAGCAGATCGTAAAATAGCACCTGGCATTTAAGAAAAGCTTTCAAAAACATTCTTATAAGCCATAGGAATCTCTCTTAAGATTTTGTTTTCTTTTTTTGATAAAATTCTGCATCCATCAGCTTATTCCTTCAAAAACGACCATTTTTCTTTGTCTCCTCTATCTTTTTCAATCTTGACTAATTCTCCCATTGTAGAACAGAGATAAAGCTATTGGTTTTGAAATTGGATTACTATGGCACGGTTTCCGCACCACTTGATGTCTAATGGTTGTTGATCAAGATTGATGTGAATACTTTCCTTCACAAAGGGCAGTTCTACCATTTTGAACTTGGCAGCTTCCAAACTTTATGAACTGATAGAAGGTGCAAAAATGATTCTATATGCAAAAGCATAAGGAATTCTTGGTGGCTCTTTTTCTCCTTTCTTTTTCTTGTTCTGAGGTATTGCGTCAGCAGGATTGTCTTTGAATAAAGGTTCGGCTGTAAAATAAGCTATGTATTTATTGTTTGGACTCAAACCAGATATATACTTGAGCCCCTTAATATGGGGTAGTTTAGATTATACAACATGTCCCCCTTTCTATTGATTATAGAACACTCTTTTGCCTTAATTTTCTATCACCTGAATGATACCTGCATTTGGATGACAAACATGAAGCTCAACTTTTTAGGAGATAATTGTTCTTGGAGAAAAAACCCTCCAGTAATAGTTTTGTTGATCTCCTTCTTTAAGTTCTGAATCAACACTAACGAATTCGCAGAGGGTAGGTTGAAGAGCATTTCTGACAAAAAAGTGTCTTCTGAAGGAAGTTTAGATAACAAATCCATTGTCAAATACTTTTCCTCTTACGATCAACTCACTTTAAGATAAACCTATCACACTAGATTTTCTCACTTCTCCCGTATGTGGATCAATTAGCCACAGCTATCCTCTTTGGAAAAGCACCAGTAAAAGTTCGTCTTTCAGGAATTCCAAGCACATGATCGGATTCTTGAAAGGATCTGCAAGACGGATTCTTTGTACTATATCTCCTTAGTTGCTGAAGATACAAATGTTCTCAAGAGTTGGATCTTCTTATCTGAGAGTAAGTATTTTAGTTTTATCAGAGGTGATAGCAATAGGTCCTCCGTAGCTGGCGACAGAGATAAGCATGTATTCGTGGCTGAGACGATTAAATCTCTTTCCAAAGGTGTTTTCTGTGAAGAGATCTGCTTTATAGCAGGTCTTTCCTCCGTTGAACTCATACCAGTCGTAATCCATATCTACAGTTCTAATATTAAAGATATCAAACCTACTATGCTTAAGTATCAAATTACCAGTTTTAAACAGTTGTATATATTTGTAGATAAAGAGCTTACTTATTACAAATATAATCTTGAAATCTGATATGGGCAATAACCCTCCTCCCCCGAAGAAACCCACAATGGAAGACACTCTCATCGAGATGAAAATGGCTTCTAAACGTATGGCTAGAGAATCGACCAAGTCTATGAAGGAAAGCCAGAAGTATATGAAGATGGCTAAAGATGCTCTGAAAAAAAATAATGAGTAAGGTGCAAAACTTTATCTTCAAAGCGCAGCCAGCAAAAGGGCAGAATGTAATTTGTTTTTAATTCAGCTATGAGTATACAAAAAATGGGATTGAAGATGGAATTTATTGTTGCCAACATGAAAACTTTGCATAACAATCAGGCCATTATGGGCAGTTTTGATAAAATGGCTCAGATGTTAAGCTACTCCAACAATCCTAACTTTGAACTCATGTCCAATAACCTCCAAAACTTCGAAAAAACCATGGATGACATGCTTATCAATGGCAAAATGATGGAGGAACTTATGCAAAACCAAGGTGGAGTTGTAGATTCTACAGCTGAGGATATGTTGCAAGTTCTTAAAGGAGAGTTGGCGATGTAAACGTCTAACCAAGTAAATGAAGCTGCTCTTATAAAGCAAAAGGAGATGGAGTTCCAATAAGATCTTAAGAAACTTTGATGTGGTAATCATTATGTTTAACTACTTAACTTAAAAGTTTAGTATAAATAACTCTTTTTAGTATTATTTACTACTTTACAATAAATTTTATTGATAGTCATGTCATAGTGGCCTTACCCTTACTGTCCGCATCAAGCTTTCAACAAAAACCTTGCTCTTAGAATGTCATCGATTCCCTATTCTTTTGTGCCTGATCCTACAATTGATGCTTTCACCAACATCAATATCAAATGTGCAAACCTTAACAAACATAATATACCTTCACTTGCTTATGAACAATACTTTTGTGGTAGATAAACAGATGATGAGACTAATTTTGTCAAAGATTTTTACCTTTAAACTAAAGATACCAATGCTATCAAGTTTGACAATAGAATTGTTTAGTAAAAGAAAGCAGAACTTTAAAAAGGGAATGCTTATGTAGATTCTCTATTATTCAGGTTTTAGCAGCTTCTGCCACATAAGAGTATCAAAAATTTGAACAAAATAGGAAAAATGCTTTAGATAACGCGAGAAGACGAGCAACTTCAACCTTGATCGCACATTTCAATCAAAAGAAGGATACAAAAGTACATTAAAATATAGAAAATGTATTAAATGTTTAACTTAGGGTGAATGGCTGAAGAAACTATATCGTAAATTAGAATAAATAGCAAAGCACATAGTTTAGGGAGAAGGATAAAGTGCATAGTAAAAATAAAAATTATTCTTACTGTCTAAAAGCAATCTAACTGCTAATTACCTTTCTCAAATTAAAATCAGAAATCCTAAAACAGCCTTTGAGATACTCTAAGAATTGAGAACTTTAATGCTCAAGAAAAAACTAAAATTTTAGAATCAAAGACAGTAGCAATAAAGTAATCTATCTCTTAGTCAGAAAATAAATCAATTTCGATGAGTTATACAAGTGAGACCTCTCAGAATACTTCTCAAGGATCAATGTTATCTTAAGCAACCTCGGTGAACGAATCCAACATTGATGGAGAACAGTAAGTATTAACTAAGTTTTGTGACTTTTAGAGCCTGTCTAAAAAATGGGGTGTGTCTGATGTGTAGCATGTAAAATATTTGCTCAGATTAATACTCACAAGGAAATTTGTATCTGAGGCATAACTGAATAAAGTCAAGAAGATAAAAGAGGCTTAGAAAATAAATAAATCTTTGTAAAAATTGAACCCATAACTTGTAAAAAAGATAGAAGCTCAGAAAAATGCTAAAAAGTAACAGTCTAAAGCGAAAAGACCTCAAAGTAGTAAACCTGTCAAAAAACAAATTTAGGCTCCTCCTTAAACCAATATCAAGCCTTTGAAACCTGCATTAACCAAATAGTAGTAACAAATAAAATAGAAGTTAATTGGAGGAGGGCAGTTTGATGCAATCGGATAGAAGTTCTCTCGAAATCGCAAGTACTTAATTTTATATACAGTTTTTCCAATCTGTTTACCAAGAAGCAAAAGTAGATTAATATTGAGTTTGTAGTAAAGTAAAAATAAGAGGCGAGGACTGCATCGGCCCC
>Ga0194117_10005287_pt1 | contig 11857 bp, 10 predicted proteins | sample TA2MahsurfametaG_FD_160579 | JGI IMG/M metagenome (GOLD analysis project Ga0194117, IMG submission 160579) | Freshwater microbial communities from Lake Tanganyika, Tanzania - TA2015009 Mahale N1 surface | ecosystem: Environmental > Aquatic > Freshwater > Lake | place: Tanzania: Lake Tanganyika...
ATCCTCGCGCTCCAACTGCTCGCGTGCGTGGTGCTCTATGATGTGTTCCACAAGCAACTGGACTGGTCTCCGGTGCTGATGGCAGCGTGCCGTTTTTTCCTCGTGCTCACGGCGGCGGCAAGCGGTGCGCAAGGCGTGGACGGGCTGGCAATCTGGAGTGCGGCCGTCCTAGCTTGCTACATCATCGGGCTGAGTTACCTCGCTCGCCGCGAGAGCGCGCCCGGGCTGATCCGTTACTGGCCGCTGGGGTTGCTCGCCGCTCCGCTGGTGCTGGCATTCATCGTCAACGACGGCTTTTTTCGCGAGAAGGCGATGGTGGCCTCAGCGATGGTCGCGCTGTGGGTGCTGCGCTGCCTGCGGCCAACGTTCTGGCAGTCACCACCGAACATCGGCAAGACCGTCTCCGGCCTGCTCGCGGGCATCTGCCTCGTGGATCTGCTCGCCGTCGCGGATCAGCCGCCGCAGGTGGGCGTGTGTTTCTTCGCGTGCTTCGGGCTGGCATTGCTCTGCCAGCGATTCGTGCCGGCGACGTGAGGAGTGCGCTTGCGGGCGGTGTCGGAAATCCCTTAGTTTGGGGGCGTGTTTGTCCCTCGAATCATTGGCATCCTTAGTCTGCTGGCGTGGTCGGCCGCGCCCGGTGTTTTACACGCTCAGGGTGTGTTGCACCCTGGGCTTGTCGCCACCGCGAGCGATGGTCAGCGCACGGTGAAATTCGCCTTACCCACGCCAAACTTCACCCTGCTCGAGACCGAATCCATCCATCCTGCGCTCAAACCTGAATTCAAGGTCGAGTGGAACGGCGTGCTTAAACTGGCACGCAGCGGACGTCATACGCTCTTGGCCAACGCCAAGGTGTTTGTGGACGGGAAGGAAATCCAAGGCCAGCCCACGTCGCTCGAAGCCGGCGAACGCGCACTCCGAATCGAGTTCACCCGCAAGCCCGGCGCAACCGCGCGCCTGCAACTGCAATGGGAATCCGAGCACTTCCCTCGCGAACCTGTGCCGCACACCGCGCTCGGCAATCGCGAAGTGAACTGGACCGCTTCCCTCCGCGAGCAGCTCGTCGTGAACGGCCCCACGCCCGCGCCCTTACAGGAGTTCCATCGGCTCGCGCGACAGCTCAAGTGCAACGATTGCCACGAGCTTTACACCGCGCCCACCCGCGCGTTCACCGCCACCACCGAGATGCCGCCGCCGCTTACCGACGCGGGCAACAAGCTCCGCGAAAGCTGGCTCACGCAAGTGCTCGTCAACAACAAGCGCGTGCGCCCGTGGATGAAACTCGGGCCCGAGCACGGCGGCGAAGCGGCGCGTCCGCTGGTGAAGCTCTTCGCGCAGCAGGCTGGCGCGGAACTCGGCGAGGGCGCGACTGTCGCACAGCCCTCGCCCGCGCAAGTAGCAGAGGGCCTGAAGTTGTTTGGCAAGGGCGAAGGTGGGCTGGGCTGCATCAACTGCCACGACTTTGCTGGGCATCGGTCCGCCGGCGATTTGCGTGGTCCCGACATGACCGAGATGCATGCGCGCGTGCGCACGGACTGGCTACTGCGGTGGCTCCGCGATCCCGGCCGGATGCAGCCGGGCACGGCGATGCCCGCGTTTTTCAGCGACCTCGCAGCGGACCAGGCGCACGTGAAGATGGCCGCCATCGCGCGCGGGCTGGCGGCGGGCAAATCGCTGCCGCTGCCGGAGGGTTTGCTGGACAGTCCATTGGATTACCGGCTCGTCGTGCGCGATGAGCCAGTCGTTTTTCGCACGTTCATCGCGGACTCCAGCACGCGGAGCATCGCGGTCGGTCTGCCGGGCGGCGTGAGCTACGTCTTCGATGCGGAGCAATGCCGCGTGCGCTACGCGTGGAGCGGCGAGTTTCTGGATGTTGCCAAGGTCTGGACCGGGCGCGGCGGTGGTCAAGCGGCGGTCTTGGGAAAGAAGTTTTTTACCGCGCCCCTGGGCCACCCGTTGCGTGTTGGCAGCCCGGACAGCGAAGCGACGGTGAAGTTTCGCGGCTATCGGTTGGTGGAGAAATTCCCAGAGTTCGACTTCGAGGTGAACGGTGTGCCGGTGCGCCAGCGCGTGCGGAAGGCCGGTGCGGAGCGACTCGAATGGGAATTCGAGCTGGGTGAGACCCGCGAGCCAGTTTGGTGGATGGCGAGCAAGGGCGTCACCACGACCTTTGCTGGTAACATCGGCGAACGGGAAAATGAACGGCTGCGGTTGGCTCCCGGCACACGACGCTTCGTCGTCTCGGTGTCGAACCCATGATGCCCAAACGTGCCAAGGATGGTTCCGGTTTAAAATCCCATGAGTGAACCCCTCCTTGAGGCGGCGCGTAACTTGAGCGCAACCGTTGGACGGCTGAGGTTCAAGCCGCCGGTGGCATACGTTTACAACCCGCTGAGTTACGCGTGGGCCGCACACGAGTTGTTCCTCCGCAAGTTCGGCGGCGGACGCAAGCGCGTTTTGTTCCTGGGGATGAACCCCGGACCGTTTGGCATGGCCCAGACAGGCGTTCCGTTTGGCGAGGTGGCGGCGGTGCGCGACTGGATGGGCATCTACACGCTCATCGCACAGCCAAAGCACGCGCATCCCAAGCGGCTCATTGAGGGCTTCGCGTGTCCGCGCTCAGAGGTGAGCGGGCGGCGACTGTGGGGGCTGTTCGCCACGAAGTTCGGCACGCCAGAAAATTTTTTTGCCGAACACTTTGTCGTGAACTTTTGCCCCTTGGCATTCATGGACGAAGGTGGCCGCAACCTCACGCCGGACAAGCTCGGCGCGGCGGAGACGGCGGAGCTCTTTGCCGCGTGCAACGAGCACTTGCGGCAAGTCTTGGCCGCCACGCGCGCCGAGTGGGTCATCGGCGTGGGTGACTTTGCCGAGAAACGGGCGCGCGAGGCGCTGGGCGAGAGCGGCGTGCGCTTGGGCCGCATCCTGCATCCCAGCCCGGCCAGCCCGGCGGCGAACAAAGACTGGGCTGGCACGGCGACGCGGCAGTTGCGGGAACTGGGCATGTGGTGACGGCGCGTCGCGCTTGCCAGCGCGCCGTGGTTCTTGTCAGGTTGCGTCCATGCAAGCCCAGCCGCCCTTGGATTCAGACGCCGGGTTCGTCGTCTTGAGTGCCGCATTCCCACCACCGCCACTGGGTGAATGCGTGAGCCGGATGCCATCCGTGCGGTCGAACATGACGAACCACACCAGGTCGTCGAAGTACCCGTAGAACAGCGGCGTGTCGAACCGGAAGGTGGAGAGGCTTTTGTAGAGGGCGTCGCGGCCCGGCGCGAAGGAGAGGTCCAGCTTGTCGTGGCGCTGGCGCACTGTGCTGTCGCGATTGTGGAACTGCGCAACGGTGTCTGCTTGGCTTGGCATTCGTCATGTTGGCGGGCAACTCCGCCTTTGCCGCCCCGCTCGTCTTGCCGCTGAACACCTGGGTGAAGCTCTCGCCGCTCACCAACACGCCCCCGTCCCCGCGCCTTGGCTATGGGGGCGCCTGTGTTTGGGACTCAAAGCACCAGGTGATGATCCGCTACGGTGGTCATAATCAGGGCGGCGGCGGCGAGCAGCATTCCGAGATTTGGACCTTTGACCCGCGCACGGCCAAGTGGATGTTGAGGGAACCGAACGTCCAGCCCCCGGGCATCTGTTGCGGGCAGCAAAATGTTTTCGACCCCGTGCAGGGCCGTTACCTGCGCTTCCCGTCGTTCAGCGGCAGCCATGGCTGGCAGTGGTGGCGAGAAATTTATCTGAACGACTCCTCCGTCTGGAGCTACGACCTCGCGGAAAACAAGTGGCGCAACCTCCGCCCCATTCCCACCGCCCAGCCCAAGCCGCTGCGCTGCGCAACGTGGGACGACTTCAAGAGCGTCGTCGTGCTCTTCGGCGGGGAGACGAGCAACGAGGGCACGTTGGTGTATGACTCGCATTTGAACGCTTGGACGCACCAGAAGCCCTCGCCCCAGCCCGAGTTCCGCAGCGGCGGGAACATGGCTTACGACGCCGCGCGCCGGGGTGGTGAATCGTTTCCCGCCGACACCGGGCTGTCGCTTGACATTCCTCGGAGGAAAACATTGACTCCAAATGTGCTGAAACGGTTCCCGTGCCGCTCCAGGCCGTGACGTATGAAACCCCAGTTCACTCCCGCCCTCCGGCGCGCCGCCGCTTTCACCCTCATCGAACTGCTCGTCGTCATCGCCATCATCGCTATCTTAGCTGGGCTGCTATTGCCTTCGCTCGGCAAGGCTAAGGAACGCACCAAGCGCGTCGCGTGCCTGAACAACCAGAAGCAAATCCTGGTCGCCTCGCTGGTGTACGAGCAGGATTACCCAACGTGGTTCTACTACACCGGGTCCGTGGCGGATGATCGCGGTCCGGTGTCGCTCTATCCCCGCTACATCCCGAACACGAAGGCGTTCCTCTGTCCAAACACTAAGAACATCATCCGGCCGACTACGTTCGCCACAGCGGCGGGCTGGACCGCGTTTTTGCAGGACTTGATCACGACCTCGGCCGGCAACCGGGAAAGCCAGGCGGGCGGCCATAGCTACGAGTATTGGCTGTATTACCAGAACGCGCCGCGCGCCAACGTCCGCAAACAGCCCAACGACGGCATGCCGCCCACCGAGGTCATCCTGATCGTGGACGCGGACGACGCACTGGGCGCGCCCGCCCCGGCCAACATCAACAACTTTCCTGACTCCGTGAACAACCACGGCCGCGCCGGCTGGAACTGGGGTTTCGTGGACGGCCATGCGGAGTGGATAAATCGCGTGCGCACCGCGCCGGGCCTGGCCGCCAGCCTGATGGCCACCAACGCCGCCATGGTGCCTTGACCGCCTTGATGTATCACCGGGGACGCGTCGCTAATTCTCCCGTCACCCGCTAGCGACAGTCTGCGTCTGCCACGCCATGACTAAACGATTGCTCCGCTCGTTCGCTCTGCTGCTGCTCCTGCTCGCTTGCCTCCGCCTCGGGGCCGCGCCCAAGCCCAACGTCCTCTTCATCGCCGTGGACGACATGAGCAACAGCCTCGGCTGCTACGGCCATCCGCTCGTCAAATCGCCGCACCTTGACCGGCTCGCGAAGTCCGGCGTGCGCTTCGACCGCGCCTACACGCAGTTCCCGCTCTGCTCGCCCAGCCGCACCTCGCTCATGACCGGCCTACGCCCGGACACCACGCAGGTGTATGACTTGCAGAAGCATTTTCGCTCGGTGCTGCCCGCGGTCGTGACCATCCCGCAGATGTTCATGCAGAACGGCTACTTCGCTGCGCGCGTCGGAAAGATTTACCACTACGGCAACCCCGGCCAAATCGGCACGCCTGGCCTCGACGACCCGCCGTCGTGGAACCTCGCGCTCAACCCGCGCGGCCGCGACAAGGACGAGGAGGACCAGCTCACCAACCACACGCCTAAGCGCGGCCTCGGCAGTTCACTGTCCTTCATGAAGGCCGACGGCACCGACGAAGAGCAAACCGACGGCAAGGTGGCCACCGAGGTCATCAAGCTGCTGGAGGCGAACAAGGACAAGCCCTTCTTCATCGCCGCCGGCTTCTACCGGCCGCACTGCCCCTACATCGCACCGAAGAAATACTTCGACCTTTACCCACTGGATAAAATCACCATGCCCGCCGGCCCATTCCCCGAGGCGAAGGCCGCGCCTGCCGCGTCGCTCGCGTCCGTCACGCCTTGGCCGTGGTTCGGCACCACGGAGACGCAATCGCGCGAGGCCAAGCAAGCTTACTACGCCACCATTTCCTTCGTGGACGCGCAGGTCGGACGCCTGCTCGACGCGCTGGACCGCCTCAAACTTGTCGACAACACCATCGTCGTTTTCTGGAGCGACCACGGCTATCACGAGGGCGAACACGGACTGTGGATGAAGCAAAGCCTCTGGGAAGGTTCCGCCCGCGCGCCGCTGCTCATCCGCGCGCCCGGCGCGAAAGGCAATGGCGGTGCCAGCCCACGCACCGTTGAATTCGTGGACATTTACCCGACGCTCGCAGATCTCGCTGGCCTCAAGCCGCCAAAGAACTTGGCCGGTACGAGCCTCAAGCCATTGCTTGAAAATCCCAACGCGCCGTGGACAAAACCCGCCTTCACCCAAGTCTGGCGCGGCAGCTTCCCCGGCCACAGCGTCCGCACCGAACGCTGGCGCTACACCGAGTGGGACAACGGCAAGCAGGGCGCGCAGCTCTTCGACATGGTCAACGACCCGCAGGAGTTGAAGAACCTCGCCGCCGACCCAAACCATGCGACCACGGTGCAGGAACTGAAGGCGCTAACCGCGAAGAACTGGGCAAACGAATACCGGCCAGCCGGCGGAAAGGCTGGAAAGAAGGTCGAGAATAACTGACCGTACCCTTGCGCATGAGAACTGAGCGACTGCTGCTGATCGCCTCCGTCGGGTTGAATCTGGGTCTGGCTTTCGCCCTCTACCAGCAACGGTTGAGCTATCGTGCGCTCGGTGAGGCCTTGGCACTGGAAGGCAGCACGCTTCGGCAACTCAAGCGAGCGCATGAGGAATTGCTCAGCAAACCTTCGCTCGCCCCCAACTCCGCAGCCGACGCCGATCAACTTGAAATCGCCCGGCTCCGCAATGAAGTGACGCGGCTGCGCGGCGATTTACGCACCGCCTCGGTGGCCACCAACACACCCGCACCGCGCCGCCCCTTGCCCGTCGCGCCCGTGGCCCCAACTGCGCCAGCCCCCGGCATTCGCCAGCTTGCAGCAAAAGTCTCCGTGCAGCTTCCGCTTGGCCAAACACTGGCGATGGGCGGCTGGCCCGGCGAGCGCCCGGGCGAGCGGATTATCAGCTTCATGACCCCATCCACGGATGCTACTTCGCCCGGCACGATCTCGGTGCAATCACATCTAATCACCGTTCCAGACCAGCTGCTGGACCGGCTGGGCTTGCAGGACTTACGGACCGCCGAGCACTCCAGCCAAGGCGCAGCGGCGCTGGATCCGGCGCGCTTGGCTGCCTTGCTGAAACACGCCGAAGGGGAAAACGGCGTGGCTGTCTTCAGCGCGCCGCGGATCACCACCATCAATGGCCAAGCCGCGACAATTTCCGTCACGCAGCCGCAGGCAAATGGCACGCAAACCGGCCCCGTTATCAGCCTTACCCCCACGCTGGATGGTACCGGCGCGAATGTCCGCCTGGATGTGAATCTGGACTTGAAGCTCGCGCAACCCTAGCCGCGCGAATCAAGTCACTTCACCAATGGCTTCAGGGCGGCGGTGACCTCCGGCACGTTCGTTTCGTTAAGTGACTGCTCGGCGAAGCGCGCTTTCACCTTCGTACCGTCGGTCACGATAGTCGTCACGAACGCACGGTCGTTGATGGCCCACGCGTTCGGGCCGTCCTTGCCCTCCGCGTAAAACGCGAAAGTTGTGGCCTCCAACTTGATGGATTGCTGCACCTTGGGCAGATACTCGCGGGTTTTGTCCACGTCGTCCGTAAGCCACACGGCGACGACGTGCGTGTTCTTGCCCAACTCAGTGAGCGCCTTATCGAGGTTCTTGAGGTAGCGGCCGATGGGCCGATCGAACTTATCCCCGCGCACGAAAACATAAACGGTGGGCTTGCCCTTACGCGTCGTAGTGAAGGTGACCCGTTTGCCCGCGTCCTCGCCGGTGGCGGCGTCGGCCTTCAACTCTGGCAGCGTGCTGTCCACGGCGGGGCCGGACTCAATGGCCGCACGAGCAACGCCGGTGGCGAGTAGGGCGCAGGCGAGCACAATAGTAAGGCGAGACATAGAATGGAGGGTTGAGGTTTAGTTGTTCGGCGTCGGATCGCCGCGATGCACATGAGCCGTTTTTGCAACGCTCGTGTCTGACATCAGACTTTACTCACACATATCAAAGTGAATTTGGGCAAGGGTTTTTGTTGCGGCGCACGGCAAGGAGTGGCGCAAAAACTGTGATCGTTTTTGTCACGCGGCGGACGCGCAAGTGGACCGCGAGCGAGGCTGGACAGTTTTGCGGCTGCACCGGAGCCGCTGCGGGGAATTTGACTTGCGCGATTTACCCGTGGGCGAGTGGCGCCATTGGGAGAACTCCGTCAGCGCGGCTGACTCAGGCGTTATTCTTTGGCGCCCGTAGCCCTAAGCCCAGCACTTCCCGGCAATACTTGATGCTGCGCTCAATTTCGCCGCGTTGGTAGTCTTGCTCAGCTTTCGCGCGGTCCACGCTTCGGTTTTTGCACAAGGTCTCAAGGTTCAACCGATTCAACGATTAGCCACGCATTGGAGCTCCTACCATACAGCTACACTGTTTTCGTGAGGTCTCGGATTATTATCGCATGATTTGAGAATTTGCCCAATTGTAGGGAACGGTAGTGGTTCTGAGTCCGGCTTGTGCTGGCGTGCCTCATGTGAGTGACGAAATCAAATTCTCCTGCGAGAAGTGCGGGCAATCTGTCAAAGTTGACTCTATCCACACAGGGTCAAGCCTGCACTGCCCAGGGTGCGGCCAGCTGCTCACGGTGCCAGGCACGCAGTCTGACACCAACGGGATTGCCTTCCAGAACGAGCAGCCCGCTGCCGCGCACACCCCTGGTGAGTTGATCGCAAAGCGCTACCGGTTGGAACGCATCTTGGGCCAGGGCGGCATGGGGGTGGTGTGGCTGGCGAAGGATGAGCAACTTAACGAACCAGTCGCGCTCAAGTTCGTGCCACCTGAGATCCGGCGGGACAAGGACGCGCTCAAGGATCTCCGCCGTGAGACCCAGAAGAGCCGCAAACTTTCCCACCCAAACATCATCCGCATCCATGACCTAAACCAAACCGAGGCCGCGGACCCGTTCATCTCCATGGAGTTCGTCGCAGGCCAGACAATGAGCGCGTTGTGTAATCAGCAGCCCAACGGGGTCTTTACTTGGGAGATGCTGCGGCCGCTGGCCATGCAACTTTGCTCAGCGTTGGAGTACGCCCATTCACAGGGCATTGTGCATCGCGACCTCAAGCCGGCGAATCTCATGTGCACTGAGCGCGGGGAAGTGAAGCTCGCAGACTTTGGCATCTCCGCCTCGCTTACCGATACAATGAACCGTGTTTCGTTGGACAACCTAAGCTCCGGCACGCCCTCTTACATGAGCCCGCAACAGATTCAGGGCGGTATGCCGAGCGTGCGCGACGACGTGTACGCGCTGGGTGCGACGCTCTACGCCCTGCTCACGAGCAAGCCGCCGTTTTTCCGGGGTAAGGTCATCTACCAAGTCTTACACGTCGCACCCGCAACGCCCGAGGAGCGATTTAAAGAATTTGGGCTGACCAATGCGATTCCGCCGGAAATTTCGGCCGCGATCATGGCCTGCTTAGTGAAGGATCCAGAACAACGCTTACCCAGTGTGGCGGCGGTGGCGCAGGCGCTGGGGCTGGCACCGGGCACTGGCGCCCCGCCGGTTCAAATTGCCGTGCCGACACCAAGCGATACTCCGCCAGCCCCCAGCAAAACCTGGCGGCCTCTGGTCGCCTACGGGCTGGGTCTTAGCGCAGCGCTGGTCTTAGTCACAGGCGGATGGTTGTTCCAACAATTTCGCTCAAAAAAAGTGGAGGTACCCAAGGCAACGGAGCCGCGCGTGGTGGCGACGCCTGAGGCCAAGCCGGGACCCAAAGCGCAAGTGCCGCAACCCAGCACGCCTGAGGCCAAGGCCACCGCGCCTCTGGCTACCAACCGGCCGCTGGATTGGACCGCCAGTGCCCTGCGGCGGGCGGGCATGAAGCAAGATACCATCACGCGCGCCCTCACACAGGGCGGCACCGTGGTGGCGTGGGGAAGCAACGGCTATAACCAAACCAGAGTGCCCGCCGGCCTGAGCGGCGTGGTGGCCATCGCGGCGGGTATTTTTCACACCGTGGCCTTGAAGTCGGATGGCACCGTGGTGGCGTGGGGAATAAACTTTGATGGCCAAACCAGAGTGCCCGCCGGCCTGAGCGGCGTGGTGGCCATCGCGGCGGGTGATCATCACACCGTGGCCTTGAAGTCGGATGGCACCGTGGTGGCGTGGGGAGGAAACTTATCTGGCCAAACCACCGTGCCCGCCGGCCTGAGCGGCGTGGTGGCCATCGCGGCGGGTGAGCGTCACACCGTGGCCTTGAAGCTAGATTGATGGCTTAGCGAGCCTGGCCTGGGCTCGGCTGTATTCCAGCTCAACCTCTCGCCGCGCCACCTGCACACGCCGGGTGAGCAAGCCATCCACCAGAGTGCCTCGCCCAACTTCCATACCCATTGGGAGAACTCCGTCAGCGCGGCTGACTCAGGCGTTATTCTTTGGCGCCCGTAGCCCTAAGCCCAGCACTTCCCGGCAATACTTGATGCTGCGCTCAATTTCGCCGCGTTGGTAGTCTTGCTCAGCTTTCGCGCGGTCCACGCCGGCGGGGGCTTTGAAGGGTTCAATCTTCTTGCCGCGCTTGGCCAATGCGAGGAAGCGCACGAGGTCGGCGGCTTTTGCTTTCGGGAAAATTTTCCAGAGGTCGGGCTTCCAGAGCGGGAACTCCTTCGAAAACCCGGAGATGGTCTCGATGTGGACGGTCACGCCGGGGCAGTGCCGCTCGAAGTGGTCGAAGAAGGCGGGCAGGTCCACGCAGCCTTCGCCCATCGCGGTCCACTGCACGGTCACGCCGTTGGCGGATTCCCAGAGCATGTCGTCGCGCAGGCTGGTGGTGAGGACGTAGGGGGCGAGGGTTTCGAGGCTGGCGAGCGGGTCTTCGAGCGTCCACGCGGCGTTGCCGGAATCGAAGTTCACGCCCACGTAGTCTTTGCCGGCGGACTCGACGAGTTCCTTCAGCTCCCAGGCCTGCAGGTCGCCCGCGTGGTTCTCGACGGCGACCTTCACGCCGATGTCGAGGGCGCGGCTGCGCTGGGACTTGAGCACCTTCACGGTGTCGGCGATGCGGGCCTCGATGCCGCCGTCGGTGCTGCGATCTTCCTGTCCGCCGAGGATGACGCGAAAGGCTTTCGAGCCAATCGCCTTGCTCATGCGGAGGCCAAGGGCGAGATGTTCCTCGGCGGTGCCCCAGTCCTTTTTGAAGCGTTTCGCCGTCGGGCAGATGCTCCAGGAGCCAAGCTCAATGGTGATGCCTTTGTCGGCACCATATTTGCGGACTTCGGCGAGGGCGGTGTCATCGTGCTTGCCTTCGAGCGGGCCGAAGTCGGTGATGAAGAGGGAGTCGCAGCCGAGCTTTTCCGAGTAGTCAATGAGCTGACGGGCGTTCCACTTCATGGCGCGGACGGCGAAGTTGTCGAAGCCGAGCTTGTGTTTGCGCTTGCGCACCGGCTCCGCGGCGGGCAACGCGGCGAGCGTGGCAGCAGCGGCCGCGCCGAGGGTGAATTGGCGCCGGGACAGGGACGAAGTGTTCATGGCCGCGGAGTTTGGCAAAGGTTCCGCGGTGTGCCAAGCGTGCGGTGGGAGATTACTGGCGGTCCCAAAGGGAGCTCGAGTCGCCAAGGGCAATTGCAGGCCAATGCCACTGGGCTTCATGCTCTCGGCGTGTCCGTCAACGAACCCGCTGATCGTGCGCGCGAGGTGTCGGGCCACAGCGTGCGATGAATTTTCACCAAGGCACCCACCCACCAAAAATCGTTCGGTGCCGGCACGATGCACTGGGCCACCGGCGGATCAACGGCGATCCGCGGGCGATGAAGATTGGGGAAACACACCCCCGTTGTCGTCCAGATACAACCGGGTAGCGACGGAGAGCTGCCGGTTGTTGCTGAGGCATTTGGAGCCGTGTGTTTGGGGTGGCGGAGAACACGGTAAAAGAACACGTGAAGACAAGCTCAGCGTTCAAAGCCGAACCCGGTCGGCCACCACAGCCATCCGGCCAGCATCGTCCGGCCCTGAACTTACGCTCTGCCCGCTTTAG
>Ga0194117_10005295_pt1 | contig 11834 bp, 5 predicted proteins | sample TA2MahsurfametaG_FD_160579 | JGI IMG/M metagenome (GOLD analysis project Ga0194117, IMG submission 160579) | Freshwater microbial communities from Lake Tanganyika, Tanzania - TA2015009 Mahale N1 surface | ecosystem: Environmental > Aquatic > Freshwater > Lake | place: Tanzania: Lake Tanganyika...
CGTATCTTTGAACAATAAATATGAAATCTGTAATATTGCATACCTCAAATAATATGAATCTTGATTTTAATTAATCTTAAAGTTCAATCTACTAAAATATTTGCAAGAAATTAAAAACCCTAAACCTAAAAGAGGAATCATTTTTAACTAAAAAGTATGTATCTGTAAGCAATAAATCAAAGATTTAAGGCAATCTTTCATTAACTATTAAACTTCTATCTTCAAATGTTAAACATACAACAAAATAAATGTTTTCTTAGCAATTCTTAAAATTCTACTTCTTTTTTGAAGTGCTAGGTGAAAAAATGATACATTGCATGCAATAATCTTAAAGATAACCCGATATGAACATCAAACATTATAATAAATATAGTAAAAAGGTAACTCGATCTACTCTTTCTTAAATAAGACCTAGTTTTCTAATCCTTTATACTGTTATCTTTCAATATACTACTGTTTCGCATCTTTATCTTACCTTTTCATCTCTCCCTTTACAGTTATCCTTTTCATTTCTTCATGGTACTATTTTTGCAAAACTTGGGTAGATTTTCCAAATTTTTAACATTCCTGCAAATCTGAAGAATTAATGTATTTTTTCTTGGTTTTGTCATAGATAATCCCCTACTTTTTATATTTGTTAATGATATTTCGAGCCGTGCAGAGTTTAAGTTGAAGAATTTTGGCTGCCCTAACAATTGTATGTTTTTTTGTCAAAACCATTTCAATAAGCTTGATCCTTCTCTAAAGTATTAAACTTAGGTACTTTGATCGATATTTTCATTTTCTTTGCGGCAGTTCTTTGTTTGTTTGCCATGATCAGAGTTGTGATTTTATTATAATAGTCAATAGCAACGTGTATAAATAGTAAATCCTTAGACCTGAATTTTGGATCCTAAAATGATATTCCTCAGCAAATTGAGAATTTTTATATGAAATAACAACAATAAACTTTGAATAAAATTATCTTTCAATTTTCTTTTCTTATAAAGTATGTTTAAGTTTGATTTTATATCAACGCTGGAGACAATTATGTTAAAACATTGTCATTTTGAATCATTTGGAAATAAACTGATATCTTTGTAAGCTATTTATCAATTTCAATAACCATAAAATCATAAATCTAATGAAATTACAAAACTATACGACTTCTTTTATATTACCAAACTTCCTTTATCTTTTTTTCTACAAAATAAATCAATTTTACTTACATGTTACACTTTTGATAGCATAAAGATTTGGATGATTTTTTGAAAACTAGATTTTAATGTATACTTTAGCTGTGCATCTGTTGAGCAGAGTATTGCAGATTCAAATCATAGAAAACTATAAAAATCCTAAAAATGGAAAGTAAAATAGCATGGATTTTATACATCTGGCAAGAACTTATGATTTTATAGTCTATTCTTCAATCTATAGTTGATCTAACCATAAATTTTTATCAGATTGAAGTAGAATAATAACTCCTAACAAAGATAATATCTAAATACATTAATTAACTAAAAAATAACAATCAATATAAGATAATTAAAATCTAATAGCAATATTTCAAGACAGTTTGAAATGATCAATCATTGAGATCTCTTTTCCGCATTTAAACCAAAGCTTTTTATTGCAAAATTATTCTTGTATTACTCATATTCCAAAGAGAATTAAGTCTTTTCGTTTTCTGTGATGTGTTCCCATCTATCATTTATCACCTATAAAAGACCATTTGATGTAAGAGAGGGATTCTGCCTTCTCAATTCTTCATATCTTGTCATTATAAAGTAGTAATAAGGACTATATAGGACTTTTTCTTCAATTTTTAGACTGCGATTCATTTCAATTTTACTACAAATACAGTTTGATTAGTATTTTGACAGATTTTTCTACATTTCGCAGCAAATCCTAGTGATCTATTTAGTTCCCGCAAGGATCTACATAGGTTGATTATTACTGATGCTTTGGCCGAGTTATATTTACTCATTTTTCATGAATATTTGTATCTCCTTTTCAATAAGGCTAACATATAAAAATAGTTTAAAGAGATCTGATTTTTTTAATCTTGACAAGTATCACAGATGTTTAAGTTGCATCAATATTTCTTGTGTAAAGAAAATAATTATCCAATAATAAATCAAACAATTTAAGATAGCAATTCTTCCTAATACCTCCCCTCCCATCCCGTTAATTTATCCATTCTTATAGGCCACCTATTCTCAATACATTTTGATTCCCGACTCAATTTGAGAAGAATATTCATATTTCTCACTTTTCTTTTAACTGAACTTTTTAGGTCTCTACTTGAAAGCTGATTTATCCTTGAACTTGGTTGTTAAGTAGTAGATTTTTATTCAATTAGTTCATTTTTCAGAGATGGTAAACGTGAACTATTTCCTTTCTTCTAGTTTTCAACTCGATTGTATACCAGCCTCAAATAATCCTTAATAGATCTTTGTTTCTTTCTCTTTTAATCGTTTTGTTGTGACTACAATTCTAATTTATGCTGTCTTGATAATTCGTAGGAGACAGATCTTTTTTATATGAGTTGGAATTTTTAATCGCTCTCCTCTGTTTTTATAAGTTTGTATGTCTCTTTCATTATCTTCGATTTTATAAAGGATAAACTATGTTTATCTTGACTTGAAGACTAATCATGAGGTTTACGAAAATTTGGGTCTTTACTTTTTTGAATGGCTTTACAAATAAAGATGGGCTTCTGTTTTGTTAGAGAAATTATTTTATAGGTCTTATAGTTTACATATTGGCTTATTATTATTGTTTAAAGCCAAAAACAAAAGTTAAAAATTGGCAATTAATTATCCAATCATTTTTTGCTGATTGGGTTTTACTATTTTAAAGCCTTCTTTCCCAAATTTTAATTAAATCAAACCGAAAAATGTTATTATCTCCACATCTGCACTAAATTATCAAAAAATTCAGAAGAGAATCTTTGTGATAAAAAAGACTATGGATATGCAGCTAATATATCCTTAAAGTTTTCAGCAGTAACTTTACATAAAGTTTATAAATGGTGCATTTTTGTTGGAGGAGTATTTTCTAAGATTGCTTCTGTTTGAAACTCGAGTTTTTTCTTCGACTTTTGAGTTAAAGCAACTTTGAAAAAAAATCTGATTGAATCATCATCCATATAGCTGTAAATAACTAAATCACCCTCTACAATCCATATATAAAAATCATCAGCAAAGGTTTGATTTGAATCCTTTCAAACCAGAAGCTTGATGTAAAGATTACAATCCTTTATGAATGTTGAATGTTCTGGTACGATTATTATATCCTTCTCAAGCAAGAGTAATTTATGTTTCCATTTTCAAACTCCAAGAAGTCAAAGTCATCTTAACAAATTTAGCCTTAAGAGTGAAAACAGGTGAATCAATCTAGGCACTACTGCTATAGAGTTAATAATACAGACACAAGGATGATGATTTTGACAATTACTATGTGCAATAACGCTTAAAAAATAATAAATATTCTATTCTCCAAGTAAAAGCAAGCATTTGTTAATTAGATCAATAATATTCCATTTAGACTGAAATTAAGAGAGAAATAGATTGAATTAGGCTGTATTAATAAGTAAAAAGTTAAACCAATAGGATAGTAATCAATTTAACTTTTCTACTTTGCTATAAGTAATTAATGAAAAATATTAGTTCAATATAAATAGCTGAAAAAAAGCTATTAAAACATGAATAAGTAATATCGAAGAAATAACTTAATAGTCCTCTATATTTAACGTAGATCAATCTAATTCAAAAATAAAATGATTATTTATAATACGAATAATATCAAAACAAAGTAATTAATTAATTTCGTAAACTCAAATACAAAAAATGGTTTCCGCTTTAAACTAAGTAAAGAATAGCAAAAATACATTCATTAGATATTGTGTCAATGCGCTTTCTAAGATAGCCTTTTTTATTTTGTTTAGGATTTTTAATTTTGTTAAAAACATTTATCTTCGAAGAAATATCCGAAATTTTACTAAAATACTTGATTTAGAAGCAATAATCTTTTTGAGATAATTCTCCATCATTTTTACTGCGACGACTACAATGTTTCAACTCTCACACTTTATGCTTCCACATCGTACAATTTTGTACTTTTGCAGGCTAAAAAACATTAGCTTATTCATTCGAGAAGACTCACAGAAGTTGCTTTTTTTTTAGAGAGTTACTGCAACCGATTTTTGATATTTTTTCTTCACTTTCAAAAAATTAACTTTTTTTCAAATTTAAAGCATATGCTATAATCTTTCAAAAGTCATCCAGGGTTTCATGTGAGTCAGTGTTAATGAATTCTATATTTATTACTTTCAATTGTACTGCTTTACATTTTTTAATTTAAATTCATGTAAAATTTCTAAGCTCACTTTTCATTTGGAACCTATTAGGCAAAAGCTTCCTTATTAGAATATCCATTTGCATAAAGTTCACCTCATTTCATCGTTAGATTCACCCAAACAATTTCTCTTAAAGTAGTAATCTTCTCTTTTATACTTAAACTCCAGTCTAAAATATTACAAAAAAGTTTTAGGGAGGATTGCTATAATTTTAACTTAGCGTGTACATCAGGAAAAATTAAAATGCATTTGAAGAAATGTAATAACTCTGACTTTATTAATTAAATCATCTATCTACCCAAGACCAACGAACCTTCATCCAGAAGTAACACTTAAAAAGTCAAGTTAGCATACATCTAGCACCCCAAGAGCACCCAGGTTACCTAGATATTTAACTAACTATAAGAAAAACATTAACTAAAATCATCACTTAAAAACATAATCTCTAAAAATATGCCAGGTCTTGACCAATCTCGTGAGAATGGTGAAAAAATAGTTGGAAACTAAAAGTGAAGTGTATATCCTTATGTAGATCTGCAAAAATTAAATTAGATGTTTACCTTACAATTCTCCCTAAATTCGACAAAAACTTTTGTATTCTAAAAATAATAAACTCAACAATCCATCTTTGTTGAAAGTGATATCTCCCTACACACAACTCTCATCGATATTTCCTTCTTACTCAAATTGCATTGTCCTACCAACTAATTCAAAGTATCCATCTACGATCCGGAATCGAATAAATTCATCTCCCTGCAGAAAATTATAGCTTAAAACGGGCTCGTGCCTAGACATTTTCTCGAGCCTAGTATTATCCTCATAAGATACAGAAAAATTGAGTAGAAAATTGAAGATTAAAACCAATAATCAAGTTTCGAATTAGATAGCAAGCTCAAAAAAGATGTAAGAAGCAAGTAACGCACGATCCGTGAGGCTATTGCCTTAGTAAAAGGATGGAGATAACTCAATATTACAGGTTCCAAACCTGGTAACTCTAAGAAGCGCATGAATTTACAGGAAGCAGCTAGAGAGATAGGCATCTCAAAAAAAAGTTTGGACGACTACTACTGTCAACTTCGACTAGCTGAGCTCCATAACTTCAACTTCAATGAAAATATGGATTAACGGATGGGAAAGCTTCGTAGTTATGTAAAAGAGCACAGAACAGATTAATCAATTCGAATTCGACATCACAAGCACCCTAAGAATCTGAAAGTCATTGAGGAATTCGTAGTTGATAAGAAAATGGAGTAGTATATACTTCATGAGAAAGAGTTAGGCGATTAATAAAAAATGAAATAAAAGAATGAGGCAGCTATACTCTAAATGTAAAATCCCTTTTTGAATGAGTTTTCTTCCCATAAATTTTATTAGAACATTGAAGATGACTATTACAAGGGCTTTGAATTTTTACTAGATGAACCTAGTGATCCCTTCCTTTGCGATAACAGAAATTTATCGAAAAAGATGTCTGAAGATGATAGTGATGGCAGCCTGTTTTTCTGATATATCTTCTAATCCTTCTTTGATTGTCCCATCCAAATTTAATGTTAATACTAATCCATCTCAATAAAATAAAAAATGATTAATTTTAAAATTGAATAAATCACTTAATTTTCTTAGTTATTATGAGTTTTATTAATTATCCCTCACTATTTATTTTTATAGCTTTCCAATACAAAATTAAAAGAGAGTAGCCTTCACAAGTTTCAACTTTAGAAAGCTTACAAATATAAAATTATCTGCTATGATCGAAGAGTCAGGCTACTACAATCTCACTCCTAGTATCGTGGGGACTATTCTTCAAAATTTATTATTTTGAAAGTTTTGCATTATTTGTTAACTGACCAAAACTCAATAACAAAAATAAATATAAAGAAAATACCGTGGCGAAAAGATTTATTACTGTGAAAAAATCCAGGGGAGTCCACTTTCCTTTGCCAAATTGAAAGCCCTTGGGATTTATTTGGGTTTTAGATATCAGAAAAAAATAAAATATAATTTCCAAAGTAAAAGATGATGCTTAATACAAATATGGTAGCTGAACAATCACCTCACCCCATCATCATTGGTTATTATCCAGTTAGAGCCAAGGCACAACTTTGCAGGCTCCTATGTGAATACCTCCATGTGGATTACATTGACAAGCATCTCAATCCTACAGAATGGGATGAATTAAAACACAACTAGGCCAAAGACTGGATCATCAAAGACCTCCCTTTCCTTATTGACGGAGATTTTGTTGTGACAGGTTCCACTGGGTGTTCTTACTATGTGATCTAAAAAGCTAATAGATGTGACCTTTTCGGAAGAACAATTGAAGACAATATCAAAATAACTTCATTTGGAAACAGGAAAGATTTACATAGTGCAGTGCTTGGACTTATCTGTAAGATCAAGACCAATCGGACTATCGAATAAACCAAACAGTTGAAACACTACTGGGCTACAAAAATCGAAGTCATCCTGCAAACCCAAGAAAAAGAAGCTACTGAAAACGGCTGGTACTTCGGGTATATCTCGCTTATGGACTTTATCATCTATCTGGTGATAACGCAACTATAGCAAACATTCCCTGATGAAATAAAAAAATTCAAAAAACTAAATGCTTTGAAGTAAAGGTTTGCCAAAATACCTGAAATTTAAAATTACGAAAATTCACCACGAGCCGTTAAATTTTATAACCCTGTGGAATATTTCAATAATTACAAAGAACAAATGATGAAGAGTTCCAACGGGAAATTGTTCAAGCACCCCAGCCAGGATATGGATCTTTAATGATTTTATTGATATTAAATTTTATCTTATGTATCATGATTATCATGAGGGGTTCTGTTGTACTGTTTTTATCATCGCTTAAGAGAGTCATTGATTATTATTAATAAATAGCATAGTATTTGTTGACTTCTTCTCATGCAATTAAATACCTATTTTCTACTGTATGTTTGATTTAGATGAATACTGCAAAACTGAGTATTTAGAAATATTTACTAAGCATCGTATAAACAAAAATAAAAGAATGAAGGATAAATATATTATGACTAATATCAATAAATTTTATATCACAATTTTATAATTATTACCCTAAATGAAAATCAATCAACCCAAGCCAAAGGAGAGCAAGCCACCATCTCATCGATAATAGTCCATCAATCCTGAAATAAGCATCAACCCGAAAGAACTCGAGTCGCTCCATCATAAAGAATTCTAGCTATAAGTGCTACAAGATAAGATAAATCGTTCCAAACCAATCCTCTAAACAATCTACGCCAAATTCAAAAGAAAAGAAGAGTGGTATGATCAATCACTTAAAAAAACTGAGAAAGAAATGAAGAATAACTCCAAGATGATGCTTGCATACAAGTAACTCTACTAACACGGTGTTAAGATTATGCATAGAAATCGGCTTGTTGATCGTTTTGGGGAGGATACTAACTATAGGATTCCTTAGAGTAATAAAGAAAATTAGCAGAATTAAGGCAGGTTAAAAACCGAAAGGGAGTAAACTATAGACAAAATAATGGAGAAGTATGGGGCAAGTCGAAAGAAATTATAGAAGAATCGGACCATTGATAAAATAATCACAAAGTATAGCAACAAAGATAAAACTGCTATCAAAATCACCAAATAGTAAATCTACTAGAAATACAAGCAGAAACTAGGTTAGTCGTAATATCAAGACAGAAGTAACTCCTTGACAGCGAAACAGTTATCCAAAAAATTGTTGGAACAGGCCGACTCAGATTTGAAACGTATAGCATCTCGTTCGATGCTGTAACCAAAAAAATAGTCTATTAACAATAAACTGTTAAAATAAAGATACCTAATATTGCAAAAATAAAAACTAAGAAATTTATGATGACCATTTTTTTATTCATAACTATCCAAAGTAATCATTAATTTTATACTATTCCAACTCAAATTAAGCTTCATTATAATTCATCCAAAAATACACTAAAGTTCTAAACTTAGAAAATACTAATTTTTTGCATATTTGGATATCTGATTTAAAAATTGAGAAATAATTTGATGAAATTTAAGAAATTGTATTCTAGGGTCGGCTGCCTATCGAGGATTAGATTATCAAAGTGCTACTTTATCAAATTCAATTACAATTCAATTTTGATATTTTTAGTTATTATTAATAAAGAAATCAAATTTGACACAACAATGATACAACTAATCGTCGCTCTGCTCTTCATCATAATAACCCACAATTCTCAAACTCCATCATTGTATCTCTATACCCATAAATGGTGCCCTCCCTGTCGCAAATTTGAACAGATCTTCACCAAACTTTAATAAAAATATCCTCAAGTCATATTCGAAACGCATACCTACACTAACAAAACGCTTCTTCATAAAAAAAATACTTCACATGCAACAGTCAACAGTTTACCATTCCCTACACTGATTTTCAACTGTTCTGGAAAAACATAGATCTACCAAAATGATCCAACTCTTACTGAACTGTCTTACTGGGTCTAAATATTATGCTTACATAAAATACCCACATGCACTAACAATGTCAACCAAGAACTCTTCCATGTTGCAGTCCTTCCGCAATAAAATGAGTCAAAAATGCGATAAAAAATTTAGGACTACCCTCACATCAAAATATGTTCAGCAAAAAATGCAAATTACACCCAAGATACAGCCAACTAAATCTTACAAAAAGCATCATAGCGTACTCTTTTTTTGGACTACTTCAACCACAATCTGCGTAACTATCTCATAAAATCCAAAAAGATGGCTTTAGCACTTATCACTAACAACGTCAACACAACCAAGGCTGGATCCTTCTTTACCAGTTATCTCTCACTTGAAAGTACGCGATCAAATATACAGATTTTATGGATGACAATAAGAATATCACTAACGCTTCCTCTATTTATAGATACAAAATGAAGGATGAACATAAATCACAACTTGTATTTTTGGGACTTTGCTATAATGCCAATTTGAGTAAGTGTGTCAACCAACCTGAGAGACATGCACAGGTTGCTGCATCACAGAAAAATATAGCGAAATTGTTGGATTTTTTGAATTTAGAGATGGGACATCTATCTGAAATCGAGTATGTAGTAGCTTTTAGGTTCAACTTTCCAAAATTTTAAAGCTATTTGTATCATCAAACCTTGGGTATTTTAGACGAGAAATTTATCTTTTGGGTGAACTAACTTTTGGAGCGTAAAAGTAAGAAAGTAGAAAACAAACAGATTTGTTTTTGGAATAGTATCGTCCATCGAATATCAGAAAACAGTTTGGAAGATCTATAGTACCATATCTTTTTAATCAAAAAGTTAGATGAGCTGAAATAAAAATTTAATTAAGACATATCTATCACAAAATCTGAGAAGATATTTCATAATGATCCCAAGATAACCCTATGTCTTACTGGTCAAATATCCCAATCTTTTGATTCAAATCGAGATATTTAGCTAGTAATTGAAACAATCGAGGCCTCCTTCGCATTTAAAGCATAATAGAAGTAGCAAAATTAATAACTATGATTTTAATTGTTCTCATTTTGACTAATCTAAGCGGATACTAAATTAGTATCCTAATATAATTTAAAAGCATCATCGATTGAAAGTCTTCACTTCTTCTCGAAAACAATCGTTAATTTTGCATTTTAAATTATGTTTTATTAAAAAATGCTAAAGAATCCAAACTATTTTCATATACTCTAATATAATAAATAATCAATATATAAGTAAATTACAATACTATAGAACTTTCCAAATGTCTCTTAGCAACAAACTCGAAATAACAGATATTTTCAACAGACTCGAAACCTTCTATATACTCATTTTCATCCACGATCTCGATGATTTTAGGCTGTAGGATCTAAATAGTCTAGCCATACGCTTAGAGGGGAAGTTGTAGTTAGACGAAAGATTAAATTAGATACATCAAACGTTTATACAGATTAGTCAGTAAAACATTCTACAGAAGAAGGCGAAAAAAAAGAAACCGAAAGTAATTTAACAACCACCGCTACCCTTCCCCAAAAATCAAAATTCAACTTTTCTTAGTGATATCTCATATAATGAAGCATATAGTCTTAACTAAAGCGTAGACTATTCGAACTTAATACCTAACCAACCTATGAAGATTGTTTCCAAAAAAATAGGAACTATCTATGATGGCAAACTGTTTATAAATTTGCCAGTCAAATAAAAAGGTAAAAATTTGATGAACTTTTCATTCGAGATTAGAGGTGAACAAAAAAAATCATCGCTTGCTGTTGCTACCATTTAGAAGTTGAAAATAATCAAAAAAGTAGAGAAGATAACTTTGGAAGTGGCAGAGAGATTACATGATTTTGATGTGTTCGGTAACAGCAATGTTCTTGGTTTAGATTTTTTGAGTCAGAATAAAGTGGTGATGGAATGCAACTATCGATCTGAGATCAACAAATTTACACTCAGCTTTACTTAATGATTGTATTTGACATCAAATAAATCAAAACTGTTAGAAACCTTTATATTATTCTTGTATTAAAGTAATTTGTAGATTGAATAATTTAAATGAGAATATATCTTCAAAATATGTTTTTTTAAGAAACAAGTGAATCTTCTCAATAACTTTGAATTATAAAATAATTTTAAAATATAAAATAAAGGCTTTTGATAGGAAAATAACTTTTCAGCAGCATTATAGCCAATGCAGCACGATGCTATTACTTTCTACTGAGGCACCCAATATGAAAATAAAGGATTTAACTTAAAACTATCATGAAAAAATGAAGGTAAACAGAATTGATTTCTTGCTTATGAAGATAATGATATTCAGTAGTTATCGGGGATATTTATTTGGATTATTATTGATGGTGTTCTGATTGATTGTAAATTATCAATTGAGCTGTTATTTTAGTAATAAGTATAGATCTTAAACTTTTAAATTTTCTGACCAAAATATTCCTGGAAATGTTTAATCAAATATATCTTATAAATTATCAATAAAAAATGATTTACAGAAAGCTCGGCCCCACAGGCATACAAGTCTCAGTCATTTCCTATGGAAACTGGGTTAACTCTAACTCTAAAGAGGCACAGCAGCTCACCAATGATTGTGTCAAAGCTGCTTGGGATCTTGGAATTAACTTCTTCGATACTGCTGAAGTCTATGGTAGGAAATCTTTTACTTAGGAAATGGTGAAGCTGAAAGACAGATCGGTATTGCCCTCAAAACTCTTGAAGTTCCTCGTCATCAGTTTGTTCTCTCCACCAAAATATTCTGGGGAAGTCCTAATCAAATTCCCACAATGAGAGGTCTCTCCCGCAAACACATAATTGAAGGAATAAAGAAATCGCTTAACAACCTTCAATATGAATATGTTGATGTTGTCTTTTGCCACAGGTATGATGATACCGTCCCAATGGAAGAAATCTGTCGATCATTCGACTGGATCATCCGTAAAGGATTGGCCTTCTACTGGGGAACAAGTTAATGGACTCAAGATCAAATTGCTGAAGCTAACTACATTTGC
>Ga0194117_10005300_pt1 | contig 11828 bp, 7 predicted proteins | sample TA2MahsurfametaG_FD_160579 | JGI IMG/M metagenome (GOLD analysis project Ga0194117, IMG submission 160579) | Freshwater microbial communities from Lake Tanganyika, Tanzania - TA2015009 Mahale N1 surface | ecosystem: Environmental > Aquatic > Freshwater > Lake | place: Tanzania: Lake Tanganyika...
CCCCAAGCATTCATAATAGCTTATAAAAGCATAAACTAACCATCTGTAAAAATTAGTTCTATGCATAAAAAATTATCATAAATATACACATTTGTTTATCCTCTATTATTCCTCATACTTATTTATGAGCCAAAAACATTAATTATATTCTATACATTAATGAACTAATATTTTAGCGCCAACACACAACATCTTGACGATCATTTTCTACTTGCAGCAGCACCTCAAGTACCACGCATCCTCACCTTTGGAGATACCATCCTCAAAAATGTCGACCCCATTTCAGGACATTAATAAGAATATACACTCAATGACATGGAGTACTCCACAGTAACACTCTCACCAGATGCAAGTCATTGCCTTTTATGTAAAAATATCTTTACTTAGCCAATAACAGCTCACTATTTCGTTTTGATTTCAACAGCCAAAATAAAACCATCTAAAGCCAAAATATCGTAAATGGAGCCATAACTACTCTTTGTTATTCCTTCACAGGCAGATTCGTAGGTATTGGTAGCTAAGAAGGAAAACCAGTTATTTATGAGCCATCAACAGGCAAAAAATACAAATGTCGCCCAGGTCATATATCCAAGGTGGTGAATCTTTTTACAAGTAATAATGAGCAGTATCTATGTTCAATCGGTCAAGATAAGAATGCTTTGATTTATCGATTGACCAATGAATAACCTCTTGAAGTAGCCAAATACTTCATAACTAAGTTAAGTGAATGCGATAGACTGAAGGGAAGTTTCCATCCTTCCAAAATGATAGTCTTCCTCCCTGGAGAAAAATATTTACAAAAATTATAATTAATCCAGTAGAGATGGTAACACATCAAAATGGAAAAAATGATGCACACAAACTGTGAGATTTAACTTACAGAAACACCTAAAGACAATACTGTAGTCACAAGCAGTAGAGAGGAAGTTTGCATTTGGAACATCAAAACACAAGAAAAACTATTTGAAATATAGCAGTTTCATCTCGTTCAGACTGTCAGCATCTTAGGCACATTCTTTGGAACTCGAGATGATGGTCAACTCTACAGATACAAACGTGAAATCAAGGAATAGTAACCCATGGATATCGAATAAAACGAGCACAGCTAAAAAATATAGTTTTAAAATGCATAAGATGAAGAGTAAAATCAATAGGATGATGAATAGTAGGACAAGCGAAGATAAATGTAATTTAAAATGCAAAAAAAAAGTAAAGCTGATAAGATAATAACATGTATGCCTCAAAATCCACTAACTTCTGCTACTCGATTGTTCGATGGCCAACGCTTTTTGTTCGTCAACTCCTACGGATGTGTGATCTAAAGGCAAGAAGAATAATAATCTATCGTAGAACTCTAATTTAAACACGAAGAAGATGCCAAAAAGATCATTATTGCCAGAAATCGACCCTTGCAATACTTTGATATCAATCCTTTCGCCTTAGCATATGCCAGTTAAAATTAATTCGGTTTGAAAGTGGATCGTGATGCAGAACTTTAATCTTGGTAAGTCACTTGGAGTGGAATTAGAGCAATAACTATGGGAGTAAACTGGATAGCTGTTTCTAGTGAAGATTAAATCAAAATATTTGACATGTTTGGTCATTAAGTTAGATCAATTGCCTTTGATAGAGATCTGATTGCTTTACGCTCTCATGAAAATATGCTAGTAGCTGTCTATCATTAAAGTATACCTATGTTCGGTGCTCAGCAACTTGCAATGCAACTATATTTAATAGATCTCAACAGAGCTCCTCTACCTTTACTTTCCCCTATACATGTACCAGTATATCCGGGTTCATCTCTTAACTTCTTCGACTTCTCACTCGAAGGAATGATCATTTCACAAGATACTTTTGGCAACATAAAAGTATTTAGTTTAGAAAGAAATGATTGGACATCTGTTACTATCACAGGCATTGATGATACTAAAAAAGCTTGGATAATTGGATGTCAAAATTATTAACTGATTTATTGGAAAATATCGCAAACCGAAGATGAACCTACTGTTGCTCCACGTTTTATTCAGAAATTCGGTTTATTTACTATACCTACGATTGGAAACTATCCATAAGGAGCCCAACAGATGTATGAAACTTTGCTTTGGAATAGATTTTCTCTAGACCATGAGAAAGCGCGTAGTAGGCTATGGGGAAGATTCAAAAAAATCAGGCAATAAAATCATCGTTACTACTATCTAGTTGACAGTATCCTGAACTAAAATGATATCGTTATGAAAAATGATAAATTAGACTAGAAGTTCCATAGTTTGGTCTCATTGTATCTCAAATTTGATAATGCAAGTAAGGCACTCAATCTTTGTATAACATGCATTCGTTCGATTGGAGGCTTAAAGAAAATGGTTTAACTTTTCGATGACTACAAAAAAAGATCTCTGGCCATTCAACTTGAACAATACTGTTAAGAAAAAGAGAAAGAAATTGAATATGAGAGTATGAAATAATTATAGCTGAAAAAATTGAGAGATGAAGCTGAGAAAACAATAAAACCAAGAAGTGAAGATCCAATGAGAAGACCAGCTCAGAAAAAAATAACTTAATCTCTACCATCCCTCTCACTAAATGTAATCTTTTTATTATTCAGTTCTCTCAGGAATCAATTGAAGTCAACAACGTTCTGAATGAATCAAACGTTTCTGGTAATACACAGTAGGTTAATCCCTTTTTGAAACGAAAAGGTACCCAAGAATCCCTTTAAGCCAAGAAAAAATAAATAACCTAACACGTTTAAAAATTTGGGATAAAGAAGAAAGTTGAATAAAGAAATCTCTCCAGAAAATTATGATGTATGTTGATTATTTTATTTATTACGATAAAAATCGATTAGAAACAGAAACCCTCCTTAATCTTCCACAAACATTGCACTATTAAATAAAAATGAGATGGGATATTTAAATTTGTTGTTTGAAGTACCCAAGATATATAATTTAAATGCAAATCGATAAATTTGAGAGCGTACTCAGTGGATACCTGGTACCCCTCTCACAGTCAGAACTCATGGAGTTTCAGGGATACTGCTCCGCTCGGAATTTTTCGCTGGAACAGCTAATTGATGCCAATGTACTTAGAAAATAAACTAGATGACACTTTACAAAATAAACCCTGAACTAAGCTATTCTTTTCTTACCTATCTCGATAAACATGAACTTAGCAAGCCCATTTACAACGACTACCAACATCAAAATTCTAAGATAACGATTTATAATAATCTGACTGGACTTGTCCTAGCCAAAGCTACCAGATAGAGTAAATATAGATGCATTTAGATTCTAAGTAGGAAGTGGATAAGTATATGGCAGAAGCTAAGAGATATCTTAACTCAAGTTAAAAAGTAAGAATGACTGTGGATAAATCAATTATTCTTAACAGAGCCTTCCTGCACTACTATGCAGGATAAATAACGAAAGCTTTGAACCTTGTCAGCAGAATTTATGAAGAAATACAGAAAACAGGCTAGGGAAAATCTGTTTTAGTCACTGCTACTCTTATGCTTGCACAAATTCACTACACTAAAAAGAATTACCAAAAGGCATTAGATTTATTCAAAAAATGCCTTTAAATCAACAAAAATTTGCCAGTAAAAGGACGTATAGGTATGGCATATAGTTTTTACTACTTGGGCAAGTACTAAATAGCTAGAGCTTGCTTCCAAAGAATACTAAAACTTGATCCAAATTGTGTAGAGGCTTACATTGGCATCGCTGTAATTTATGAAAAAGAGGATATGAGCCAAGAGTACTTCAAATACATTTCATTAGCATAAAATGTTAATAAAAGACATCCCTTAGTGTTGTTACATCTTGCATAACACTTTTTATTCAGAAAAGAACTGCAAAAAACAAACAAATTTTGTCAAATGGGCTTGTCAGCTCTTGAGAAGTATTCAAAATTCCCAACTGTTTAAGATCTTTGTAGGAACGATTATGAAGAAATGAAAGCAAGATTCAATAACATTATTGCCCAGTCTCATCATATAAACTCGAATTTCATCGAAGCCATTAAATACTATACCCTCGCTTCTGGTAAAGGCTTGATTTATAATTAAATACAGCTTGCACAGGCCTACATCAATCCGAATTCTCAAAACTACATCGTTGCTATCAAGTTATTGGAAGAACAATACAAGTTACTAGAAGGGAAAGATACTCGATTGATCAATGATTCTTTCAAACTAATGGCATATTTGAAATCAAAAGTGCCACCTAAAGCAAAATAATAGAAAGGATCTGATTTCTACTATCACTAAGCTTTACGGTTCAATAGAAATGACTTTGACTCAAAAATTTAGTATGCTGCGAACATTTTGGTAGAAACAAACAAATCAAAAGCTCTAAAAACTCTATAAGAGGCTGAAAAAATTCAGATAGCCAGTGGTAATGAAGTAAAACCTGAGTTATAAAATAATATTGCAGTTCTGTATATGGAGAATGGAGAAATATAGAATTGCCAGAATAGGCTAGAAAAATGTTTGAAAGCCATAGAGAAATTACCTTAAGCTACCTAAGAAGAGGTTGTAAGAAAAGATAGTCTGAAAATCGTTGCTAGGTTCAACTACGGAATCTGCATGTAAAAACAATCAAAATGGCACACAGCCAAAGAAAACTATGAATCAGTTCTAGCTCTCAATAAATATCACATTGACTCTGCTATGAGGTTGGCTTATGTATGGTATCAACTAGGAAGTTATAAGAAAACAACTTAAATTTTTGAATAAGTTAATAAATTATGCGAGGAAAACAAAAAAATACTGAGACAAGATAGAATAGCTATTGCTAAAGCATTTATCCAACATGTCTCTGGAAGTAGTAGTTAAGCAAGAGATACTTTAAAGATACTAGGCAAACAGAGAGATATATACAGTCAAATATTTGACATGTGTATTACTTATGAAGGGTTGATAAGAAAAGGAGTGGAGCTCAATACTCTAAAAGATTTTTTGAGGCCAAATCGTTAGTTTTGTTACAAGATCTGTAGAGACGATCATAACGCTGCTTTTGCTTACATGCTACTTGCTGTAATCCTTTTAGCTGATAAAAAGCTAACAAAAGCACAAGGAATTTAATTTTTCAATAATTTGAAACAATTTACTTCTGAAGAACTACCTTCACTATTCTATAATATGGGTCTTTTTTTAATGAATTATGATGACTACTAAAATTCAAGTCTTATCTTTAACCTCTACAAAGATAAAGTAGGTGTTAACTGCAAAACTGATTAGCTACTTTCTTTGAATTATCTACTTTAGAATAATTTAGCTAAAGCGTAAGTTTACTCAAAAAGGAATATCCTCAGAGATCCATGTAATCTGAAATACAAACTACAATATGCCTATATTTTATAGAGAAGATCAAACCAGTACTATGAGAAGTCGAAATCTGAGTTTAAGAAAAAAGAAGTTGAAAAAAGACTTGCATAATTAAAATTCTGCACTAAGACACATAATTATTTTTCAAGGCTCAGCCTTTCAGAGAGTGTTAAAGGTATAGAGTGCCTTGAGCTTAAGTAAAGAGTTAAAACTATCTATATGAAAGTAAAAAATTGTGGAGAAGAAAGAAAATTCTATATTAAATCTTTTAGTGATTCATTTGAAAAAGTAATTAGTGATCTAGCTGAATAAGAAGCTAGAAGAATGGAAGAATAAATTTTAGCTGTAGAAAATAAACAAGATCAATCTAGATAACTTTAATTGTAAAGGATGCTTGTAGAGGAGGAAGAGAGTGAAGACTAAGAATAGAAATAAAGAAAACTACTCTAACTCAAAAAACAAAAAGTTTTAGAAATAGCTAGAAAGAGGCAGGCTGAACTTGATGATAACTGGAACAGATTCAAACAATAAGATTAATACAAAATGGAGTAAAAAAAGAGCAAGAAGAGAGGTCCAAGGAAATAAACAACTAAAGCTACAGCTGGTCGCAGAAGATAAAGACCTAAGTAAAAAGACTCGGTTTAGTACGTAGAAGAGGCTCAGTAACTACCTTAAGATTAAGAAAGCGCATCTTTTAAATAATAATCTTAAGAAGAGTAACCATAACTCGATGAAGAGTCTTAAAGAAGTGAAAGGCATGAAAAGAAGCATAAGAAACATAAAAAGTAAAAGCATAAAAAGAACAAGCACAAGCATAGAAGGGAAGGAAAGTAAGAAGAGAATGAAGATGCTAGATCCTAGAAAAATTCAGAAAAAGAAAATGCTTAAAATAATAAAGGTGAAGATGACTAAGAGCTCATGAAGTATATGATTTGATTAAAATAAGATAGATAAATAATAATTACTTTAAATCATTAATTCATTTTAAATATCTAAGCTTCAGAATATTCGATCGCTTTAGTTCTGACTCTACCTTTCGGTCTCAAAGGAGAAAGCTATTATTAATTTTCTGTCCATGGAATTAAGTTTTAATAAACTTTATTTGTGTTTAGGGGTATGCTTCTACGCCATAGAGATTTTCCATCGTATTTCGAAATTTATTTCTTAATAGAATAGGGTGATTTTTGAGGATTCTGTTATGTTCTTATCCCATGGGAGTGAACTTTAGGCTTTTGATTTCCTTGGTACCTAGTATTATCTTTCTAAAGATCCATTAAACAGCTATGGAAGTTATTCAAATTTATGAGTTTATTCTTACGCTTCTTTATCTTTTACTCCTCTAAGTTAATCTTATTTTCTAATTTCATTGGAGACGCCAGCTGTTTTGCAACTTCATCAAGATCAAAATAACGTAAATTGAAGCTGTTTCCCCTCTTTGAAGCCAATTTACTTTTATTTTTATTGATATAGCTGGAGAAGCTGACAGGTATCTCTTTAATTTCACTATGATTTACTTTTTTTACTTTGGAAGGATAAAAGGCATCACTAGATGAAGCGTGATTTTTATTAAAAGCTGTCTCATTAATCTGTTTCTTTTATTAAGCGAATAAACTTGAATTTACTTTTCTCTAATTGTTCAACAAATTAAGCCTTTACGTTTCATTTCTCAAGCTTGTCAAGTGTTACACCTCCTCTTCTTTTTTTTAATCTTTTTTAGGCTATTTTGACTAATTATAGATGGATGATAGTCTTTGAGGTGATCTTTTCTTCAGTAATTACTGATAGGCTCGATTATTGGGTGTTTTCTTCGAATTTTTTTAGTATTAAAAAAGAAAGTGCATGATTTGGTTCTTTTTCCTTTTGATATATATTTAATATTTTTTTTATTTGGAGACCTAAATAAAATTACCATAAAATTATTTCTTTATTTACCAAACATCTATGATGACAGTTGGTTTAGTTATATTTTTATAATCAATTCTGATGGAAAATCTTTTGCCTAATCAAAGTGGAGTAAAGATTACTCGCTTGAATTATTACCGTCCAAAGTGGTTTGGAGGCTTTTTTGGTTTTCCACATAAACATAATACTCCTGGAAACTGTGTCTATGATGAGGAAGGAATGGTTAAAATTATAAGTCCTGAAAATCTGAATCAATTACTTTAACCACTTTACTTAATCACACCTGTGCTAGCTTTTCACCTCTCAGTAAGTATCTTCCTCAGTTTAAGTGTCCTAGTAACTATAATGCAACAAGGCTTAAATTTTCTAATTGAGTATGCCTTTGTAGATATCTCCAATTCTGCAGGACCATTTTTGAGAACTTTGGGTATCATTTGGTACTGTATTTGGGTTATCGGTTTCTTTACCATTATTCCTCTCTATTATGTTTCAATCCATAATATTGAGAGGTACTTTAAAGATAGTAGTGATAAGATATTTGAGGAATTTAAAGTTAGAGTGCAAATAACAAAAGACCCACCAAGCAAATTTTTGCTAATTTAGGGATTCAAGAAAATAGACAGTCTAGAAATCACATCAACTGCATGATCTATCACAGATTTATTTTAGTTAATCTTACTTTTCTAGATTGAATGAACTTTTCAACATTTATTTTTAAGTAGATATAGCGTTTTTATGCAAATTTGAATAATTTAGAATACTTATGAATCATACACCGACACTGCCTGGATTGACATTGGGTCTGCTTTCACCTCCTTGGATAGCTTGTCCTCCTTGTTTCTCGAGGTTCTTTTGGAACTTCCTGACTAAATTAGAATTTACTTGTTGACAGTTGAGGAGAGGAATTGTCTGTAGTAGGGTGAGTTGACTGAGTATAGCATTGTTGATAATTAATATAAATTTAAATTAAGTTATAACTTATCAAAGATATCTGAGGTGCAATGAAGCTATTTCTTCCTTTCCTACCATCAAATGGAATGAGCTCATAAAGTTTTGACCGACAACAGCATCAAGTACTCTCTTTCCGTCAATAATTTAATCAATGTAGATACAAAAAGATCCCTGGCTCATTTTTTTCATTTACTCCTTTACTTGTTCATCTTTGATTTCATCATGAACTAAAGAATGAATTGATATCACTGATTTAAAGAACTCTAAACTTACTTTTATCTTTCTATTTTTCATGTAAGGCAAGATGAAGTGAATACCTTCTTGACTTAGTCTATAAAGACATTCATGACCTGAGAAAGATTATTTTCCTTTTTCAAAAACTTTACATCCCATATTAACAAGTTTAATCTTGTTTAAGGTATCAGCATCTAAGAACTTGCGAACACCTTCTGAAATCAATAGAACTTTTCTTTTGGAAGCACCTTCAATTTCTCTTACATAAAGTAAAGGTTTTAATGATTAGTCAAGGCCAAAGAATTGCTGAATGTTTTCAAATTATGTTTGATCCATGTTAATAAAGTATTCGTATTTAAGAGAATCCTTTGATTTTTTATTCTTTGTTTAATTTTACTTTTAATGTAGATTATGAGATTTTTTTTCTTATGTTTTAGCTACTACAGGTTCTTCATCCATTTTTTCAGGTTTTTCTTCAACTTCATTGTCTTCATCATCTTAATGCTCCTATTATTTGGGCTATTCATTTTAGTCAAAAACTGGATTCTAAACTTAAGGAAGATTTTTATTAACAAAGTCTTATTCTTGATCTGCTTATTAATTTTTTTTGCCTTTAATTTCATATTTCCATTAAAAGTCAAGATGTTTCTTTAGTAAAGCAACGAAGAATCCACCACTGTTTTGATCGTGGGGAAGGAAACGCATAGAGTGATGGAGGTGCATTTTTTGAGCTTATTACAAACTTGGAGGAAACATTGATTCTTTAAGTCTCATATTGTGTTTGGAGCTTTCAAAATTTTACAAGACTTTAATTCTTTTAATTTTTTATTTATTTTCACCTTATCCTTCTTCAATAGTTTATACTCCACAAACTTTCCAGTCTAAAAGTCCCCTTCTGCCTTTTACTTGATACATATCATGAATATCAATAATTTCTAGCCCTTTTGCAACTTTTTTCAATAATCCAGAAAGAACAGCCTCATTCTCAATAGGATTTAAAGAGCAAGTACTGTAAACAATCAATCCACCTCTTTTTAGTAAGTTAACTGATTTCATAAGAATAGAAAGTTGTAATGGATGAAGAGAAATACCATCTGAAGTATGCCATTTCGCCCATTTCAAAGGAATTTTTCTTGTAGCTCCATCACCAGAACATGGCACATCACATAATACTTTATCGAATTGGAATTTCTGCTTAATGTGGTTGATTTTATGAGTGTATAACTAGGGTAAAAACTGCCCAGGATGATTGATAACAGCCATACCTGCAGTTCCTGATCTGTTGATTTGATGTATTAACATTTGAGCTCTACTATAGTCTGCATCATTAGCAATAACGCATCCTTTTCTAAGACTTTTTGATTATCCATAAAGCATCTACAAAATTTGAGAGGTTTTCGAGCCAGGAGCAGCACACATATCTAAAACGATATCTTCACTTTGAATATCCAAATAAAGAGGAGGCAACATCGAAACAAGCTACTGTCTAGCAACTAGACCAGCATCAAATGCTTTTTGTAAGAATTTATGGAAATTGTTGAGGATAGTACTTTTCTTGAATATCTGTTTTGTTGTATTCATTTGATGAAGTAATTGTCCTGGATACCAAGGCAGAATTTCTAATTTTGGGATTTATTTGGGCTCCAACCATTATTTTTGAGCTTCATTTTGTGTTTAAATGGGTTCAATCATTGATTATAAAAAGTTAGGGCTTTGTATCTTTTTACGAAATCCTGTGAAGTTAGGATAGCTAGGATTGATTCTAAACACAACGGGCAATTTTTCTTTCATATGGGCCCAAAAAACTTCAAACTATTCTTATGGTAGATGCAGCTGAAGTTGATAATAGGCCTTAAAAAGCAGATTATCTTGAGGTATGGTAGGACTGTTCCACTCCTGTTTAATCTTTTTCTCTCCACCTTTCTTAGGATGAAACTTCTTACCTCTTTTGCCCATGTTGGTGATCAATTATTATAAAAGAAAATGAATTAAAAATGGAATAGTAATTAAAAGTTGAGATACTAAAATATAAATAATCAATTGTATAAATTAAGAAATAATAGGAAACACAATAAATATATCAAGCCTTAACCATTTTCAATAAATGATTCGTTTCAGTAATATTATGTATTGAAATATTCTTATCTGATCTTATCGATTCTTTTCTTAGAGAGCACGTTACTAAGCCTTTTGCATTAATTTTAATCTTAATTTTATAGACTGCTTGTTATTGAACATCTATTTTAAGCTGATTTCATTTTCATTTTTTACATCTACTTTGATTATTGCATCCTTCCTCGGGTAGACAAAATGTTTCCTGATGATTTTTTTATTTAATTATCATAATCATAGTTACTTGAATATCTCATCCGTTTTCGACTTTTGAAGTTTTAAAAATTTTATCCTTAAATGTTTATCATCGTTTATAATATGTCACTATCTCTTTTTTTGAAATGCACTTCCTTCATTATTTCAGTTTACTTACCTGTTGAACAGTAATGGCTTTATCTTCTTTTTTTTTATTAATAGTCCTTCTTTTCAGTACTTTCATATCTTTGACATTAGATCCCTAAATACTTAGAACGTCTTCTTTCTCTTTGCATGACATTTTTCTGTTTATCTTGGTATTATTTCTGAATTATGTGGTTATTATTCAAAGCATTTCTAATAATTTTGACCTGAAACTCTCGATACGATTGGGCTGGCGAACGCAAACATTGCCTGTTTTACTTAGACCTGATTCTGGCCCTTTAATAAAGATTAGATATTGGAGAGCCAGCTTTTCCGAATGGATTAATCATAAGTTCGAAATAGAAGCTTTATTATCCTATATTATAATCATAATACTATAAATGTTATTATTTTAGATTAGAAAATCACTATCTAAAAGGCCCCTGTGATTAATTTGAATGAGATTTTCATTTAAAGAGATGATTAATCACCCTTATTTTTACATTTGAATCCTCAAATGCTTAGAGCAAACAAGTTTACATTAAAGCATTTGTAAACCTTTTTAGATAATAAAAATAGCAAAAGATTAAATCTTCTTAAAAATTAATTTTATTTGAATTACAATTAATCATCCTTCAACTCTTCTTCCTCTCAAAGTAAACAACGTTTTACTTAGTTCGGTAACACTTTCTCTCTACGCTCTCTTTAATGGTCTGACTTCAAAGGAGAAGTAGATGAGAGACTTCCCTGGTCAGCACATATTTTCTGGTCAATAGAGTATAAAATAACAGACTACTAAAAGAAGAAGATTGAAGTCAAACTCATAATTAGTAAGCGTTCTTGGGTGAGATAGTAAAGGAAGAGTCAGCATTTATTAATGCATTAACAGGGCCATTACCTGATCGGAGGACTCTGCTCGCTTTAGTTTCTCAGAAGAGTAGATTCGAAGAAGCAAAATTCTCACTAA
>Ga0194117_10005303_pt1 | contig 11825 bp, 11 predicted proteins | sample TA2MahsurfametaG_FD_160579 | JGI IMG/M metagenome (GOLD analysis project Ga0194117, IMG submission 160579) | Freshwater microbial communities from Lake Tanganyika, Tanzania - TA2015009 Mahale N1 surface | ecosystem: Environmental > Aquatic > Freshwater > Lake | place: Tanzania: Lake Tanganyika...
GGGTTTGAAGCTGAATTTAGGAAATATGAGAAAAAATAAGCTTGGATACAGTTGTTTTAGCGGGACTTTAAATCTTTAGTAAGAGATCCCAAAGCTCTACCTCTGAGGATACTTTTACTGAAGATAAATATAAAAAAATATGTGTTTTTAGAAGAAATAAAAAAAATTGTGATGGAACTCGATTCCTTTTTCAATTAAAAGAATAAAAAAAAATATCCAAATAAAATACTCTTTACAAATAATAAAAAGAAAGTAACTTCAGATAGTTCATCAAGTGATGACAAAGATTAGGAATAACAATCTTCATAACCTTAACAACTTGAGGAATAATTAGTTGCCAATAAAAACAATAAACAAAAAACAAACCATGCTGAAAATACTACATGGAAAAAGTAGTATCAACAGACACTTTTTACCTGCTTTGAGAAAAACTTGCAGAAGCCAAAAGAGTAGCCAAAAAGAGTTCCTTCAATTTAAAATGGTTCTTCCAAAAATATAGTATCTCAGTTGGACAAATATTCTTCTAACTTTAAGAGTAAACCCAAACATAAATGATAGTTCTAAATACTGTGTACAATCTAAAAATAGTTAAGAATAATAATATTAATCAACTATTTTCTTAACTACTGCTTCGCTTGCTTTTTTAAGGAGACTGAATCTTTGGTTCAATCTTTTTCTCATTTTTAACCAGAAGTGACTTCAATTTAGTCAAATCAACCTTCACGAATTTTTAGCTGTATTTAGACTTGTCTGCCTTTTCAACAACTGGTTTTTATTTCTTAGGTTTGATTTCTTTAGCCCTTTATATTTCTTTTTTCTTCTACACTACAGCTTACTCTTAGTCTTATAATGGCTCTTTATGAGACTCTTTTTTCTTCTCTATTTTGATTTTTTTATTGGGCTTACTTTGCTCGACTTCAATCTAAGACTAAATCTCTTTTTCTTCAAGTTTTTTAATTTAAATCTTAGGTTGTATATTATCTTTACTTTTTCTATTTTTACTTTAAGTTTTCGGTTATGCTTTCTTACTTTTCTTGCTTTCTTTGATTTGCTTCTTGCTCTGTCCAGAAAAATCTATCTCGCAATGCACTTCGTCATTATCTTCAAACACATCGCCTATAATCTAACTATTCGCGATGTAGAAATCACCTTTTTTAAGTCGAAGTGCTCTGATGAAATTTTTCTTGCTATATTCGTCTTCACCTTGGTCTTCTCTGACCTATCTGAAAGCCTCTTAGATATGAGGCAGCCAATCTGAAACTTTCCACTTCCTGAGGGCAGTACATAAAATATTGATGCCTGCAGTGGTAGCTACTTTCAATCTGATTCTTGGCAGTTCCTCTCTATTCATATGATATTTTATAACAAGAATAATAGAACTCTATCACTTGGCACTATGACTTGTCTCGGTTAGAGCGAAGTAATGCTCAACATAAGTTGAAACTTGCATTTTTATCTACTTGTTCATTTCTCTTTTTAGTTTTTTTCTATAGCAATAAACTACGGCTGCTCCGATTGAGACCAAGGAAAGAATCAGTAAAACGAAGAAAACAACTGATGTAGATGAAGTTCTTATGATGGTATCATCTATGAAAGTGAAGCAGCCTTTGTCGTCGTTTAGTCCCAGTCTGTTGCAAATGATGCCGTTGAAATCATCTTCATTTTTGTATTCGACCTAAATAAAGAGTAAGTTACAGGTTCTTTGTTGATGAGGACAAGTGGATATCGACCATAGCTTGCGAAAGCTCTCTGATCTTTCAGCAATGTAGTTGATATCTAATTGGGTTTGAACTACTTGGGATTAGAACAATGGTCCAAAAAGGTTTCAATGACTTGATTAATGCTATAACTGTCAATACTTAACTCTTCCATGAGAGCTGTAGAACATTGGTCAATAAATTTTTATTGTTGATAGATTTTGAGGCATTTTTATTTGAAACTACTCATATAGGAGAAATATTTTGAATAGTGCTGCTTAAAAATAAGATGTTGCCTAATATCTTATTTGATCAAAGGAACAGGTGTGCTTTGTCCTACGTTAAATTAAGAAATACTTGTTTCAGGAGAACAGAATCCACCTTTGCATGCACAGGATAGTATCTCGGCACTGTTGCTACAAATTTAACTTGTTTAGCCATGGCTGCAGTCGTAACTAGCAAAACGTGGGTACCATTCGACGTGCTCTTAGAGAGATTTTAGTTTTGCCATTGAACGTCCTAACATTTAGATTGTATCGTAGGTTTTTGAGTTTAGGGAACTAGTCCAAACTTAAAGAAGTTTGAGGTTTGTGTTGTATAGTTCAATCGAAAGAAGACCTTTGATTGCAAATGATGAGAAATCTTTTGAACCAGTTTGGTAATACTTTGTTAAAAGTTCATAGGTTTTTTCGCTTAAAATTCCCATCAAAAATTGGCTTTCATCAAGCATGTGGCAGTAATTTTTTTAAAGAGTTTATGAGTCATTGACAAGAAGAAAACCTTTAAATCCTGCTTGTTTTAGCCGATTCTTTTTGATGCCAAGTCCACAGGCAATGTTACTTGTTTTAGAGATATCGATAATAGCCATCAAAGCTGAGCTAGTAGTGTAAATGGGTGGTATTATTTTACAGCTGTCCTAATCTGAGACGATTTTGAGTTAAACTTCATTGTTTCTTAGATTGGCGATCTTGGGTTATTCTGAGAGTGGTCGGAAGGCTAAATTTAAAAACTGGTTACTGATAATTTAAGACGGTTTACCTTTCTCTAAAGGTTTGAGTGCTATTTTACCGACATAGGGTGTTTATGAAGCTAAAGCGAGTGCGATCAAAACTGCCAAAATCACTATGTTCTTTCTGTTCATTTAAACTATATATGATATCATAGTTTGGGATAAAGCTAGTTACCTCATATATCTAAATACTATGTAAAATAAGACAGATATTATAGGCTGATAGATAGACATACTCAAAAAGAGTATAATTTTGGCTAATAATTTATTATATCAACAACCATGGAAGAGGACAAAAATATGGGACAGTTGTTCGCTGATTACCCTATCATCAGTCAGGGACTAAAGAAACTTAGCATCTTGAATCCTACTGATTTTCAGCAGCAACTGTTCGAAGCTGCTGATAATGTTGACCATCTTATAATAACTGCGCCTTAGACTGCAGGCAAAACTGTTGCCCTGCTTCTACATGCTCTCAGAAGATTCACTAATGAATAGCAGGGATTTCTTGTAATACTATCGCACTCAAAGGAGCTATCACAAAATTTGCATCATTTTGTGAGTGTATGTTCACGATTGCAAGTTATCAATCTGTACATGCAAGATATAGGGGAAATTGGAGATAAGGCAGTGATAGTGGGTAGTCCACTACAAGTGAATAATCTTTGGAAAAAGGAAAAAGATAAAATAGCAATTGTTGTTGTTCCAGAAGCTGATCTTCTCTATGGATTTGGGTATGGATAGGCTTTGGAGCTTTTGGCTGGTAGTCTCAACTCAAACAAAGTTATCTATAAGCTCTCTTGCATAACTCGAGGGGCATAAATATAAAAATTCAAAGGATAATGGATGCCTAAAGCAGTCAGAATTGATTATTAGTTACCAGAAAATGCAGTTCCTTAAGTTCAAAAATAATAACAAATCACCCATTTTTACTCAGTCGGTGATAAACTAAGTCTGCCTATCAATCTCTACGTAACTCTTAAGTTCGGTTTGGTAAATCCTAAAATACTGGTCTTGGTTGAAAATCTGAGATAGGTCTATCGATATGCTTTACTTCTTGAAAGGTGTAGAATAGCTGGAGTTGGTCTCTATAATCATGAAGACCCCATAAATCTAAGATTCTACACCCTTTCAATTTGGATGAATGGAAGTACAAATATATTGATTGCCACTCCTCAACTTTTTGTTGATTTGTAGAGTGCAGCTTTCAAAAAACAGGCAAGAAAAGTATACAAAAAACCTCAATTTTAGCTTATCAATATGACTTCCATTATCTTAATAGGACTGAATTTTATAGATAACAATTTCGATAAGCTGCTTGAACCTTTTAGGCTCAAACCTTTCCTTATGACTTTTCTTGAAAATAATGAAAGTGAAATCACCAAACTGCAGGAATTAATTTCCTTCTAAAAGTAAAAATTTGAGCATTGCATTATCAAATAACTACCTATAACTCGCAAATAACTCGAGGGATTTAGATACAGAATCAATGATGTGTGGAATAGTCTCAATAATCATCGAGCTGATCTTTACAGACAACTAGATTTCAAAAAGAAACTTCTTAAAACTCCAGAACTTAAAGAGTAGTTTGAGCATAACAGTGGAGAAAGAGAAGCTTTAGTTAAAGCTATCAACGACTTGAGAAAGAAAATCGATCATGGAAAAACAAACATTTCAGAATATGTTCCAGACTATCTCGTACCGGAGTGTTTAAAAGCAAGTTATCAAGAGAAGTTAAAAGTCTGGCAATAACAGCAATAGGAGAAGACACCCATGAATCATCAAAAGGTACAAAAAGTGCTTAGATATGTGAATCTGGAAGACTAAAATCCCTAGACTACAGATATAAGTCGTCTGAAGCTGATATCAGCACGAAAAAGATGGAAACTACTACATGGTTTTAAATTAAAGAAAAAAAACAAACGTTTGTAGGAGAAGGGAGTTTTTGAAAACTGATGCTTTGTATGTTTGTCGCTTGTATTTATAGTTCTACTAAACTGGTAATCATTTGTTTAGTTGGTTTATTAAATTTTGTAGTGCAATGGTAAAAAATATAAGGAATAGTACTATCTCTTAAAATAGTTGTATTGATAAGAACATTATGAATATTTGAATATTTTTAAAAGCCAAGGCAAGTTTAAAAATTATTGGTTGAAGGGTGCCAATAGTGAATTGTATATTTTTGAATTGCAAGATCTCGTAAACTAAGTAGGCTCTGAAAGAATGTCTTTTATGAAGTTTCGAACAATTATTTTTCAAAATGAGAATCAACATCTTTTAACATCATGTTTCATATTTATGCAATCTTGTGTACTTTATACTTTATTCAAAATTGTTCTAAAACTGATTGTTATTGAAGGTAGTGATTTCCAACTTGTGTTGTATAATCAGAAATGAAATTGAATGACGGGAAGAATGAGTTTGCAATTTTTATTCTTTAGTTAACCAAAATTCCTGATAATCTAATTTATAAACCAACCGAAAAATGAACAAAAAAAATACTGATTTATTAGAATACTCCTCCAAAAACTCCACCATCACCACAGATTCTTATCTGCAGAGTTTAGTAGAAACCTAAGAGGAAGAAGTCAATTTGGCATCACCTGCCCAAATTCCTCTCTCACTTAAACAAATGGCACCTGAAATGCTCAATAATGTTATGGAATGGTTTGCTAGTCGAGGAATTTTGAGAGGAGATGCGGAAGGCTTAGCAGTTAAATTGAGTCTTGGGGATGTAAAGAAGCTCAATAACATAAGAAAAGAAATTAATTGTTCTGGAGTATCTTAGCTTTTGGAGAGGCGCCATAGAAAAAAAATTGGCATCTTTATATGATTTTAATAATCATTTTTCTCTCCTATTTTTTCAAATATTTCCAAATATTTCCAAATGATAATCAGAACTGGCTAGTCAAAATCATAAAGTGTGTGGAATATCGAAGCCACGTAGTATCGCTCACTAAAATGACATCTGTAGATAACTAGGATGAATTATTTACTTTTATTTTTGGCTGGTATTTGCCAAGATTTTGATTTTCAAAACGATTTCTATATATCAGCTGCAAAAATAATTTTAGCAAATAAAAATCTAAGTTTATTCATATTGAAAGGATGCGTAGGACTCAAAAAAGTATTTTTGAATTCATTTAGATTCTCTTTTTTCAATAAAGATTACTCTGTATCTTTTTAGAAGGAGAACCTCTTTAAGTTAACAGTGGCAATTGAAAAAAAACTTTCAAATAATATAAAATAGATGTGAAAATGATGATCAACTTAATATAAACATTATAAATCAATTCTATTTATTGAGAATACACTCTGAAAGCCAAGAATGTCGCAAAACCTATTCTATCGACGGTCTTTACTATGCTTTGAAACTTACCATCCTTTATAACAGATCTTTCAACTACTCAAGTCTGTATCCCTTCTATAGCTAGAATTTAGACACATTGTGGCTATTCCAGAACTTACTAAACTATTTTTAAATTATTAGTTTGTAATGAGTATTTGAGTTTAAAGCATACTCAAAGGGCAGGTGCTCAAAAACTAAAGAGAAAAGGATGACTCCTAAAGCGAAAATGTCAGCTTTGGCCACATCATATTCATTTTATGAATTTTTTGCACATTAGTGGATCTATGGAGCCATATATCCTTTCTTTGTGCCCTTATACTCTTTAGATTTCATGATGTTTTGTTCCTGTTGAAAATGCCAGGCAAAGCCGAAGTCACTGATTTTGAATATCTAACTTCCTTTCTATTCAAAAATAAGTATGTTTTACAGTTTGAGATCGCGATGAGCGATTCCTTTGGAGTGAAGATAGGCGAGGCCTTGAGCTATGCTCTTAAAGGCTTTCCTTTTCTTGTTGATCTCAGGCTTTTATTTTCGAAGGTAGTTTAGGAGATTTCCTTTGGAGGCATGTTCAACAACGAGGATGTTGTTCGTATTTGAATTTTAGAGCTACTTATCGGTTTTATTACCCGGAAAGCCAACATTTTAGCGGTATCTCAGACTCCTAACCACATTTCTGTGGTGAAGATTCTGTAAGATTTAAAACTAGTTTTTGAGGTGTTTTTGTTCCTTGCGGTTGGAAGCGGACACTACTTTAAGCACTACCTGCTCGGCACCTTGCCCGTAGGTATAGATTTGTGAGTTGCAGCCACCAGCCAAAAGCGTTAGTTTATTCATTTGTGATGAATTGTAAAAATATTTATGAATAGCTATTTATTTTTGGATGTACTCATTAAATCTCACTAATGATAGCTTAAAAATAAAAGTATAACTCATGATAGATCATTTCTAGTGAAACTAATTCTCATTTGAGCTTTTGTTTTAAACGTCGATAGTTGTCTAGGAGTCTTAAATGGAAAATATTTTTCTCAAAGAGGAGGCCGATTGTATGATTTTTCTTATTCTAAGTTAAGCTTTTTTGAATTCTTATTTTTTTCTGAGATATAATGAATCAATCTGTTTTTTAAGTTCTTCATAGTTTCTTTCAGTACTAAAGTCTAAATCGAATTGTAAAAATTTTCTAAACTAAACGATATTTTTTTGATGGAATTCAGTTCTCCACTCTTCTGCTTACATTTTGGCAGTTGAGTTAGAGATATATTTTTCAATTTTGAGTTTTATCTACAATATCAAATCAACAATTTGTCTCCTCTATACTTTTTATTCCTGATGAAGAATCTCCAAAAACATAAAAATAAGCACAAAGTTTTATTTCTGCGACTTTATTTTGAATGTTTTGATGAATCTCTGCTGAAACTAGTCATATATGTTGGTAGGCAACTTTCTTTTAATCAAACTTAACACTGATTTTTTGATGTTTTCAGCAATATTGTTGCCTCCTCTCCCCTTTTTAGTAGGATTGGACTCCGATTAGAGAATTAATTTTGCAAGTTATATCCTAGTATTTGCCAAATTTAATTAGTCTTGTGTATTTTTTTGAGGGTTGAGTGTGGACAGGTAGTTGAGTATTTGAAGACTTAGAGTTTCCAACTCCTTAGGTTTGATATTTGAAGGTGAGAACTGATAAAAGGGCAGTGTATGAATCATATGAGAATTAAGTATATAAATTTAAGGTCTCTATACTTAATTGCAAGTATTATTATATAAAAGAGTTTAACATAAATACATTTGGATACTATCATAATTTAATTATCAAAGAACACGGCGAAATAGAGTGAGAAATAAGTGGCGAGAAGTAATAACTAAATGTTTATTTATAATTTGATAATAATCCATCTAACACTATTTGACAAAATTGTAAATATCTTAATTAAGTTGTGTTTTAATCATAAGTAATTTTGGTTGCTAAATGTGTTGCAAATACTTTAATAAAATTAACAAATATCGCCCTAATGTGGATTAATAGAAAAAACAATACCCAATAATTAATCCCCTCCGAAAACATAGAACCTCATTATCAATAGCACCTCGCCCTCAAACTTACCAATATCGATAATAACTCACTCATACAGCAACTTTAAAAAATTGCATACAACATTACTCTTTATCAACCTCTCTCCAACTTCGTCCCTCTTGATTACTTGAAATCGTCTTCAAATGTACACTTGAAGAAGTTCAGGGAGTCCGTATTTTATGGGGAGATTGTTTAAGGCAAGAGGACGGGTAAAGGGATAATGATCTATGTTAATGGAAGAGTGTATGAAGGGGAGTGGCTTGAAAATTTCAAACATGGTAAAGGATTTTAAAAGTTTACGAATGGTTCAACTTATAAAGGAGATTATGCAAAAGGAAAGCCAGAAGGTTGTGGTAGATATTAATGGGAAAATGGCTAACTTTACTAGGGAGAGTGGTTAAATGGATTAAAACATGGATCAGGCATTTGGAGAGGAGCTAAAGGAGATTCTTATATTGGATAGTGGAGATAAGGCAAAGCTGATGGTTATGGTGTGCATACTTGGACTAACGGAGATCGGTATTAAGGTGAATTTAAATAATGTTTGAAGCATGGTGAAGGTGTATAGAGATTTGCAAATGGTGATAGCTACAAAGGGAACTATTAAAATGGAAAACCTTGTGGATATGGAGAGTACTTTTGGTCAACAGGAAGTTTCTTTAAAGGGCAGTTTAAAGACGGGCTAAGATGTGGTCAGGGTGTGTGGAAAAAAGGGCCTGGTCGGAGTGAAAAATATGAAGGTGGGTGGTAAAGAGATAAAAAATAAGGATATGGAGTATTTACTTGGACTGACGGTACAGTATATAAAGGCTATTTTGTAAATGATCTGAAGGAAGGTGAAGGATAGATCACTTATAATGATGGTACTACTTTAAAAGCCATTTGGAAACTCGATCAACCAATTGAAAAATAAGAGTGTAGCCTTGAACATGACGAAGATTGCTAACTTTTTGTACCCAGTAATGGTAAAGCATTTGTTCTAAGCTAACACGTAATCGATACAAGACAGCCCCAGTATATTTAAGCCATCCCTTAGCCTCCAACTTATTCTTAATTTCTTAGACAACCCATCAATAGATCTAACTCCAAACACATCCGTCAAAAAAATTTTACGAGACAGACCGCTAGAAGTGAAATACGAATGAGAGGTGACAGTCAAGTGGGCAAAAGAAATAATATAGGTTTGACCAAAAAAATGTCAGTGGGTAGTGTTGCAGGTCGGTCTGAGTTCAAAAAAACAGGAGGCTAAAACTCAATGTCTTCTTCTTTCTTCTTATACAAAATACATGGGGGTGAAACCACGAACCGAAGGCAGTCAAGAACAAGCGGTGGTTCAAGAGGTAATAAATCTCAGATAGACGAGTAGTTGAAATATTTCGCGAGGAGCAAAATCGGCAGCTACTCACAGTTACAATGATAGTATTCTAATATCTGTTATAGATTACTTTTAATGACATAAATTTAAATTTGAATCAAAATCAAATGAAATTCAACGACAAGCATGAACAGATCCAGCGAGAAGGTGACATCAAAAAACTCACCGAGAACCTCACAGAAACGATCAATAAATTGCTACACTCCAAATCTGAGTTAGTGTCTTTTCAACTCGCCTATGATAATGTGTATAAGTTGGCTAAACACCACAAACAAAATGAAGTACTTGAACTTATCGACCAAAAACTATCAAATTTTGTGAATAGTGTGCTAGAGTAGAAGTAGAGTCTGACTTTGAAACATATTTGTGAGGCGCATGTGTAGATTAAATCGATATCTGAGAGGTTAGCTGAGATTTGTTTGTATTTGGATCTCAATTACTGCCAGAAAACACAGAACTTGGCTCTCAACAAAAGATTGAATCGTTTGATTTTTAGCACTATCGTTCAGAGAGTTAATACTTTGAAATCTATAGCAAAAGGAGCGTTTTAGATGAGATTTGGTAATTAACAAGAGTTTAATAATACTCTATAGTTACTTGGTAAGATTGATGAGAAGGAAGAATTTATGTAGAAACATCTAATACCCCACTACATTCCTTTGGTCAAATAGCACTTTAAGCAACAGGCTTAACAGTAGTTTAAAGCAAAAACTTTACTCCAGTACTTGGAATGGTGCAAAACAAAACTTGAGTTTTAATAAAAATATGTCACTGAGTATCTGAGTAAAAAGAAGAAAAAGAGTGAGGCAGTTGAAGCAGTAGTATTAGCCGTTTACTAAGTAATCGTTGGTGCATACAAATCAAAAATATATGAGAGTGACTAGAAATAACTATTCTAGAACCTATCTCTGCCAATACTTTAGTTGTTCAAATTAGGCAAAGGTAAATAAGTATAATCACATATCCAATGGTTCATGCAAGCCTTATAGAAGAGATTAAACAAGATCCCAATCCAAAACAACTAAATATTCATATTTTCATTCTGTGAGTTGTATGAATAAGTAGCTAATTTGCTCAAAAATACACAATCTAAATTCGAAATCAACTATAGATCTATCTTTACCTTCGAATAATGGATAAATAACTAAAAATTTAACATACCTCTCAGGTTGAATATACTTATAGATGAGTTTTTAAGTGACAGTTCGAAGACCCACTTTGAAATATTTATTAAGAAAGTTATACTTGTGTTCAAACTGGTCAAAGAAAAAAATTTGTTTGAAAATATGTATAGAAGAACTCTCATCAATCGGCTTGTTTATAACTATTCCACTTATCAACTTGCACAAGAAAATGCACTCATCTAAGCGATGGAAAAAGAGTGTGGAGAGTAGTGGACTCTCAAAATCAAGTAAATCTGCTCAATCTTTGCAAAAGACAGAGACAATCTGTTAAGAAATCGAACAGTAAAAGAAGTGAACTCGGAATCGAACTGGAACATGTGTGGATTAGTTCCTCTCATAATAACAGAAAATGCTTGGCCTTTTGAGCAAAGATCAAGTAAGACCGTGCTGCATCAAAAATTGATCTAGTTTACTCCCAATTTTTAGAAGAGCTATCTATAGTAGGGTAAGAAACATAAGTTGCTATGGAGCAATCAGGCAGGAAGTGTCACTTTGTCTATTAAATTCAGCAAAACTAGTAGAACATTTATAGTGTCAGTGGATATGGCCAATTTGTTGCTGTATATATAGAGCAAGCCAAAAAAAATTGGCGATTTTGTATGTGAACAGGGCTATTCACTAGATTAGATTTAAAGCACAGTTCAGACTCTCATCAAGCATAGTATAATCACTTCCAAACCAATAGGCAATGATTTTGAATTAGCTCTACCTGATGACTACGCGTAAGGAGGTGCTATTGATTTGATACGGGAGAAAAAAGACAGGACGGTGGAGGTCAAAGCAATGGAAGAATTAAAACCTGATAGGAAGCTGATGGTTTAGGCTATTTTGGTTAAACTCATGAAAGGCGAGAAGGTTTGCAAAAGGAGTGAGCTCTTGGAGAGATCTGCACCTCTGGTCAATCAAAGAGGATTTAACTTCAATGCAGACTTTGTGTATAAATCGATAGACAGACTGATTGATAAGTAGTTTATACGAGATTTTGGAGATGGTAGCCTTGGATATATAGCATGATCCTTAATAGTTTATTATAAATACTGTCTGTTTCTTGTTTATTTAAACTGGAACTGTCAGATATTAACTAAAGGTCAACATTTTCTAAGTTGATACTGATTCAACAAATGATACAATAAAAACCTC
>Ga0194117_10005313_pt1 | contig 11803 bp, 13 predicted proteins | sample TA2MahsurfametaG_FD_160579 | JGI IMG/M metagenome (GOLD analysis project Ga0194117, IMG submission 160579) | Freshwater microbial communities from Lake Tanganyika, Tanzania - TA2015009 Mahale N1 surface | ecosystem: Environmental > Aquatic > Freshwater > Lake | place: Tanzania: Lake Tanganyika...
TATCTCCTAAAGCTTTAGAATAAGAAAAGGGATTTAAAGATCTACTTCTTAGACCCATGGTTTTTGCACCAAGAGCTCTTTGTAATAACATATTTGCCAATTGTATATTTTTATTTTTATTCATGGTCCAAATCCAAACCAATTTAATATTCTATTTGGAATCGATTGTTTCTGTTTAGTATTCTGTGCTTGCTTTAGTGTTACAATACCAGTAAGATCAGGTACTGGATTTTTTTCTTTTAATCGACGTCCATGTTTGTAATCCCAATCGCTGTCTCCTAAAGAATCGTCTATTACAGGTGTAATAACTTCAAATGGTATAAAATTTTCAATTTTAGATTCACCTTGTTTATTTCTCAATGCTCTATTCATAAGTTCAGTTCTTCTTATTCTTTCTCTATAGTCTGATATTGTTTCGTTATCGTGTATATACGGTGCTGAATCATAGTATTTTTCGTATAATTTTTGGAAAAAATAATTTTTAGGATTAGAAGTCATATAGTTATATTTATAAAAATTTAACTTTCTTGATCTGATATAGTTCGGATTCCTAATTCCACTAAATCTCTAGTTTCTTTGAATGCCACCACCAATTCAGGATCTTCTAGAGCTCGAGTTCTATTACACCAATTTAAAACCAGGGCACCTATAATTCGGCCTTTAGATCTTACCGGTAAAACTGAATACATTATTACATTACTGTGTTGTAATATTTGACGAAAAATTGAGGCCTCTTCTAAATGACTGTAATACATTTCGGGTGAATTTTTTATAATTTTCGAGATAAAATGTGGAAACAGACTTACCAAAACGTCTTTGAAATTTTCTTCTCTGGACACTCCTTTACTTAAAGACTCGTAAGACAAAGAAAATCTTTTCATGGATATGCCGTCTATGAATTGTCCCCCGTTATGAAACTGAATAAGTTGAACTCGACAAGCTCGAGTTTTAACTCTGAGTTCCGTCAACAGTTCATGAATTTTATCTATTTCATTCCAGGTTTTTTCAAAATAAACCTTTCTACGAACAAACTTTCTGATTCGATTAAACCAAAATCCTATACCCACCAACGAAAGGGCTATACCCAATTCAAACCAAAAACTAAACTCCACGCCTTTGATTAAATCCATTTGAATTCTCCTTAATCATTATCTGCGCGATTCGTACTACGACTACGAACTCTCAAATTTTTAGGAGAATTGTCTCGGGGATCACCGTTTTTATGATCCACGTCTTTTCCGTCTCCTTTGCGAACAAGACCTTTTCTTTCTGCCCATCTACGGGCCATATTTCGTTTGCTTCTATTTTTTCGTTGATCGGGTTTACTGTGGTAGTTGTCGTATTCACCACGATAATTTCTTTTTTTGTTTTCATTAAGAAAATTTAAAGCAAATTCAACTCTTTGTTCTTGAATATCATCTCGTTCGTCTACTGGAACCAGATTGAGTTCTCCGTTTATATAAATTGAATTAGCTCTCGATGTTTTTGGTTTTCTCATGTAATCTTGCAAATCTATTGGATCTTCGATATACACAGAATCTATCTCAACTCCCAGCATTTTTAACATGAAATTAAAATTTGTTTTGGCGTATTCTACTAGATCCGGTTGAATATTATCCATTATCTCATCGATTTCTTGTTCTTCTTCTGGTGTTAATTCTTCTAGTGTTAATTCTTTTGAATTATTTGTCTCAATTAGATATCGCAGTAAAGAATTATAAGAGAAAGCTTCTTTTATTCGTTTCCGTTTTGATTTCTGTTTTACTGCTTCAAAAATAGACCAAACACTTCTAGTATTAGCTCTTACGTTTGCTTCCATAAGACTACGCTGAGTAGACGAAATATTTTTGAATTGTTCTGCACTCAAATTTATTTTAGAAATATCTACATCTTTCGGTATTCCCGACTCTTCTAATAATTTCTCATTATCAATAAGAGCTTTTGCTGTTTCTAGGGCTGAAATGTTTTTATTTCCCTTTTTCCATGCGGCCAGTCTTTTTTTATTTTCATCTGCTAAATCACCAGACTGGCTAGAACTCTTAGTTCCTATACGAATTTTAAAATTTTTTGACATTTCTCTTGCAAGATCCATAGTTATTTTGACAGAGGTAATCGAATTATTTTCAGTATTAGCGGTAATAAGATCGGTTGCAATACCAGGAGATCCTGGTTCAAATTTTCCATCACCTGTCATTGCAGAATACAACAGTTTTGCTCTAAGTTCTGGATCGTTATTAAATATATCACTCAAGGCAGAATCTATTGTTTTCTTTGCTTGTTGCCATTCTTGTATCTCTTGAGTTGAGATTTCTAATCTACGTATATTTGTCAAAGTGTCATGAATTATTATTCTTTCTGCCTCTTTATATGTTGTGATCAAATCTAAAAGACCGGTTAATCTTTTAAATTGTTCTGTCTTAATAAAATCAGGATTTTCTTTTTGAGCAAGTGTTATTACATTTCTAATTAAAGCAGATCCTTCTCCACTGGGCAATGCACTTAAAATTCTTGCCGCGCCAGATTTTATACTTCCGCCTACAATATCCATACCTTCTGTTGACATTTTTCCTTCGGATATTTGTTGTAGTATAGATTTCGCAGATTGAATTTGTTCTTGTTGTGTTTTTCCTGTAAGATGTTTTTTGTGTATCATAACAACATCAGATTTAGAAGTACGGTCTGTTCCACTCCATCCCGCTGCAATTTTTTGTTTAACTTTTCCACTTGATAAAACTACATAATCTGAACCTAGACCAGTGCCTATTTGCATGTTCTGTAAACTTTCATACTGAGTGATCATTCGTCTCAACCCAGTTCCAGAACCTAATAGATTTTTAATATCAGATTTTTCCATTCCGGCCTTTTTCAGAGTATTAATAACTTCTTTGTGTTGACGTAATTGGTCCGGATCTATTTGAGATTTGATATCTTCACCCGATTGTAGTGCCGATTCAACTCTAGACGCAATTTCATATGATTGTAATAATTTTTGAAATTTTTCTGGATCGCCTTCGTATTGTGCAAAAATAGATTGAACTACTTGAAAAGATGATTCAGAATTATTTGCACTCAACGAAGAATTTCTTAATTCTGGCAATTCTATGTAACTTGGTTCCATGTCTGATATCCTAGATATACTCATTGATGCCTCTCCTTCATCTGAATTTTTGGATTTTTTTGAAGATTGTGATTTTGGTTTTACTTTTTCTATGTCACCACACAATTTTTTTGATGTATCTGTTTGATCAAACTCAATTTCACCCTTTGCTGCCTGACTACATAATTTTTCTGCTTCTTGTGCAGATTTTAATCCCTTTGCTCCTGTGTGATATCCTTTTTTTTCGCTGTCTACTTCTATTAGTTTAGTGTCTCCATCAGGATCTTTAACTACTCGTACTCGTTTAAAAAATCTGGCAGGATCTTGTTCATTTCTTTGATCAAATCTTTGTTTTCTTACCTTTCCGGCAAGTCTTTTTTCTTGACGAGTTTGTTCTTCCATAAGATATTTACAAAAATAGCTTATACTTTCTCTCATAGAAAGTTTTCTTAATCTTTGAGACTCTTGTGCAGGCATTTTTTGAGTTCGTTGTTTTACCATCCTATTCAACATAGGTTTTCGTTTTGATATAATGGAGTCTATTCTAGCCCTAGTGGATAAACTTAAACTAGACCAAGATTTTCCTCCGGTCAATCTTTTTCTCAATTCAGTTTTTACTTGGTTATAGGCCCTTTTTTTGAGTTGAGTTTTATTTTTTCTTAACCTTTCTCTCATTTTTCTTTTTCTGGCACGTACTTTACTGGTTCTTTTTGCTGCCCTTCTTAATTTTAACCGAGTAGTCATAGAAGCAATCTCAAATAACGGAACTGTATTGTTTTGTTTCGAGCAAAAATCAAAAAATTCTGATAAAGAAAACCAAGAATCTTGCGTTTCTTCACATTCTGGTAAATTTTCTCTGATTTTTTCGTATAATGTTTGGAAATCTGATATTTTTTGTAAATTTACCCCTTCTAACAGAGAAAAAACACAAAAGGCAGCAAAATTTCCAGATTCTGCTGCCTCTACTAGTAAATTAGATTCGCTGATTTCCATGCTGTTATATTTATAATAACATTTTTTTATATTTCTGGAGTATCAGACTCGTTTTCTTCATTTTTTTCGTTTTCTTGTGGGTCTACAGAATCTGGATCATTGATCGTTTCTTTTTCTTGATCTTTTGTCGTGGAATCCACAGATACGGGCTGTTCTGGTATAAGCCGAAATCCTTTATACGACTTTCTTTTTCCAGATAATACTTCACGGAACGCGCCTCTAGACATTTTATTGTCTCTACAGTATTTTAAAATGTTTTCTATAACTACTATTTCTCCTGCACCGTTCAACATCCGAATAGTTCTTCCTTTTGGCACAGGTGGTTGAGATTTAATCTTACTGTTCCAAATATAATACAGACCTTTTTTGTCAAAGCGACCACCGAATCGTTCTAAAAATATAGTACGATAAGTTTTTGACTTGGAGTTGTCGTTACACAACAACCAAGTCGGACTGAATTTTTTGTTAATGTCTTTTTTAAACAACGGCCGCATTGTATTTCTGGTATATTTGTATGGCACGACGCAATGGTTTAACAAAATCTATGACATTTTCTTCGAAAACTTGACAAGTTCCTCGTTCAGATCCCATTATAACACATATTTTTTTGCATTTTTCACCTGTAAGATCCTGCCACATCAGAGCATATGCAGCAGCTTGCATGAAATAATTTTCAATATCTTCTTTAATTTTAGGTTTAGTGCTGCCCTTAAAGTCTATTACAGTTAATTGTTTGTTGTATTCTGCAATACAATCCACTCTTCCTGCCAGACCAACAGTTTTGCTCCAAAGAGGACACTCTAGTGCGTGAATATTGTTTATTTTATCTATTTTAGATTTCATTAATCGAAACAATTGATGTTCTGTTTCGGTTTCTCCTACTTCGATCTGTTCGTTTTTCAGATACGACTCAATCAAATTGTGTAGTTTTGTTCCTCGGTCACATACTCGTTGAGATTCTTCTGGATTTTCTTCTCGCCAACGAGCAAAATGTTTTTGTTTTTGCCAACCTGTAACAGTGGTAACAGAAGGAAATATTCCTGCTGTAGTTTTATAGTGTCTTTTTCCAGAAACGTCAACTGTTTCTAGAGAAACAGGTTCTAGTATTTTAACGTGTTTAAAATTTCCCATAGCAAACATATTATACAATAATTACCTTGATCAAACTCTCTGCGAGAAAATAACGTTTAATTAGACATCAATTGCCTTACCGACCTTCAAAATACTGTTTTGCAATCTCCGAATCTGTAAAAATTTCTTTTGCCCTCTTGTCTTCGACTTCCTCAGAATTGCTATGGTGCTTAAGTATTTTTAATTTTTCCGGTGATGTTTTCATACTCCACGTCATTCTGTCGTAGAAGGGGATATCTCTTGGAATAAAACGATCAGGATTTGGTGGGATCTCTATCCCCTCGGGATAAGGATGTTCATAGTCTTCATATCCTATGGGAGAAATGCCTTTAAACGCCGATTCTGGATTGGCCAACATACTATAACCATCAGGAGTCTCGGGAATGCGGGGAATATAATTGCTGTAAGCTAATGGCACGACTATCGAGTTGGCCGCACCCTTCATCGCGGGCGTGATCCGAGTTGGACGAATCGAAAATTCCCGCCCTATCAGCCTGACAGGGACTTCGTCGTTGCCGAGCGGGAACGCCGTCAGGTTCTCGGAGGGGATTGTCGCAACTCTTGCCCTCGTGCTTTGCCCGCGGTTCCAAAGATTTCGGAGAAACGCCCAACTGTTGGCGACCATGCCCACCGGACCACCGGCCATTTGCGCACCAGCCACTACTCCAGCAAAGGGATCCGTTGTGGCCTGCTTGGGAGCGGCTGGCCTAAACCCCGACTTACTAGGGTCTGTTGGCAAAAGTTGTCTTATTTCGTCTTCATTTCGTGTGGTCATGAATGCACCATCGGGATTATCCCGAAGCGCTCTTCTCAATTCTGTTCTGCCTCTGTGATCTATCGGACCACCGGGACGTACCAAATCACGAGGGAGACTGTCAAGTGGATCTGATAAAACGAGACCCATGACAGATGATGTGTGAGAGGGGGGTTTTCCCGTCGGCGATAACGCATGAATACGTGGACCCCACGACGCGTCGTCAATGTTCCACGCCTTGTTCTCTTTCGGAACACCACCGAGTTGGGGAATCGCCATATTCCTAAGGTTAGTTTTCCCATTCCAGACAGGTAACGGCGCCTGCGGTCTAAATGGGACGATTCCAAGCGATGCTAGAAAACTGATTGTTGAATCCGTACTAGGATCTTTGATTAAGCGCCCAGTCTGCACGGCCGGATTTGCAAAGTTAATAATATTACCTGCCCAGCCGGCCGGTCTGAGGTACTTGGCAAATTTACCAAATTTACCACCGGCTCCTGGAATCATCTGAAGAGCCGGAGCAATAGACTGAAGTTTCCACATGAAATCGGCCCACTCATTCCGAGACAATGACCCATCAGGTATAAGAGTGCTTTTCTTGTATGCATACTCCCTAAAATAATCATCATCTGATTCTTGTTGCGGCGTTAGATTTAAACCTGCATCGACTGTGGGTTGGAACTGATACGGATTTTCGTTCTTTTTTTCTAGTAAACAACTAGCACCAATTTTACGATTTATTTCATTGATAATCTTTTTAGTAATAAAAGATTTGACTTGAAGTTTTGTTTTTAATCTATCCATACTATTATGTATAAAAGTTAACCTTTGTGTCGTCTTCCGGTTCTACTAGACGCCCTATCCAGATTGGAATGAACTCGTTTTGGAACTCCTTTTTTGATTCGATCCATTAATTTATTCCAATCTCCTTTAGTTTTTTTATTTGCAGTAAGAGTAGAATCACTGAAAATTTCTATTAAAGCCGGCACGGATTTAACTGTTTTTTTATTACAGGCAGGACACTGTTCCGCTTCCGGATTTTTTCTGTCGTCGATTGACAGAAACTTATCAAATCCACACGAACACGATTCACATAAAAAAGAATAAATAGGCATTTTAATTCGTTGGTTTGGTTATTGTTGCGGAGTTATTGATCGAATCCTGGCGTCACGCTCTTTTGGCAGTTTAAATTTAACTGTTTGTCCTCTTTGTATGTGTAATTGTGTTCTGTCACTAGGATCTGTTATTGGTAATGCCTGTGTTTTTCTGTTTCCCATATTACGAAATAACAATCCTCTATCGTTTGATTTGAGTGGTTCTCCTCTGGCCATTTTGTTCTCCTTTTACTAGTTAATCTTTTAACGATTTTAGATACTTTTTAGACTGTTTTTTTCTGACTCGAATATTCACTGGCAATTTCCATTCTTGAAGTATTTCAAGTGCCCGTTGTTCTGTTAATTTCTCGTCTAATATATAGTTTTTTCTAAATTTACGTCGTTTGGTCCAATATTCAAAATGGGCGTATTCGTGGGCCAAAGTATGCAACCAAACTGTTCTGGGAACACCGGCTGCCACTTTGATTTTTCCTCGTTTTTTTCTTCCAGGAATTTCAAAAAAGCCTTCAATAGTTTCGTCTTCATCGTCTTTAATACTTTTCCAAGGAGTAAATAATACCACAATATTATACTGTTTGCAATGAGTTTTGACGTGTTTAAGAAACTTTTTTAACCTTGTTACCATAGAGGATGCTCCTAAGATAACATATCAAAGTTACTGTGTCAAGTTATTATATTTATATGAGTTACAGGTTATTTCTTGTTAAATTTAATACTTTATTAATTTGCAATTCACATTGGGCATGTCGGGCCTGTCCGGGCCAATGAATATAGTCTTTTTCCTTATTTTTTTGCAAATTTAACAGTAACGGCACAATGGCACGTTCTACTTCTAATAATCGGGCCTTTAACAGGGCATCGTATTGATTCTTTACTGCCAGGGCACCGTCACACGTAGCATTCATTTGAAGTATTTGATCTAGTTTTGATCGGATTTCTTCAATTTCTGGATTTTGTTCTTGAGCATTACCAGAATCTACTGCACTGAAACCAAAATCATTGGTTGAGGCATATTGTCTCAGAATATCGTCTGGTATATTAGAATTAAACATAATCAAACATATGTATAATAATCGTAAGTAAACTCGATAAAGTATGTTGCCATTTCAGTGAGATTATGAGTCAATTCTAACGGTCCAATAGAAGACGGATACGCGTTATAAAATGTAACAGAATTCGAACCAGTGTTAGTTGTTCCAGAAGCTAAACCAGTAGTAAAGTTATGAGTTATTTGTATCTGTTTAAACATATTAGATCCTACTCTTTGAGGATTTCTAGAAACTGTCGTATTATTAGAATCAATTTCATTCATCCATCTTTCAATTGCACTTCTGTTTAAATTTGAGTTGACGGTATAATCGTAAACACTAATAATTAATCTTGGAAAAGATCTGACAATAGGAATTTTATATTCTCGACCCCAGTAACCAATAGAGTCTTCTCGAATATCTGATCCCGGCATTTGAAGTTGTGTTGCCTGAAGAGACAAATCTTGACCAGAAGCTTGACCTCCTATTATTCGAACAGTATATCTGTTGGATAGATATCCTTTAAAATTGTTTCTAATGAACTGGTGTATTGACATATTATTTTAATCAGTTGATTTTCCACTAGGATCTAATGTGTCTATCAAGTGAACTAGTGTATGTCTGTGATAAATTTGTTCTAATGATATAGATCCCTCGCCTATTGAAGTTCCTGGTTTTTCTCCTTCGATTGCATCATGATACTCGTTCACGGCATTTTCAAATCCTTCTTCGTTTCCAGTTCGAGTAACATTATACTTACGAATCAACTCTATTCCGTGTACAACTCTTCTTGTATATTCATTTTTTTCGTCTGGATGCAATTTATTCCACGAAGACGATTCTGTTCCACTATAATTTTTTTTATGATCCGTTTCAATACGATGAATATCTTTGGCCAGCTTTATAATATTTTTATTAGGAATTTTTTTTCCGGATTCGAATGGATGTTCGATGTCTGTATTATTTTTTGTTGAATTATTTCCAAAATATGTTTCCGATAAAATTATTTTAAACTTTTTCATTTGTTTTTATTATTCCTTAACATTTGTATCAGTCTTTGATGACTTAACATTCCTAATTCTTTCTGTGCATTTAACAGTCTGCTTCTTTGTAATAATCCTATTGCAGTTTCAGGAGCTGCAGATCCTGGGACAGAACTGAGTCTTCCTGCGCGACCGGCTGGGTCTGAAAGTCCTCCACCCCCTCCACCGCCTCCACCACCTCCATAAAATATATTAGTATTAGTATTTGTTGGACTGTAGTTTGGACTGTAGTTTACAACCCCCACAGAGGCGCCGGGGGAAACAGTAAAAGTACTTCCAGCAATTGGATTAGGACTTGTAGTAGAATTTCCAGAAGTACTTCCAGCAATTGGATTAGGACTTGTAGTAGAAGAATTTCCAGAAGTACTTCCAGCAGTTGGATTAGGACTCGCAGTAGAAGAATTTCCAGAAGTACTTCCAACAATTGAATCAGGACTGCCTAAATTATTATTTGAACCAGGACTGGCTATATTATTATTAACAATGCCTCCTTCAGGATTATTAGTATTAGTATTTATTGGATTAAACCCAAAATTAATAGATCCAGGCGCGGGTGCAGCTGCAGTTACTCCGCCACCATTCGCTTGTGTAATTTCTAATATAATTCGACGTAATGATTTCATGTCCTCTTATTTATAAAGCTAGTGCTCGCCATGGAATCTAGATGTCTATCTATATCTTCCCATCACTGCTTCAATCTCGCCGCGGCGGCCGCGGCCGCTTCTCTTACAGATTCGTAAGGAGATTCAAGGGCATCACGAATGTGATTTGGATTGGTTCCAAAACTTGGATGCTTTACTGCTGCCTCTTGTGCAAATTTATAATCAGACCGAAGGGCATGATGAATGTGATTTGGATGAGTTCCAAAATTTGGGTGATCTACTGCACGTGTTACTATAGATTCATGAGAAGAATTAAGAGCAGAAGAAATGTAACCTGGATGAGTTCCAAAATTTGGATGCTCTACTGCAATTTTTGCTACAGATTCATGAGGAGACTTAAGAGCATAATGAATGTGATCTGGATCGGTTCCAAAATTTGGATGCTCTACTGCAATTTTTGCTACAGATTCATGAGGAGACTTAAGAGCATAATGAATGTGATACGGATCGGTTCCAAAATTTGGGTGATCTACTGCACGTGTTACTATAGATTCATATGGAGAATTAAGAGCATAATGAATGTGATCTGGATCGGTTCCAAAATTTGGATGCTCTACTGCAATTTTTGCTACAGATTCATATGGAGATCTAAGGGCAATTCCAATGTGATTTGGATTGGTTCCAAAACTTGAATGCTTTACTGCTGCCTGTTGTGCAAATTCATAAACATACTCAAGGGCATCACGAATGTGATTTGGATCGGTTCCAAAACTCGGATGCTCTACTGCTGCTCTTACTGCAATTTTATGAGAAGAATTAAGGGCATCACGAATGTGATTTGGATTGGTTCCAAAATTTCGATTCTTTGCTGCTGCTTCACGTGCAAATCCATAACGAGATTGAAGGGCATGAGAAATGTGATCTGGATCGGTTCCAAAATTTGGGTCATCTACTGCACGTCTTACTACATCAACATTATTAAATAACTCTCCTGCAGGGTCAAGGGCAACTGTTAAATGATATGGATGGGCTCTAAATGACGGATTATTTAATGCAGCTAGTACTGTAGATTTGTCAGAAGATTGCATGCCAATTCCTACGAGTTCAACAGCGGAATAATCGTGATCGACTGGATCGGTTTTAAACCTCTTCCAGAAGCGGTCTAGCAAACTCGGATTCTTTGGCGCCGGATTCTTTGACGCCGGATCCTCTAGCGCCGATTTTATCTGATCTGGTTTTAGATTGGTATATTGACCATTATTAATAGTATAGCGTATCTTTTTGTCTCCAGATAATAATTTACGTGTTTCATCAAAAATCAGTTTACCTTCTTTTTTAGCAACTAAATTATTCCTGGGCTTAACAATTCCTCTATCTCCATGTCCATGAGATAAAACAGGAGTACCTTCTTGATTTGTATAGAAAAATATTCCAGAACCTTGAGAATACTGTTGTAGGAATTTAGGACCGCTGTCTTTTTCTTTGGGAAGAACACACCAAGTGTATCCGCCTTGACAAGTTTTTCTTAATGCTCCACTTATTCTTTTATATTCTTCAAAGTCCTTGACATCAGAATGATGAACATGATGTACCTGTAATGTTCCGTGTTGTGGATGTTCTATTTCGCCAATATGGTATTTTGCAAGTTCTTCTAACCCTCTAGAATGCGTCGTGGTCTTTGTCCTTAGTTGAGGAATATCTAACAATTCACTAACAGAATCATGAGTATGGTCTCGTAAGGATCCTGTAACAAGATTTTGTTGTTTACCTCTTCTCCATTTTCCTAAAGTCATTTGTATTGTAGGATCGTCTTCACCGGGCTTATATGTTCGATCTAATAGTTGACGAGTCAAAAAATGATGTTCGTCGACAGTTTCACCAAAAGATCTGGCGTGAGCAATAAGACTCTTAGCACGTTCTGGATTATTTTGAACCAAAGGATGATCGCTATGAACTTTTAACCATCTATTAATATAGTCTTGTTTTTTATCTTCAAGCAATATAAAATATTCTTTTAAATATTGCCGAAATGATCTCATA
>Ga0194117_10005316_pt1 | contig 11799 bp, 4 predicted proteins | sample TA2MahsurfametaG_FD_160579 | JGI IMG/M metagenome (GOLD analysis project Ga0194117, IMG submission 160579) | Freshwater microbial communities from Lake Tanganyika, Tanzania - TA2015009 Mahale N1 surface | ecosystem: Environmental > Aquatic > Freshwater > Lake | place: Tanzania: Lake Tanganyika...
CTTCCAAAATAGAGATACATTTGTGCCTGTCATCATCGCAGTCTATGCTCACGAGATCCCTCGAGAAATGGGAGATGTAGGCATATTGTTAAAAAACAAATTCAACGCCATGCAGACTATCTTTTGCAATGGAATTATCAACTGTATCTCATTGATTGGAGTTGTAATGGGAATGGCCTTAGGAACACTCAATAAAGCTGTTCAAATTTATCTGCTTTCTTTCGTTGCAGGCAACTTTATTTACATCGGAGCTGATATTTGGAGGAATCTGCTCAAAAACAAAACCGCTGTGTTAAATATCCTTTAGTTTTTGAGTTTCAGCCTTGGAGTGGGAAGCATGTACCTTGTTCTGTTGGCAGAGAGTGGCTAATCTGCATAACACAACCACTGACTAGAATGATATTATATCATAAAAAAATCACTTTATAATAAATGGAGGTATGGATCATTCTTTATAAATGAATCAAATCGGTTCTTTATCATTTAATGATAGATACTTTTCTTTGGGATAGTTTTTATCAAAAATGGGATCAAGTAATTAGTTCAAGTAGTCATCATAATTTTTTGGAAGTACTGAAGTTTCTCTGTTGGATTTTTGCTTCTACTATTTTTGAGCTGATTAAACAAACTTGCCTTAAGTCGAGAGGTTCAATATTTTTGGCTTGACTTTATTTATATCGAAAATATAAAAATTTAAAGGCTTTTTGAAATTATTTAGTTTTATTTTCGGAATAGAGCGTTTGTCATTAAAGCTGACAAATATCTTTTTGGTCAAATAAAATTCTGTAAGCTCGTTAGGCTATCTTATTTTTAAATATTAACTAATATCTTTATGTTATTTATCCCCAAATAACTTCAAAAGCTAGTGATATGGCTTCATTCCTTCAGGATCATTTTAATAGTCTATAGCCATCAATCTAACAATTGCAACAGCCTTTTCACAACGACGACAAGCACAAAAACCTAAACAATAAGGACAGGCAAAAGGTTTATCTATACATTGCGGAACACACTCTTAACAGAATGCTCGATTACATGTAAGTTTATCTTTACTATTTTTGTTGTAAATATAAAAAGGAATGATATGAGCTTTTGTGGGTTAATAAAAGAAATCTCCCTCTAAGTAGTTATTTCGATAATTCATGTAGTCTGTAGAAGCATATGATTTGATTTGAGTCAACCCTATAGGAATCTGGCAAAATTTTAGTTTTTATAGTTTGCAAACTTTCATGCAGACATGGCAACAAAAGATATTATTATTTCTCAACTCCATTTCATCAATTATCTGCATTCTTTCTGTGATTAGGGCTGCAAAATAATTGACCTTCTCTAAGTAGAAATCCGAACCAAAATACTTAACTACAATTTTCTTCGTAATTTTGATAGTTCTGTAGGCTTGCTCAAAAATAACATACACCTACTGATCATCAACTTCTCCCTAATTTATAATTTTATTTGATATTTCGAGTATACCAATGATTGTCTACTTCAATAAATTTCTAACTTCCTTGACAATGATTTTGGTTAGGTGTTTGCTCAGCCGAGCTGTAGATTAATTTGCAAATTAAATTTCTTTTTCACAATGTTTGAGCTATTCCTTTTTATTTATTATTTGCTCTTTTATAATTGATACTTTTTCAGCTAGCCAACCTTTGTATTTTATTATTTTTTACACCAAAGCTAATGACCTCTATTTTCCTTACTTGTCTAATTCCAAAGTAGTAAGTTGGCTTTATTTGTCTTACATATCTTTGTATGAATTTATATAGGAATGCAGCTACTTTTATAATGTCTAAACTTCCTCTGCCAAAGAAACCGAGCTCTCCATCATTTTATGCTTCAACATAATCCTCTGCATTCTCCATATCAACTGTGTAGCTTCTTAGTTTGTAAGTATAATCTTTCGAGGCTGAAAAGTTACCTCATCATCCTCCCATTTATGAAAAACTTTCTTCATAACCCGCGAATCATAGCACTGTTTGAGAGAAACCACAAAGATGTATTTAATCTATTTGGAAAGAGCAGAGTAACTTATTTCGTTTTTGTTCTTCATAGCATAAAATTTACAACTCTGATGTACTGTGCTGAAAAGTTTACCTTGTTATTTCTCATTTTACTTACATGATCCTCACCTTCCACACTCTTTTTCCAATTTTTGTCCAAAAGAGATAGATCTGACATGTTATACTTATTTTGTTATAATTAATTACCCTGTTCCCAATATAAAAAGTCAATAGTTATTTTTGTAAATAGCAATGAAGATCATATTTCCTGCTAAAAACATTACTTCATCATGCTAATCTTTTATTACCACTCTCTCTTTATCTCAGTTTGCAACTTTTCAGCGAGTTTTACCAACACTGCCTCATCATCGTGGAGATTTACTGAAAAATCATCGAGTAATTTGTTTCGCTATCTTTCGATTGTCACTTGAAATTTCTGGACGGGACGTTAATATCTAGATAAAATCGGAAGTACTCTTATTTCCAGCTGTCAAGCATCAGCTCCTTGACATATCGAATATAATCCTCCGCATTTAGCTCAAAAAAGGTTTTGATGCTGAAAATTAGCCACACGATGAAAGCGAACAAATAAAACTCATTGGAAAGAGAAAATACTCGAATTTTAGTGCCACTTTTGAATCTCAGTTAGTCAACGTAACACACAAAATTGGACAAAACCTGACTTTTAATAGGTTGATGTTGGATCTTTTTGATAGTAGTCTTTATGAGTTTAAGCTCCTTTTCTTAAATATCGCCCTATTTTATCTCCTTCCAAATCGATTTGCCCTCGTTTTAAACTTCATTTTTCTCAGATTGATTGTCCAACTAGCTGAAACTTATCAATTCGATTCTCTACACTCCTCGGCGGATCGAAGAAAGCTAATTACTTCTCATTGATGATTTGGAATCCAGCCGAATATTTGTATGTTTTTTAGACACCTTTGTAACTTTTCCAAAGGCACGAATGTTATTTGTAGCTTTTTATTCTCTTCTAACCTCTCTAAAATTTTTATTCCACACTTCATATCCCGCTATAAAAAAACCTAAAGTCAAAGATTTAAAAGTTAGGCAGCTTCGAATACCTACATAAAATTAGATTATACTTTACTCAGGAAACCTTTCATTGAGATTTTGATTAAAGGTTTCCTGTAGATGTTTATTGGGATACCTAGTAAATTACTACTAATTCCCGATTTTACCCTTCAAAAAGTCAGATAAAAACTAGTTAAATATGTTGAAGTTATTAAGATCCGTTCCCGAATTTTACTTAGTCCTCAGTTATACGACATCTTTGCCCAAAAGATGCGATTAAATGCGCCAATCCTCCCCCAGCCTGATGATAAACTTCTCCATAAAGAGTTTATACTTGCAGAGCACGTGAACTTATGATGGACTGAGCAAGTTAAAATTGTTAAAATAGAACACAGTTTCCTCTTCAATATCAATAGCACTGTCCATGGGTAGTTGGTAATATTTGATATATATTTTTATTAATCTAGTTAATAATAAATAAGAAAACTCTAATATTAATTATGGCCACATACGGTTAATACTACTACAAAGTACTAGAGAAAGTTACGAACAATTATCGAGCACTACATAATTTATACATTTTGGACCAGACTGACAAGAAGATTTAATGTTTTAAACAGTTCTCTAACAAACCACATTAGTATTATGAATGCTTCAACCTTGTGGAAAAGGATAGGGAGGAAAGAGCGAGATTACTTGAACTTAACTATAAAAATATATAGGATTAGTACAAACTAGCATCTGAAGGTTGCAGAAATATGTTATAGTTCGAACGAAACCACTGCAACAAGAGTTGTGGGCAAAAATTTGAAGATGAAGTCAAAGTTCTCTATGATAACTTCTATACCAAACTCAATGGAAGAAGAGAGTACAAAAAAGTAAAAAAATGATATTTCACTAACTCATCGAAAATATTTGATTTGTTTGATTAAAATTGAAAACTAGAAAGTAGTCGAATGTAGTTATCTACATAGGTAAAAATTAAATCATTGTTTAGATATCCAAAAACCGATCTAGGTTATCCGAACATCTTGGCCTAAACGTCTAAATCCTCCAAAAAAGCCTGAAAAAAATTCGCCATACTACAAAGTGAATTGGAAAGTATCTTTCTCTTGATTACCGAAGTTATTGCCCTGCCCTGTCCATGTTGATAACCCTATAGATGACAAATATCCCTGCTATGTAAATCCTCCAAAGATTTTGTTTATGTAGTCTCCCGGCTGGACTTACCATTTCATTTCATTAGTTGATGAATTGCCATAGATTTTACTTTAAACTCTCGCTTGATTGACTAGCAAGATGACACAGATACCACAAATATAACGATTTTAGTCGAAGTATACTTTCAAACCCAATATAATCCCACTCTATTGAAACATTGAATCTGTGGGGAATGAATAGCCTTTTGATACTTTTCGCATTTTACCTTTCCATTATCTTTCATCTTTGTTATCCTTCACTGTTGAAGCTTTATTTGTTTGCGTAAGCATGATGGGAGGAGGCTAGCTTTTAGAAAGTTAGCTTCGTTATTCTTTTTTTGATTAAATTTAGTCTTCGATTTATTCCAATTTTAAAAATTCATTAGCTGACTATACATGTCTCTTAACTTCTTCTCTCACTCCTGTTAGTTAATACTTTTTCAGTTACAAATCTTTTAACAGCCTACGAAAAGTTTCAACCTGTATATTAAGTTGTTTCAAAACTGCTTCTTTTTCTTTGATTTGTTCAATAGTCAAATTTTTATGTTCTTTTATATTTTTTACCTGAATACGTGTAGTTTAAGTTCTTTTAATTCCTTCCTCATATTTTTGCTTTTATCTCCTTAGCTCTTCCTTGGCCTATCGGAATTCCTGCTAATTAACTTCTTTAGGTTTCTAAGGATATGGTTTTTATTGTTCCAATTCTTCAGCCTTAAACTTTCTTAACTTTTGCTAGAGTGCAACAAGATAAGCCTGTTGTTTTTTAAACTCTTCCTATCTCTTTCTTTTCTTCTTCTCTATTTCTTTTAATTTATCTTTAAAACTTTTTATTTCTCTCTGATAATCTGCCATCTTCTGTTTTGAATCTGCATTTTCAATATCTTCTTGCATTACTTGATATAGTATTCAATACCTTTTTATTGTAACTTCTTCACATTTTTGATACTTTTCAACTGTTATTGCAATTGGTTTATCTCATGGTCCATATACGCGATCATATTTTATGTATTGCGCAATCTTTCTTAAGGAAGTTTTACTTATCATAGTTTTAGGGTCTGTCCTCTTTTACTTTAAGAGTTTCGACCTGTTTCTTATACATTGCAATTTGCTTATAGCCATTCTCTAATTATCGAATTAAAGCCTCTTAATTATGAAATTTCTACTGCTGGGAGGATTAAGTGGACTTTGATTGAGATCGACAGAAAAAGCTTTTTTCTTAACAGAGGGCAGTTTAAGTTTCTCCAATTTTTAGTTAAGTTTTTCATTCAACAACTTCAGTTCTTTTCTAAGTCTTTAATTCTTGAAATACAGTTATTTGAACTTGTTGACTCTAAATGCATTTTTGAATACTTCTAATCGTTGTTGTCTGCTTGACTCGATGATTATTCGTCTTTCTCAGTAGATACCTACAACGTTCTATTCAATTTTCTACGATCATTTTTGCTATTGCTGACTGTTATATCCAAAGTTCCATATCTGCTTGTCATTTTCAATAATTATATTTGATAAAATATAACAAAACTTCGTACTTAGTTTACAACAATAATCAAACTAATCTCTTAAGAATGGCAAATTAATTGGTAATATAAATATGCTTCATATCATGAGATAGTCAATTTGCGAATTGTTCACTCCTCCTTGCCTAAAGTTAAGTTGATTAGTCTGATAGGATCATTTTTCTGTTTTGCTATCTTGTTTTCTTACTCTTTTATTAAGGCTTGAATAATCTCTTCCTCATGTTTTAGTTGCTTCAACTGCTCTTCTATACTGTCTTGGATATTTTTGAGTGTCTCGTACTATTTTTACTTTTAGTTTAAACCTGTCTTCTCACGTATTATGTTTTGCATTAGATTTCAATTATAATTGTGTAACTATTATATTGAGATGAGCTACGAAAAGAAAGATGCAAAAAGTTATGGTCTGGCCTAAACTAAAATCTCGGTACCTCAATACATCCCGCAATATGGTGAAGTTATGTTGGCAAGTGATGAGTCCAACGGTGGATTAATAACCTTCCCAGAATCAAAAGGGAAACGAATAATTAGCATAACAGGAGGCAACAAAAAATTATTCATTTTCGAAGTATAAAATTGTATAAATGCATTTATATTAGAAACTGAAAGAATAGTGTCATCTCTACATCCCGAAAGCGAAGATTATCTTTAGTATAAAGGCGAAGAAATATTACCTATCAACGAAATAGTTATGGCTTTATAGGGTAATGTTATTAATGAAATCAGAAGTGGAAAGGAACATAATGTCATTCTAACTGAACAAGGACTTCTTTATTCTTTTGGCAAAGGTAATTTCGGATCTTTGGGGCTTGGTGGTTCAGTTTTTTCACCTGGAACTCAACTTATAACTAAACTTAGAAACAAGAAAATTGTTTCTGTAGCCTGTGGCATGTATCATACTTTGGCTTTAAGTGAAATAGGTGATGTGTATAGTTGGGGAAGAGGATTCTAAGGACAATTAGGTCTTTTATAGAATATATAATCAAGTAGTTCTCCTCGATATGTTACACATTTCTTTAGATATGACAATTCTAAAGATGTAAGAATGCTAAGAAAGACATCAATAGTATCCATTGCTTGCGGATCATATCATTCAATTGCGATTGATAGCGAAAATCAAATCTATTGTTGGGGTGAAGCAAGGTTTGGTCAAACTGGAAATGGCAAAAAATCTAAATAGCAAACACCTAAATTAGTTAACATAGAGCTAGATGTATTTCATATTTTATTTAGGGCCATAAGAAAAAGATAGTGAAAGCTGAAGGAGGTTTCGGACATACTCTATGTTTAACAAGTTAAGGTTAAATTTTTGCTTGGGGTCTCAATATTAAAGGTCAGATCGGTCTCAATGACTTGCCTTAAAATATCAAATCTAATGAAGGTCATTTGAACTATGTCAAGGCTGCATATAAACCAATGCTTATCAAAGAATCAAGAGATAAGACTCCTCTTCCTAAATTCAAATAAATCGCATGTGGATTTACGAGTAGTTTTGCTATTGATGAATAAGGAAATGCTTGGGCTTGGGGAGGAGGCAATATTGGATTCAAAGATGTAAATTTGTAATAAACTAGAAATTTTTATAAAGAGGACCAGTTAAGATTACAGAGACGACTGAAAATAAAAAATTTACTAAAGTATTTGCAAATTAAAACTCAATGATTTTGTTTTGTCCACTTTCTCCTCTTTACTTCAAACCTGCTCTTGTACCATCAAGCGGAAAAACTGAATTAACCTTTTTTGGAAATGGATTTACAGACACTGGACTTTAAACTGTAAGATTTACAGTTGAGGAGGATAAAATATAGACTGAATTGTCCTACGATTAAAAGACAAATACTTTTTATTGTAGAACTCCAGTCTTTGAAAAAGTCAACAAAAAATATAGTTACCCTCTTCTCTGCAAAGTTTAAGTTAGTTTAGATAAAAAATAATACTTTAGCTATTAGAAATCACTTCTTATCTATTGTACATAAATTTTTATTTAGCCTCTAAGTTACAAATTCAAAGTATTGAACCCAATTGTGGATCTGTGCTTGGTGGAAGTCTTGCTAAGTTATATATACCTATACCTTCATTAATTTTAGACTATATTGACAGTATAACAGTCGGCTTCAAAATTACAAAAGCTTCCAGTATTACTAAACCATAGAAATAGGTCAAAAATTAAAGCAATTAAGATTGGATTTGCACGGAAGGTAATTACTAAAATGAAGTAATTAGTTGCAAAATCCCAAATATTCCTCACTTCAATCACTAAAACCCCTTCTATATGATTGATGTTAGTTTGAACGGCCAAGATTTCACCTAATTCCCACATACATTTAGATACTACTTCATTACATAAACAAAAATTGAGCCACATGAAGGTTAGGATGATAGCTAACCTTAATGTAAAATCAAAGGAAATGGTTTATTTGATACTCCTAATAAGCAACTACTTATCTCTTTAGTTTTTAGTTATAAAGAAACAAATATAAATTGTGAAAGAAAACTAGATTTGAAATGGAATAAAACTGATAAAAATTTTTAGTTTAAGATGCCCAAACTTTCTTGGATCATTGGAGACCATGAGTTAAAACCTGAATTACTCGAAGAAGCCAGAAAGCAGCCTTGTATCTTGAGTCTGATTTTGGGTCATAATTAAGTGATCTAGATTGGAAAATATGTATTTAAACTCCCACCTCCTCCCCCATAGCCTGTATAGGACAAGAAAGATGCCAAAAAAGATAATAAGAAAGCTGCCAAAAAATGATTCTCATAAATTATATAAAAAAACCGATGTCATGCTGAAATAAAGATGCAAAAATGTATAACTTTAAATATTTTATTCAGAATCAATAATTGAGATGAAACTAATTAAAAAATTATGTTTACTTTCAATAGAATAATTTTTATTTTCATCATTTTGACTCTACAGACTACCAAATTTTTTCCAGTAACTTAGGATAACGCACATCAATCTAACCTAACTTGTTTAACAGACTTAAAATTTCACTGTTATTTTTGAACTATTCTTTTAAAACCTACACTGAAGTTGTTGTTTACTGAGGATTCAAAAACTCAGGATTGATGTATTCAGCTTTTGAATCAGCACTTACAGGTTTATCTCCAATCAATTTGCTCAAATCAAGTTTTTCATCCATAGCTAAATCGATAGCTTCAGTTTTTTTTTCTCCATTTTAAAGTTAGTCTTGAATGGAGCTGAAAAGAGAATCTAGTTCCTGTAATCCAACACTTTATTCTGCTGAAACGGTCTGTTCTCTTCTTTGTTGATTAATTTTATTGAGATACTATTCAAATGTAATTTAGACCTCTTCAGTATCTTCTTAAATAGAGTCAACAAAAGTTTCAGCTTTTCTTGACTTCAAATTTCTCAAATGCTATTTTTAAGCCTTGTAGATTTGAGGTTCAGTAACTAGTTCAAGTTGATTTTTGATAATCTGAGCGGAGGTCATTCCCAAGATGTTTGTGTACTCTTTCCAAGTTTTGAATATGGAGAGCAAACTTTAAATTTTAGTCTTTAATTCATTTAATCTAAAATTTTCATCATTTTTTTTTTGTTAAATTTGTTTTATTTTCTTCTCAAACTCCTGATTTTATCTTTATTCCATTTATTTTATCCTATCCCATCCCAATTATTTATTGGATCTGATATGCTACAACTTGATAAAATGTGCCTGCACAGCCTATTTCTCATGATCTCTCTTAAATTCTTCTATCTTACCTCTAAGAGATAAATATAAAGGAATCAAGTACTTATTCTTTTCACGAATAATCTATTAGTTGCTCGTAAGCTGATGAACCTGGTAGAGATCTCCGATTTCATAAGCCAATGCCTAAGCAAAGAGTTTATAGTAATATTCTGAGGAGGCAACATACTCAGGAAAGATGGTTTATTGATTGAGTCTTACATCTGCATTTTACGTATTGAACCAATAATGGTTGCTTTAATGTTCCATAATTTTAAGTATCCTACTTCTGTTGATTTTTCTAACATCTTCATCATGTAGGTGTTTGTTGAGCCTAGCATCAAATTACTCATCTCTCTTTTTCCATTGAGCCATATTTTCTTGTAACCTCCAAGCATCAGTAAAAATTTGTTTTCTAAAATTACATTCATTCTCGAAATGCATTTTTCTCATTGCTTCTTTATGATCTTACAAATATTTATCCTCTATTTGCTATAGATACTTGATAGCTTCAAGATGAATGCGCTTGCGGGTTTCTCTCATTTTCTTCTAATAAGCAAGGAAAGATATATCCCTGGGGAGTAATACTCGAGGTTTACGGAGATGGTAAAATGCTTTGATTCGAAGCATTATCATGATTAAATATTTATAGTTAAATTATAGATAATAAGGATAATTAACACATCAACTTATCATTGCCAAGAGAACTGCAACTCCTAAAAAAGCAAAACTGAAAATTTTAAACAGACGTTAGACAGTTGGACTGACAGAAGCTTATGGCATTCGAGGATAAAATGCCAATCCGAAAAGTAAACCGTAACAAAGCCCAAAGAAATGTACTAAAGCAGCTTGTGAGAAACCAACTATCATAAGCAGAGTGATAAAAAACATGAAGAAGATAATGTAAAACTTACCTTGAAACATCTGTCTTATGTAATCACAATGGATCAGAAGAGCGGCAAATTGTATTCCTACACATGCACATAGAACACCACTGAATCCCAAAACTCTGCCATTCATTGTTGCCACAGCAAGGCAGTTAGCAGCAAAACCAGCTACCAAAGCAAACAGTATAGTCCCTCTCCAACAGTATTCGAGCTAATACATAATAAAAATGGCAAAGATGAGGTTCATTATGATATGTGTGTAACTTTCATGTAAAAACATGCAGGTTATGAGTTGATAAAAGTATTGTTTTTAATGTTTGAAAAGTTGTATGTCAAGCAAAAATTTATCCATTTCTTTGGGATGCTGCAGAAATCTGAGGTATGCTCCAGGTGCGAAGGCGATGTGTTCGACTATGAAGATAATTAGGCATGCTCCAATCAGAAGAGAAGTGATGGATGGAAACTCGAAGTGTGGGCATACTCTATTTTTGACTAGATCTGTAAATGTATCATCTGTCTTTTCGACTTAGCCTGTATTGATATAAGGTATTCTCACGCTCATGTTATTATTTTTTGTTTATGATTTATGAAAACAAATAAAAATTGAGTTAATCCATTGAAAGATACGATTTTCTTCAATCGAAAAATTGTTAAATAATGTTTATTGCAAAAGATTTGTTATTTTACTCAAATATCCGAAATAATAATTTATCTTTCAATCAAAGATGGAGAGAAAAGAAAGTTCACTATGTAGGTTGCATACCTTAAAAGCAGTTTTTATGGGAAGTTGCATCACTTGTACAAGTGCAAGTCCTATCTGTGAAACCAAAGGATGTATCAAACATCACGCTGATAGTTAAAAAATGCATACGAGTTATACCCTCAAAGATGTACAAAAAATTACAGAAGATTTTATAAACACAAATGAAGAAAAAAGAAACATACTCAGTAGAATTATCACATAGTATTTTCAACTTCTCAAAGCGTAAATATAGAGTCTCTATCATTAGGTCACACATTCTTTGTAAAGTCTTAGATTTTAAAACTTTTTAATGTACGAGCATTAAAGAAAACTAGCAGATCTGCTTGTAATGAAAAGGTACAGTGAACTCACATGTGCCGATATTGCCAGAGTCATCCCCAAAATGATTAAATGTGCAAATTTTTAAGAAAAGCAGTTCAATCATCTGAAAGATTTTTTGATTTCTTCCAAAGAAAATCTACCAAAAACTGTTAACTCAATGATACTCAATCTCCCCTACTTTAGAGAAGATCAAACTTTGATGGCTATCTAGAAATTTAGCTAGATTTCAGATGACTTACTTTCGATAGTCAACAAAAAGATCTAAGCTTTGAATTTCCGCCCCAAAAAATTAAGAATTAAATACAGTAAAAATTCAATAATGCAGGTGAAGATTAGGTATAGACTATCTGATATAGGGGATCTAACTCTAGAGTATGTTTAAACTTTT
>Ga0194117_10005322_pt1 | contig 11789 bp, 9 predicted proteins | sample TA2MahsurfametaG_FD_160579 | JGI IMG/M metagenome (GOLD analysis project Ga0194117, IMG submission 160579) | Freshwater microbial communities from Lake Tanganyika, Tanzania - TA2015009 Mahale N1 surface | ecosystem: Environmental > Aquatic > Freshwater > Lake | place: Tanzania: Lake Tanganyika...
AAAGAACATGGAAAAACTAAACAAACGAGAATTCTTAAGATTAGATTGAATAATAAATCATGACAAAACCAAAATACGATCGAAATTGAATAAGTACCCGAAACTGAGAGAAAGGTCAATAAAAGGTTAGCTTTTCTTTGAATTAATTGATGATTTCAATAGATTATGCTTATTATAGAAAACTTTTAGTATTATTTCTAGGAGTTTTATAAATTTATGTTGAACCAAGTCATCATAAACAGATATAAGTTGAAAGAAAAACTAAGTATAGGCATATTTTACGATGTCTATAGAGCGATTAATATACACAATGAAATAGAAGTAGCTATACAACTTTAACAAAAGTCAGTTAGTTAATCAAAACTTTTTAATGAAGCCAAAATACTTAAAGAGCTGCGGGAAGATGATTTAACTTCAGATTTAGGATTTCCTGTTGCTTTCTAAACAGGCACTGAAGGAAACTTTAACTATTTAGTTATGGATTTGTTTGGAAAATCTTTGGACAAAATTATGGTAGATAATGGAGGTAAAATATAAGTAAAGTTTGCTTTGTAGCTGGGTGAGCAAATGCTTTAAAGAATTAAAATGGTTCATGAAAAAGGCTATGTACATCGTGATTTACGTCCTGAGCATTTTTTGTACGGTCGTATCAATAGGCCAAAAAAGTTATTCATAACAGGATTTTCAATGGCTAAAAAATACATGAGAAGTGACAATAAACATTTAGATTACAGAGACAATAGACTTTCATTTACTGGAACCGCGAGATACTTATCCTTAAACGCTCATATGGGCATCTAGCAATCGAGAAGAGACGATATCTAAGCGTTTATTTACATTCTAATTTATCTTATACGAGGAAGTTTGCCTTGGCAAAAGCAAATGGCCAAAGGAAGGCGCTAAAAATATTAAAAAATCTTTGAAGTGAAGCTAGTTACTCCAATCGAAACAGTATGTGAAAATTTGCCTGATTTTTTCAAATAGCTGCTTTTGTATACAAGAACGATGGAGTATTAGGATACCCCTGATTACGAATATCTTAAAAAAACATTGAAATCATCATCTATTTCATAACAAATGATTGTTTTTTAGACTTGATTCATAACTCTAAATACTAATCCTCAAGCTACTGTTTTATACAATATTTAAATTTATGGCTAAAAAGATATTGATGGAGTTTATTTTCAACAATCTCACCAAACTACTAGGCAATTATAAGGCAGCATACTTAGGATGGAGCATAGCATCTGTTATTTGGGTTTTAGGCTTTCTCTATGTTAGTTAATACAATATAGATTCATACGCCTCTAATCTAAGTAGGGGTATCATGTTGCTTTCCAGTGCATTTAAAGAGCAATTACAAAGTAATCTCAGCTGAATCAATGTTATACATGATCAAAAGACACGTTCTTCTCGTTATTTTTGGGTTTGTATTTGCACAATCTTTCTTTTATCTACCTATCAATCTTGTACACACTATCTCTTCAACAGGACCTGTCTTTGTTTTGCTCATAGATTACATTCTATTCAAGATATAGATATCAAAAAAACAGGCTTTGGGAGTGATAATATCAGCATTCGGTATGTTGATGGCAGTTAACGGGTAGTTCATCTAAAAAATATTTGACCCAAACTATAACTTTTCTTCCAACTTCTAGAATTATAAACCTGCTTCAACAAGCCCTTATTTTCAAATTTTAGTCAGCATAATTTTGATTTTCGCTTAAGTAGGATGGGCATACTCGATTGTTTTAGTGAAAAATGTCAAAAATGCTTCACATTATCAATTAAATTTTCAGTATGGAGTTATAATGACTATGTTTGCTGGATGTTTATACTCCAATACCACTCTAAAGCAAGAGATAAGAGTTTAATCTTTTTTGAAATCACTTTTATTCCAGGGACTGCCTTTGGCTGTCGGACAAGCATTTTTTAGCCATTCGATAACAATGACTAAAAATTTAGGAGTAATGACAATGACAGGATTCATAACTGTAATAATCGGATATATAGTAAAATTATGGCGTTATGAATAACCTCTTAATGTTATATGTCTATTTGGAACAATTATGATAATGTTTGGCATCTCGAAAATTGTCATAAAGTAATGATCTCTTCTAACTGGCCATTCCTTTTATTTTATTTTTCTATTTTTATTTAATGAAAGTGGCTATTTTTTCTTTTTGCAATAATTTTTATTGATTTTTATGGGGTATTGAAACAGATTTTTCGAGTTTGTTTATATAACATTCAAGTTATGAACTGTGGAAAACTCATCAATCCTCACTTTATAGGAGTTGTCTGCTTCATCACATTCAACTACTTCGTCTTCGTATTCCAGTACATGCTAGCTTTAAAACCGACACCTTACGTTGCCTTCATAATCATCTTTCATATCCTTTTCCTCCTACTATTATGGAGCATGGGCAGAGCCATCTTAGGAGACCCAGGTAGAGTTCCTATTTATTGGGGATTCTTCGCAGAGGAGAGTTAAAACAGAAAGAGACGTTATTGCCTGCTATGCCATAGTTTCAAACCTGAGCGGTAAGAAAGATGTAATTTAGATGTCATCATTGCTCAACCTGTCAGAGATGCGTACTGAATATGGACCACCACTGTCCATGGATCGCAAATTGCGTGGGATTCAGCAACCGTAAATTTTTCATGCTCTTCCTTTTCTATATCATACTAACTCTCATATTTTCTCTTTCCGTTGAGATTCCTCTTTTCATCCAAAATATCATGAGTTTGGTAAATAATAAAGAGGCTGTTACTTTAGCCTTCATTATAAGAGCTGTTGGAGTACTCATTCAAGCTTCCTTTTTTGTCGTCATCACCATGTTTTTCAGGTTCCACGTAGAACTTGTCCTCACTAACTCTTCAACTTTAGACAATCTTGAACGCCAGAGGAACCCAAACGCAGGGCCGAACGTGTACGACGTTGGCTCTTACTAAAACTTTTTGCAAGTATTCGGAACTAACTCATGTTTATGGTTATTACCAGTTGCCCCAGTCAACACAAACAAGGCAAACGGCGTGGTGTGGCCAAAAAATCAATGATAAGATAGCTTTATTTTGCATTCGTAAATAAACGTTTTATTGAATGATAATATAATCAAAGATGTCAAACTTTATCAAGTAACCCAGCATCAAGTTGATCCCTTCTGACCCTATGACCAATACCATATTAATTATATACTGCGTGTCAAGCACTGGTGCCTCAGTACCCTACAAGTCCAGCTGGCGCAAAATCAATCCCAAAAAGAACAAAATAGAATAGATAAAAAACAATAACAGTAGCTCATATCGTTGCTCACCCCTTGATATCGACTGTCTCATTGAGGCTACTGTGTATTTCCAGCACCAAAATTTACAACTATCTCGAGTTGTGCAATCTAATATGGTAAAAGTTTCACGAGAGTTAAAAGAGAGGAAAATTCATATGAGAGAACCAATACTCTCCAGAATCGCCATTGATGAGGTAGTTCTTGAATCCAAAATATACGTGCAAGATGATGCCATTAACATCATGCTTGCAGGCAACAATTTAAACAATAATTTTGCGCTACAAATCAACGACATCAACATCTAGGTGGATAATAGCCACCTAATCTTTAAAATCATATTCAAAGAGAAATTCTAAAACTTTTTGGACTTCACAGCAAAGATTCTTGGCTGGAAACCACAGCCAAGTAGCAATATAATCCATCTAACCTTCGGATCTGATTTAAATAGAGATATTATTCTGTTGGGAGTTGCTGAGTATCTGCAAAAATGTGAAACTGTTGAGAAATTAACTCAATTGCCATTAAGCGGAAATAACTATGATAAATACTAACAAAAACAAACTGGTAGGGATCCAGAGCAAGGAGGGCATAGTAAGAATAAGAGTCAAACATCTTTTTCGCCTTCAGGAGCATACAAGTAGAAGTTTAAGCTGGGCGGAAAACTTGTATAAATGAAGAATTCTTTTAATAACCTACACAATGGTAATCAACAAACGGCTAATGAAAAGAAAAATTAAAATATTATGGCTACTCCTGAAATCAAACAGTAGCCCAAAACATAACAAAAAATAGAGAACAAAGACAAAATGAAATAGAGAGAATATCTTAACATTTTCTAAGATGATGAACTCGAATTACTCGAAGCTCCAAGACCTGTATCTTTTGATGTTTCAAATAAATTCAATACCAAAATCAAACCTTAAATCTAGAACGCCAATGATCAGCCTTCAATCAATCTACGTGGTAGTTTTGAGGAATTGTAAAAGAGTTTCAACAGTAACTTAAACGAAGAAATGGTAGACAAAATGTTTAAGATCGAGAGTGTATAACAATCCAAAAAACTAAACTAAGAGATAGGCCGTTTACAAAAGGAGAACTAACATTTAAAGAAACAAGTAGAGAATGTAAGCATTCTGACGAAATAACATAACACATTGAAGAAGAAATACAATTAAATGAAATAGGAAATAAACAGACTAGAAATGTAGAGGAAAGTGATCTTGACTGATAAATTAAGATGCGAGGTCAACTGGCACAAGGAAATCCAGGAAAAGGAACAAATGAAGAAGGAACTCTAGTACCTCCGGTAAGCTGTCAAAGCAAATGGACTTCAGAACAATTATAATTACTAAAGAAATACAAGGACACAAAGTAACCATGATGTACCCTCTTTCGATAGAAGGCAGTAAAACAAAGATATGATACCCATGAATAGAGATATGAATCGTTCCCCAAACAATAGTTTTTACCGTTGATTTTTACTGTTCATTCAAAATAAAAACCTAAACAATATTTTCACATCTTTGTATAGAGAAGTATCTAATGATTATTTTTAATTTGGAATAGAAACTCAGAAAAAATAAAATGGTATGATTTAAAATCAAAATAAAGGTTTTTAGGCCAGAGACTATCAAATATAGTAAAATCACAGTGCATCGTCCCAAGGGCCCAAATTAACTCTTTAAATTTTATAAGGTTAAATTAATTTCTTTATTATACTCGCCTTCTCATTTGGCCTTAATTAAATACTACTTTAGAACGAAGTTTTAGATATTCTTTCATTTGTTTAACTCTTTATTTTGATGTTCTTCTCAAAATAATCAGAAGGATTTAGCTTGGGTTTCTTTTTGTAAAGATTCATCTTCTTTCTACCTTTTAACTAGGAAACATTTTTTCTTGTTGTAGGCTAACTTGCCAGATTACTCACGCCTAATGGAATAAATTTTTATGTATATTCAATTTCAAGGGGATTTTAATTAATACCTTACCGATAGCTCGAAACAGCTTGGAACTTTTATAGAAGTGAATCATGCTTTAAACTTGTGAGACCTCTTACAATATGTCCATATGATCCATTATTTTTTCTTCTAAGAATATTCTGCATCCAATTATGACGTGAAAAACTTTTATCCACATCATGACAAGAGTAACGCTTTTTGTTTGGTTTAGGCTATTTTACAAATTCTGACATTTTTCTGTCCGCATTGCTTCTCTTAGATTACCTAACTTTTGATTTTATCATTCCATCATGTTTTTTTTGACTTTAGAATAAATGTTTTGGAATTAATAGACTGTTTTCGATTGTCCTTTGTTCTGGTGTACTTTTATTGCGAATAGTACTAAATAGTTTAAAATACTAAGTAATGCTTTTGAACTCCTCCTCCATCGTAAATGTTAAATATTCAGTTTTAAGCATCCTCCTCTATTCTATTTTGACCTGCCTGCTATTATGAGAAATTGGGAAATATCGATTTTTGTCGCCATTTATTTTTATCATATATTCAATTTATATTCCAACAATATCGTAGGCAAACCCATGAGAAAAAACATTCTGGATTAAAAATCCCATCAAATAGACAGAATTTTCGTTATTAAAATATTTGAAGGACATGTTTTAATAAAAATACGTTTACTTATGAAAAACCCACTATAAATATAAAAAATACAGGAGATTCCTCCTCATCTCAGACGACTCATCACTAAGCCATAACCAAACAAAGTACCTTTCTCCTAGCTCAATGACAACAATGCCTAAAAGGCTGTCAATTATATTAAAACAAAAACGATGCTGGATCTCCTAAGTCCTCCTTCTTTGCAGCGGAATTAAACAATTAAATCGGATAATGCGATCATTTTGGTGTTCTGCCAGCCTTCAGAAGAACTCTGCATACAAAAAAATGAAATTTTTCCTTATACTCCAATATCATATCCCAACTGGCTGCAAGCTGCAGGTGCATAGTGCATTCCTATACCTTATAACATAAATGAGGGATCAATGCAATTTTTGTTGTAAAGATCTCATGGACTTTTAATTCCTGGGGGAGCTTCCAATCTCTATAAAAACTATGAAAATAAAGAAGGTTATGGACAGATGACAGCCGGTTTTCTGAAAATTTGGCGAGCTATTCAAAAACTATGGGCAAAAGGAATAAATTATCCCATTTGGGGAACTTGTTTAGGTTTGTAAGTAATGCTTATTGCCATCTCAAACGATATAAAAATATTGAGCAATCTCAATCACCGAGGCTACCAAGCAGAGATATACTCGGATTACTAAAATTCAACCATTTTAAACTAAATGCCTTACAATTTAAGATTGAACCTGTAGCATAGAAAACTTATCAATTTTTATCACATGCACGGGATTTCAGTAAAAAAGTTTCAAAATAGCCCCAAACTTACATAAAAGCTCAAAATAACTTCGATATCGAAAGATAAAGATGGAAAGTGGTTTTGTTCTCTTCTTTAAGGAAAAGATAAACCTATTTTTCTTTCTCAATTTCATGCTGAGAAACAGGCGTTTCAGTGGACAAAGAAAGGAGATATACTTGCAAACAAACAATCAATATAAATCTCACAGTTTATTGCCCAATCATTTGTTAGGGAATGCCTAAAATGCAAAAACTAAAAATCTTTTGCGAGCACTCTCTAACTTCAATTCTACACTTTTCAACAGTACAGACAAATTTTTACCCCATAAAAACACTATAGAGTGTATGCAATAGATTTCAAGTTCAGAGACTACGACAGATAACACAAGAAGAAAATAACAGAGAAACAAATATCTTCCTCTAAAAAAATATTTGTATGATTTATTTCCCATTTGTGGTCCTATCTTCCAAATATTTCTATGATTTTATATTTAACAATAAGACTGAATGTTTTTATTACTAACATAGAAAATAAACTATAATTTTATTAAATGGGACAGACGGAATCAAAGAAAAATATTGAAGAAGAATTCTAAATCTACCAAGTACAGGAAAATGGAGATATCCTTCTCAAAAGCAAGAAAGATGATAAAGACTATTTTATGAGAGTTGTCACCTGCACAAGTCGAGCCGATTTAGATCGACTCAAAGCACTTCTTTAAAGCAAAGCACAACTTAAAAGTCATCACTTGCTATCACTCGTAGAAATCAAGTAAAAACAACAAGATTTCATCTGCTCAATCCACTATAAAATGTATCTAGTACTCGAGTATTCTTTCAAAAACGCAGCCCAGTAAATCAAAGAAAGAACCAAGGGCAATTAAACCTTATTTTTTCAATAAAGCGATATTTGGAGTATACTCTATAGTTGCTGCTCAGCCCTACAATCTTTATACTCACACGGAACTACCCATGAATGTTTGACTGCTGAACAAATTTTTATCAGTACTGATGGATTTGTGAAGATCTCATAACCTCTGCTGTTTGGTCTAGAGAAAAACCATCTTTAAGCAATGAGAACGAAGTAATTGGGTAAAGTTGAAGTCCACCTTTCTCCATAAATCATGAATTGTCTGTAAGACCAAAACTTTTTCTATTACGACAAAGAAAAATCAGACATCTTCATCTTAGGAATGATCATAGTTGATGTTGCCCTCCTACAAACTAACATTTTATATGATGCAGTCAAAAAGAGAGCAAATTTGGATACGTTACCTGGTTTGCTTAAAAGGGTGGGAGAACGTTATAGTCAGAATTTAACTTCTATACTTGGGTAAATGTTAAGAATCGAATCTACATACAGGCCTACTCTATCCAAAATTATCTAGAAAGTATAAAAATGCAACAATATTGGAGAAGATTTTACTTTGGAAACATAATCGAACTTGAAGTCTAATGATATCTAATCTTAACAAGGACAAGAAAGATTTATGTTCTAAAAACCTGCAAAATATAAAGCTCTGCAAATTAAGTAGGAATTGCTTTTAAGCTAACACAATAAACCTAAAGAAGTTTAACAAAAAGTTATTGTGAGAGTCTAAGAACCTTCCCTTTCGATAAAGGATCAAATTACAGTTATTAATCAACAAAACTTTGATGGAAGAGTATTTGCCACCACTCCACATCAAATCAACTATCCAGTTCAAATAGTCAATCAAGAGAATGTTCAAAGATATATTTTGCACCCTCAACCACAAATTATCACCCAAAATGTTCCAATTCAAAGAATCTCAGTTCCTCCACCTGTTACAAACGTTGTAGTGAATTCAAATCTATCTCCTGTTCGGAACATTGTGATTCAACAAGCACAGCCTCCCATTCAACAAGTGCAACCTCCCATTCAACAGGTACAGCCTCCCATTCAACAAGTCCAAGAAGCTACAGCTTTCCAAAGAAGGCAGCAACAGATAACTCAAAATTTATAATCATTTAAGAAATAATTCGATCTCTATTAAAGATCCAAAAGTATTGATTCCATCAAAGTTCCTTCCAATTAATTTTCAATAGTTTCACATGCCAAATAAAAAGTTTTGTTTTCAGGATCAAAAGCAAATGCATTTACTGCGATTGAAAGTAAAAACAAAGTTTAAGTCAATACGTTTAAAAAATAATTCGAAGAAAAGAGGACAAGTCAGCCTATTTTTACTCATTAAATACCTGAAGTCTACAACTTGATGATTAAAAATACTAACTTTACCCAAAAAAATTAAACATTAGCTAACCAAGATAAGAAAAATGTGGTTGAAAAAGATAGAGAACATGTATCTACTCCTCAATTCCAAGGATAGTTCTAGAAAATCAATCGCTTTACTAATCTAAAAAACTATCAACATGAAACCGTGAGTAGATTTGCAGACTAAAGTGACAATATATCTAGTTTTAATACGCTGGAACTTAGAAAAATAGTAAGCCAAACACATAGCTAAACTCATCACATACCAAAATCTAATTTCTAGCTGCAATCTTTTGCAAAGTAATGCCAATCTCCGAACATCTTCCCTTCGAATATAACTTTCAATAATTTTCAAAATAATAACAATCTGTTTTTAGGTTCAACTCCTCTAGCTATGCCAAAATCTAACTTTTAAACTTCAACTCTCAGCCAAAATGTATTACGAACAACATAAAAAACTCTTTTTAATGTTGGCAGCTCAGTCAGTTATAATTTCAGCCCTAGTAAAATTGATTTCAGTCCTAAAAAGTAAAGCTTCACATGTCGTTCAGGATTTGCTCATCTGAGCCAATTCCATAACTAATATTAGGATCTACAGCTTCAATATGTGAAGTAAGAAATTCCATAGAGAGGCAGATACTAAGGTTACAAAGGAAATGGATAAAGAAATGGTCATGGAACGCTTTATTTTAAAGATGGTGGACATTACGAAGGATAGTGGAAAAATGATAAGATGCATGGTTTTGGTAAACTCTATTACTAAAACGGAACAATAGCTTACGAAGGACACTGGTAAAACGATGAATTTAATGGACAAGGACGAGTTTACAACATGTAACCATTAAGTTTCCAATAATAGTTCAATTTCAAAGATTTTTCATAGTTAGGAAACAAATGGATTTACTACTAAGGCCAGTTCAAAAACGACTCAAAGCATGGTAAAGGTTACATAAAGTTGACAAATGGTGAGATGTTCTAAGGTTTATTCGATCACGACATGATTGAAGGGAATGGCATATTTTACAAGAGAACTGGATAGATTGTCATAGGTTTTTGGATTGACAACAAGTTATTCCTCAATCAAAGCTTTTAACAAGACAAAAAGTGATTGTTATATAATAAATATATTCGGTATTCTTAGTGTTAAATAATTCAATAATCATTGCAATAGGGGAAAGATTTTGAGGCTTCCACCTTTTCACAGCATACTCCTACAGAGAAATAGCTCGGAAATGATGTTGATTAAACAGTTGAAAGTCTTTATCTTATGGGATTTCCATCTCTCATGTCCTTCAACTCTAAAATAGAAATCTAACGATCATACTCAAGTTCTCTCATATTTTTGGCAAGATATGAAATCATACGATTGGTTACTTTTATTGAACTATACAATTGCCATAACATTTTTTGTTTCTTGAAAATCAACTTTTGATGCAGATTTGAAAGAAACTCAGGTAGTTAACTCTCTTATTTTTAAAGAATCTATTTTTGAAAGACACATAACAGAGCTACTGAAAATTTGATGATTACTTTCCAACCCTTGATTATAAATAAAATCCATAATTTGTTAAGTAAAGAAGTGGGTAGGCCTTGAGAGAAAAGAGTTAGATACCATCCGATGGCATAACACTAAGCAGTCAGATCTCTTTTTTTAAGAAAATAGTGTATTTAAGGGAGATTATTGTAAACATAAACATCTAAAACATAGCAAATCTATCGAATTTTTTCTTGTTTGTTTTCATAATAGCACCCCAATTTCATTTCCTTCAAAAAATAGCTGCCTAACAGCCAACTTTAATTTTCATTTAACCTTGCCTAAAACATCGCTTTGACAATCGAATGAAAACCTTGCACATAACCGAATTGACTTGAAGATCCGCAAAGTCTATTGAGTACTCTTGTCAAAAAACCTCTCATATTTTGTATTTGCTCATTACTTCTACAAAACCAAACATTTGTTCTCTAAACATCCCAGCTTATTCTTTGCATGTCATTACGCTATTATTATTTATTAGCGTTCCACCACTTATACAGTTTCCTCTTCCTCAAAATATAGTATTGCAGGAACTGTTTGAGCTCAATAGTAGAATAAATCCTTTAATCAGTTGCCACAAACTTAATAATAGTCTTAGCACCTTCTTCAGTTTTGGGATTCTTGAGCATAGCCTCGTGCAATCTTATGAGATCTGTAAGAGTGAGATATGTGAGGATTTGTTGCAACTAAATATTTGAAAGGGAAGCGATGATACATTTTTTCGCTCTCTTTAAATTATAAGGCAAGCTAGAATGTCTTTTTTTGCTTGAACTGAGCGTGACAAGGAGATGGGTTGTTTTACGTTCCATATAATAATCGATTATTAGCTATTCTTTAAGGAAGAATCACGTATCTTAAAATAAAGATAATTCTCAGTTCTTTAATTACGATTGCAAAAAACAGTAGCTCGGAAGATTAGCCAAAAAAATAAAAGAAATTTAAAGACAAGAGACTAAAAGCCTATAATAAATCAGAAAATATGCTGCATCCCTTAGAATATCGCTTTCTTGCTTGAAAATATATCAGAAAATGTTGGCGAAAGGTGATAGTAAGAAAAGAATAAAAGAGTAAATTGATTATTAATCAGAAGTCACTTATTAACAAGTATTATTTGATCTAATTTGTTAAAAAATTGATCAGGGCAAGAAAAAATGAAGGATGAACGTTGGCATAAAACATACATATTTCAAATAAAAAGAGGAAAATGACATGTCGGAATCTAATTATTGAGAATGTTTTAATATAAAACACAAATATATTATATTATAATCTTATCTTTTTTCGATTTCTCATATCTGCTTCTATTCAACTCCTAAAGCCCAATTTGATTGGAGAGAATAGCACTTATTTAAATGAGTCGAAAA
>Ga0194117_10005325_pt1 | contig 11782 bp, 3 predicted proteins | sample TA2MahsurfametaG_FD_160579 | JGI IMG/M metagenome (GOLD analysis project Ga0194117, IMG submission 160579) | Freshwater microbial communities from Lake Tanganyika, Tanzania - TA2015009 Mahale N1 surface | ecosystem: Environmental > Aquatic > Freshwater > Lake | place: Tanzania: Lake Tanganyika...
CCCCTTCATTCAAAGTTACTTTTAAATATTTTTGTAAACCTCTGGATAACTCTAATAAACTTAACTTACCATCTCCATTTTGATCGAGTTATTTGAAAGAAAGTAAAAGTTAAGATTCCTTGTCACCCTGGCTAACAAAATTAACTATGAAGAGAAGGACTCCGTTTTGAATGTTGGCTGCTTTGACTTATCTGAAATTTTTTAGGTTTAACAAAGCATTAATGACAAAGTTCTCTTCTTTGTTTTACTTTTCGTTTTACCTTAAGTACTATTTAAACCAGTCATCCTGCATAACCTCTTCCATTGAGAGTCGTTTTTGATGATCTCTTTAGATCATTTTTCTTATCAAATTTTTAGCAGGCTCAGTAATACTCCTCCAAATGGGCATTTTGAATCGTAATTTTCCGTAGAGCACGTTTTTTAGAATATCTATATCTTCGACTCCTCCAAACGGAGCCTAACCTGAAAGCAATACATACATTATGATTCCTAATGACCAAATATCACACTTTTAGTTGTAACACCTTTAAAGAACTTCAGGCGCGATGTAGTAAGACTGTATAATAATAAAGTTACAGTACCGATGCGTTTTCTTCTAACAATCTCACTTGATTAAAAAAAAGTAGCGCTTGAAAGATCTATGAGTTTTACAATTTTAGTCCTTTAATCATAAATAATATTTTAAGGCTTGAGATCTCTAAATAAATTGAAATTTACCTGTGCATAAAATTATGTTCGTGCATGTGTTTCATAGCAGATACAACTTGGAATAATATGCTGCGTGCGATTTTTTATTGAAATCTTTTAACCTTCATCAATAAATCGAACAATTCAACACCTTGGCATAACTAAGTAACTATGTAGATATTAAGGTTAGTTTCCATAATTTCATACATTTTCACGATGTTGGGATGATCCTGAATTATTTTTTCTTTACTAAAGTTTTGAGGATAGCAAATTCATTCTCAATTAAGCTAGTTAAACAGTTTTAATTGCTTTTTGAGATCTATTTTATCGCTCTCACTTGGGAGGTCTTTTGAGAAATAGCTTTAAAGACTCGGCCGGTTGACCCTTGGCCTATTTGAGAGAGGAGTGTGTAGTGTTGGTTTATGTCATTTATTTTAGTTATCCTCACCATATTTGAATACAAAAATTTGATTGGAACCTCCTTTTTCGGAGTCTTCTTGAGTTTCTATATTTTTGGAATCATCGCTCCCATCCCTGAAACTGATTTTATTGAAAATATATAAAAAGAAAAAGTAGTTCATATTCTATGACAGATGGTTTTATGTAATAGAGAGGTGAAAGATTATAAACTCCAACTTTAATTATATTTTTAGATACTTCTATTGATGGGGAAAATGATAAATACAATTCTAGAAATTAATTAAGCAAAAATTTTTTTACTTACAATACTTTTTTGAATGGTGTTATCATTGAAAAGTCTTTTCTTTTTATCATCTGACCTTTAAGACAGAATTGAGTATATTTTTAAAATATCTTGCATTTACACAATAAAAAATCAATTTATTTTTAATAAAACTTAAGAGAGGAATCTTTTGAGTTCAAATTTAAAAAATACGAAAATATATATATAAATCAAACGAGAACTAAATTGTATGATCTTTAAAGGTCACCTCCAAAAGAAATGTATTGGCTTTTTTCCATCACGTGTCGTACTCTTTACATTATCTGTTTGTAAAGAGGAAAATGAATATCAACTGTCTTACCCTCAACTATCTCTTCAATTCGACTTTTCTTGGCGAATTTCTAGTATCCTCCAGGGTTGTTCTTAATCATTTATATTAATTGTTGTGATGTCACCAGATAATCAAGAATTATGACTTCTTTTGATACCTAATTGATTTATTCGTCTGGGTTTACCATTTTTTTAGTCGAGTTTTGGAGAAGCTAGTATAAGCTTCTTATCATTCGGTTGGTAGGCAAAGAAGAAATTACACAGGGTTCAAGCCAAAATTTTTTGAGTTAAATTCTGTACCTATCCAAGTATTATTTGGATATTTTTAGTATTTTGTCAAAATCCGAAGATGATTTGTATTATTCATAGCCCTAACAGCCTATGTAGTTCTTTACTTTAAAGTTATTCAACGCTTAAATCTTTTCCTTAATGATTCCGGTGTAATTTTTGAGTAAATCCTCAGTTATATCCTAACTTATATCAGCTAGTAGGCCACTAGAAATGGATTCCTTCATTTTTTGCATGAGTTTATACAAAAATCTGCAAAAGTGCACTTCTGAGATCAGTACCTTACTAATTATCTTTCTGGTTTATTTGTTGGGATGCTAATTTTATATTCCTTTTATTTCTTTGTTTTATTTTTATTTCCTAAAAGTGTCTGGATTTTTTTCTATGTTTTTGTTTGTGAAGTATTCCACTCTCCTGATTTATATGCTTTAGTTATTTTCTAACCCTTTTGATTTGTGATTGGATGAACTTAGTACTTTATGCTTTTAAAGAGACATCTAAACTTGAGCTCTATAAATATTTTTTAGACTATTTAATCCTAGATCTTATAATTTTAGAGTTTTATTTATAGTGCCGTTTAATATTTTTTAACCTAAAATATTTGGACTTCGAGTTTAGAAACTAAAGACTTACAACTATTAGGGATCCATTCTCAAATTTTTATCCACCTTTAATGTTTTCATAAGAAATTATTTAGACAAAGCACTTAATTTCTTATTGTTAATGATTGACTGGATAGGTTCAGTTTAGATTTTTCTAAGTAGATCCTTCTCACTTTTGGCTCTCCAAGGTGTGTCGTTGAGCAGCATTTCGTAAAATATGACTCCGATTGCCCAAATATCACTTTTGAAAGAATACTAATTTTTACGAAGAGATTCTGGTGCCATATAGAGAGGCGAACCAACATTATACTTACTATAATTTTTGAGATCTTTAGCTTTTATTCCAAAACCAAAGTCAGCTATTTTTAACTAGTTTTATTCTGTTAGCAGCAAATTAGCAGGTTTTAAGTCACGATGAATGATGCCCTTGCTTTGAAATGCAAGATAGCCTTTTATAAGCTGCTGCATATAGGCATACACTTCAGGCTATGATAGAGATATTTTGATCTTCTTTGCCAGTTCAGAGTCACATAACTAAGTGATAATATAGGTGTTATTTTTTGTCGTAAAAATATCATGGACAGTGAGATTATTTGGAAGATTTTTAAGTTACTTTAGCAGTTATATCTCAGAATCAAGTAGTGCTCTATTGATTTAACTTTTGAGCAGTTTCAAATCAATAACTTTGATTGCAACATTTTCATCTGAATAAACATAACTATACTGGTGTTATCGTTGCGACCTCGATAGACTTTGCTCGAGTAGCCTTTCCCAATCTAATTGTTGAGACCGTAAGAGTAATTTTATATTTTTTTACGGGTGTACAGAAGATTTCTATCTTTCATGTGAGGTTATGACATTGTCTTGTCAATATTTTATTACTAAACTGCAATAAATAATAGTTTACTTTATATAGCAAAATACCAAATCGTTAATAGCAAATTTTATTCTTTTTTAAACTAACTGTTACACAGAAAGAAAGCATATCTTTGTTTGGTAGGTAAAGTATGATATGTCTTAAGATTAATATATTATTGAATTTTAGAGTATTCTTCAATCATCTTCTTTGTCTTTGCTCTCGTAAGCTGGGTACTTTTTGCATGTTTCTTACCAACTTTCAGTTTCTTGAGAAAGTGAAACTAAAATTTTCTAGATGTCAGCTATGGGAACTCTGAGTTGTTTCATTGTAAAAAGTTCTCTGAGTGTTACTGTTTTTTCATCTAGAGTCTGGAAATCGATTGTGATGCCGAATGGAATACCAATTTCATCAGTACGAGCATAACGTTTACCAATAGATTGACCAGTATCATCGACTTTACAGGTTATCAAGTTTCTTTTCAATCTGAGTTCTAAATAAGATAAAAATTACTTAAATCTGCAATGATGGGGACAAACCTTTAGTCGTTTTGTAGTGGCAATATTGAGACTTTTACTGGTGCAATTCTAGGTTTTAAAAGCAAATATGTTCTCTTTTAATCTCTAACTTGAAAAGAGTGTTCAAGGACTGAAGTCATGATTCTACCAATACCGAAAGAAGGTTAGATTACACTTGGAATGAACTTCTCTTCCATAACGTTCACGATTTTTTGTTAAAATTCAACATGTTCTTTAGTCAAAACAGCATTGCCACCTTCGATTGGGACTTCGATTTGACCATTAGAATCATATTTTTCCTTAAGGGCAGACTTGGTCTATTCGTTAAGATTCTAGAGATATGAAGTGATGGCTTGAGAGTTTTTCTTAAATTGTTTTCCAATCACTTGTCTGTGGAAAGTAATTGTAGTTTGCTTCTCAGGTCGTGGCTATTTGAATCTACGAGAAGCAAGTAATTTTACACCAGAACCGTTAGTGTGTTGTGTTAAATCATAGGCAGATCTGTCAGCACATCCAACGATTTCCAACCAACCTGATGATAGTTAGGCCTCTGCATCCCAACAATCTTGAGCATAATGCGCCATTTCGTTACTCATATGTTGTCTGAATCTCAAGTGTTTTTCAACATTCACACCAACGTCTTTCAAATAGATGAAAATGCGGGCAATAAAGTAACCTAGAGTTTAATTATTAACAATGCCTTTTTCTACTGCTTAGACGATTTCGATCCATTAAAGAGGTTTCATTTATTATTGATTTTTTGCACTTAAGAGAGGTAATTTAAGATGAGCAACATACTTGAATTTAGGGTGTTTTTTATTTAAGGGATCCACGAAATGCTCGATTTCTGCCATTTGGAATTCTCGAACTCTCACTAATCCGTTTCTAGGTGCAATTTCATTTCTAAAACCGAGACCAATCTGAGCAGCTGCAAAGGGAAGTTTACCTCCATTGAATTCTGACAACTTATGGAAATTAACAAACATTCCTTGTGCTGTTTCTGGTCTCAAATAGCCAACCAAATTAGTAGAAGGTCCTATTTAGGTTTTGAACATGAGATTGAAAGGCTCAGGTGGACTCAATTCATTTCCTGTATCTGGGGATTTGATTTTGAGTCTTTGGAAAACTTAAGTCATTGCTTTTTTGTCTAGGTTGTCAACATTAACTAAAATTTTTTTGTATTATTAAATCTCAGATTCTTTCAGCTTACCTTTTTCTAGCTTACTTTACAGCCATTCAGACAATAGCTTGTCAGCTCTGAAACCTTGCCCTGTTTTAACGTCTTTGACAAGTAAATCAGTAAACCTTGCAACATGACCAGAGTTTTAAAGAACTACATGAGGAGTAATACATGTTGAGCTGATTTACAACATTTCCTCTTCAAGAATAAAGTGTTATCTCCAGAGTTGTTAGATGTTAGTTTTAATTGCACAACCTACGGGACCAAAGTCGTAGAGACCTGCGACTCCACCATAAATTTCAAAACCTTGGAAAAACACGAATCTACGTTTGAGTAAATCATCGAGTAACTTTTTGTTTTTTTGCATAATCTAAGTAAAGAGGGAGATACTTTTCTGCCAGTGAGCTCTTACATGGCCTTTGTGGACAATCGATATATTAATTTATCTCTCAACAAATTTAAGAGCATATCCTGAGTGTAAATATAAAAGAAATTAAAATCACAATTATATTTGTTTTGCACTGACCGTATCGTTATAAACGCCTTAAGCTCCAACAAAGATGCACGCCAATTTGACATTAACTTCTTTTATTTTGTATCATCATTATCAATCATAATGATTCAGTTGATTTTTGAATGTTAGTTCATAATATTTCGAGAGTATGTTTGTAATTTGGAATATTGGTTTGTAGGATATATTAGGGCATGTATTACTGGCTATAGAAAAATATGGAAAATTTAATCGAACCACTATAAATTACAGAAGAAATACTTCATAAAATCGGCTATGATTTTATTCGTAGATACGAACTGAAGTAAGAAATCAACATTTCTCAACTCAAAGATGACACCAACTATCTAATAGAACAATTACGTCTCTATAATCGCAGTATATCCAACAATATGTAGTCATCAAACAACTCAAACTGTTATCACCAACACAATCTGCCGCCTTCGACGAGAAATTTAATGAAGTTGTTTTCAAAATACTCAATTGTTTGTCTAGAATCATCTATAAACTTACTAATAAATACTAAAAGTTGGAAATAATTCCGAAGTTTTAGTAGACAGTCTGTGATATATGTGGGAGCAATCTGAATTCAAAGAAAATAGCAAATCTAAATAGATAAATTTTTGATTCTTTTCCAACTCTCCACCGTTAATAAATTCTTTAAAAAGAGAGATCGTAGATACATCATTATTTTTCAGATGAAGGCTCTATGAATGAGTAAGACATTCGAAAAAAAATGTTGACTCTTCAAAGGAATTTATAGGAAAGGCAATCCGGTCTTTTAAGAAGTATTTAGTAGTTTTAAAGCTTTAGAAATGATCTTATTATTGGTTTGCCTAAACTAAATTCCAAAGAAGGCTTTGAAAAATTTGATGTAAGAGAATATGCTTTCCAAATGGGGAATCATTTTCATACCAACATCAAAAAAGTAGAGAATAAAATATCGATGCTAAAAACTGTGATTAAAAAGACACAGTAACAATCTGTTCAGTGTTTCTTAGGAGATAATAAGCAAAGCTAGAAAAATATAAGTTAAATAGATAATTTTAAAATGGAGGCCACAAGAGCATAGAGTTAGGTAAAAAAATTATTATAGATAAAAGCTAGGTTGTAGTAAGGATTGAAAAATTATCAGATTTAGCTCAAATCACTAAAATTACAATTTGATGAATTGGAGTAAAAAAATATTCAATTAAAAGAGTAGAACTTTCTATAAAAATTAAAGAAAATACCTAAAGAAAGACATAACAAACCAATAATGTTAAATAGGGATGACAAATAAAAAAGAAATACAGCCTCTTTAATCCCAACTGAAAATATCAATACTGCCGCCTCGCTCACAGATGAATAGGTATTCAATTAAATTTCAAGCCATATAGCAGAAATGAAAAGCTAGATAGAATCAACAGGCACAAGAATGTAAGATGTATTTCCCATCATCAAAAATACTGTTAAAAAGGCTCTTGGGCGAATAATTAATGAAAGGATGAGTTCGACAATGCCATCATTTGATCGAAGAAAACTGTATCTAGAAACTTAATAAGATTCTGGAGTATCTGCTCCAAAGAAAAAGATGCATGGATCGAGCTTTAAAGGCGTTTCAAATTTTTATCAAAAAAAGGAAATAAAAAGACAAAGTTTATGCAAACAATAGCAAGCTGCATTGCTATCTATTTCTACGCAGTTCAACTATAAGATAATTGGTAATCTAAGGTCTTCCATTAACCGAATTTCAATTTTAGACTAAAAATTATTTCAAGGAATACATAGGAAAACAGGAATGTCCTCTTATAAGAAATCTCTACTTCATACTGAAGGGATACTTGTCCCTCGAAAGTTGATAACCAAAATGAGTTCTCTACCTTCTTAATATAGGTAGAATTTTTCAAATAGCTAATAAAGTATGAATTTGAAACATTAAAAAAGTGGAGAGGCTGATTCAACCAGTAAATAGAGTGAAATTGCGAGGATTTAGATTGAATAAAATTCAGTTAAAAACATTTTGGTTTCAAGGAACTCTCAACTTAGCCTTTTAAAGAAGAATAGAAAAAACATAAGTTGTGAAGATTTAACAGGAAGATAAGGACGCTTTAGTCTGTAGGAAGCCAATGATTTGACGAATATTATAGAAATAAATACTAAAAGCATACCTGCTAACTTTATTTCTTCATTCTTATAGCCAAAATTAAGATAATAAAAGTAAAGTGAGTTATTATTGAATTCAATGTATTAAAGAAATCAGTTATTTGAAGTAGAAAGATTTGAAAAGAAGTAAATAAAAAGACAGTTGAAATTAATTAATAGATAGAAAAAGTGCAAACTAAAATCTATTATCATTTTAAAACTAGATTAAATCTCATATCTTACAATATTTTTCACCCTTATGGCTCGAGCACATGTTGAGAATCTATATCTTTACACTTAACTCAAAAACTAAATTTTTGCTGTTCTTAAAAATAAATCTTCGCCAAGGTAAAATTAAGAGGCAATGTTGAGATAGCTAGTTGGTGAGATTATCTTTCTTCACAGAAAATGTGAAGAATCAAAAGATAAAAAACTTTGCAAGCATCTCTCTCAATTCCTATAAGCTTTCTAATTTTCCTTAAAATATAATGATAATGAATGATATTTATAAGTCATTTATTTTATCATTGTTTCTTTTTTTAGATTACTAAATCCTCTTTAGGGTAGTATCTTTATGAATACTCGAAAATTTTCTTTTAGCTCGGGTAGTTCTTCAAACATTTCTTGTTGAGGAAATCTAGTTCGGGGGTGATTGAGTATCTGTATTTTTCTTCATCATATTTTTACTTTGGAATACCTGTTTTTTGTAAAAACTATTCTTATGTGCATCTAAAGAAATCTATGATAGTTTCAGGAGTATATGGAATTTTACCTCTAATTAACATTTCAGATCTAGGTCTGATATTTGACCCAAATTTGAATGTCAAAATTTCAAGATTATCTTAGGTTATGTTAATTCTGAGACGATCACGAATAGTCAAAAACTTGTTTTCCAACGCGCGTACTGAACTATATGCTAAAACATGTACCATATCAGGATGGAAGGATATTTTCTGAACATCATTTGTCCCATATTCAAAGTGAATCTGAATTGTTTGAACATTTTTTTCTTTAAATGGAAAACCTAAGTAGGATGGTTTAGCATAAGAAGAGGATGTTATAGGAATGTTGCCCATACTTCTTGTTTAGGTATATCCCAATTTCTAAACTACTTGACTAAAAGTGTAAATTGCTCTCTACCCATCAAAAAAACTTCTCCCAAATCTCTGATAAGTTTTATTATGGCTTATCTTGTAAGACATTTTACAGATTTTTGTCTCTAAACAAGAGCAACTACAGACTATCTCAATCTTTATGTGGAACATGTGAGTAAAAAGGGCTAATGCACAAAAAGTTCCAAAACTTACTAATTACTCATTTTGAGGTAATCCCTAAAAATTGCAAGTTTTTATTGATAGACTAAGTCAAATCTTTTATGAATGAGATTAGGAGTGATAGCGAAGAGGTTGCTTGCTGTATTCTATATTATGGTGTATATACTTAGTTGAAGCCAAAATGTTTTAGATAATTGATGAATTGGACTATATCTTATTGTGTCATTGACAATAGTAGATTTTTGCTATCGAAAACAAGTTGATTGACTAAATTGGCTAAGGGTTCTTTTTACTACAGACTGTTTAAAAACTTAACTTTCTACTACAAAGCAACTCCTTAATAAATGATCTTTTACTTTAGGATGACTATCTTATGAAAATTTCGGGTTTGAGTTTAAATAATTTTTACAATCCTCTTTTGTTGAGTGAATATTTTTTCGCAATTTCTTTGGCTTGTTTATCAATCTAGGTTATCAGGTTGTTACTTGTGAGATATCATTATTGAAATATTTTTGAAGATGAGGTGCGTGTAAATTGACCTTGATTGTAGTGGTTCCTTCGGCGAAGGCAAAGCGTTGCTGATGCACGAGTCTTCCAAACTTCAAGATCATTATAATTAATACAATTATTATTAATTTCAAAAATATCTCCAAATTACTAAATCCAAAAATATAATCATTGTACGTTCATTTGAAAAAATGAAAGACAAATCCGATAAAATCTAACCATTTTTAGGTAGTTTCAATTATGAGATCTTTTTATCTCCACGTCAGTTTGATGCCGTAATTACCAAATTTAGATTATCCGTAGAGATAAGCCCATACTTCACTTGAGTCTTATCCACCAAACATAATTGGAGCTATCTTTTATATTTAAGCGAAATTTGAAAATTGCCTATCTGGAAGCACCGTCATCTCAGCTGTTTATTGCGCCATTATGTAATTTGTCTCATATTTGAAGCGAATAAAGTTGATAGGGAGCCAAAGATCGTAGATGATTTAAGCTACTTGAACATGAACGTCAGTTACACCATTCAGATCTACTCTTGATATAAGATCAATCATTATTGCCTCTCTCCCTTGGCTTCTAGGTGATACATGCGTTATTTTTTACTAAACATTTATAATGAAATAGTCTGCCTGATATTCATAGTTTATATTGACTCGCTTAGTTCTGTTGGTTTTGTTATTGATATAGAAGATGAACCGAATTTTATCCATTTTTTAGTTTAGATCTGACCGTTTGTAGGCAATCTCTATTTATTAGTTTCTAATCAAAACCAGTGAATTTTTAAAAAAGGCCACTTTATTTCGACTTGACACTTCTTTAGTCATATTTACAATATAGCGTGATTCACCTAAAACTGAGTCATTTATGTAAGGCAAAGTTTGGGCTAACTGGAAAGTATCAAAATGATTTCCATTGCCGATAGAACCGATTGAAAAATTGTTTGAGGGACTTGCTTTGTTGATAGGTGGTTTTCCATGTTAAAAAGAGTCACCAATTAAATCTTTGAGTATCATATTGCTTGACTAGTTTTTCTTGTTTTGGAATTTTTCATCAAAAAGACCATAGTTAGTGGGTTTTTTATTGAAAAATTACTTGGCAGTAAATACTTTTTCCTTCTCTAGTTTATCTCCTAAAAAGTCAGGCTAAGGTTCATATTAGGGAAGCTTTTATTTTAGCTTTTACTGTTACTTTTGCTTTGCTTACAACTTTAATTGATTTTTTTGGTTGATTTTATTGAGGTCATTTACTCTGGTTTTTATAACATATGGTTCATAAGCATTCGCCAAAGAGTCTTTTTCTTTCAATTAACTATTATTGAAAGAATCGTGAACCTTTGCTGTTTTTTACAGCTATTTTAAACGATAGTTATCTCGATAAAGTTGTTATATTTATTGTTCAAGTTGCTACATCTTTTAGATATACCTGTTTTTTTATTATCTTAACAAATTTTTCTAAAACTCATTAAGCTATTCGTCTTGCTTGATCTTCTTTTGTAAATTATTAATTGCTTTTTTATGCTCTTATATTATATTTTTCAACCTTTTCTACTTCTCTTCATCTCTTTTTATGTGGGACTTAGAAAATCTCGAATTTTTAGAAACAGATTTATTGGAAATAGTTTAGTTGCCAACATTGAACTCTTAACTGTTAAGTATTCTTTTAAAGCTCGTCTATTTTTTAGCGAGTTAGCTTTCTTTTTTCTTGAAGAAAGCGTCTAAAGTTTGACTGGACTGAGGTACATATACATCTGATGATTTAATATCTAAATTTTACTCATCTAAGTTATTGATATCTTTTGGTAAAATCTCCACGTCTTAGAGTAGAATCTTTTTGATGAGATTATTGAGTTGTTTTTAGCCCATATTCTGAACTCTTGCTTTTTTGACTGCTTCCTTCATCAATCTATATTTTTCTTGAAGACTGGCAACCTCTGCAAAATGCTTATAGTTGTTATTATTGGACATATCTTCGAGATAGCCAGCACACTTGAGTTACTAATCCTGTAGTTATTAGTAGCTGTATTTGAAGGGAAGACCTGCTTACAAATTTTATTTGATTTTTTTGATTTGAATGGTTAGGTTTTGCAACTATAGATGTGCCATGATTGTTATTATAATACTTTCGATCAATTTAGGTTTGTATTGTCAAAGATTGAATTATGTCTGAATAATTCACTTTTAAATTTGTTTTGAAATAAGATTTACAATCGATATGAATTAA
>Ga0194117_10005330_pt1 | contig 11766 bp, 3 predicted proteins | sample TA2MahsurfametaG_FD_160579 | JGI IMG/M metagenome (GOLD analysis project Ga0194117, IMG submission 160579) | Freshwater microbial communities from Lake Tanganyika, Tanzania - TA2015009 Mahale N1 surface | ecosystem: Environmental > Aquatic > Freshwater > Lake | place: Tanzania: Lake Tanganyika...
AAAAAAATATGATCATATCAACTAATCAAATCAGATGCATTGATCATTTTATCTCCAGTATAAATCACTCTGCTATCATAGCGACTTAAATTTGACTATTCGTTTAAACATGCACCTCCCACACAGTATACGATTATGTTAGCTATTTTCACGTCGTAAGGAATGTCGACTAAACTTGAAATATTTAGACCCATCTCTCGGAGTTCTGCTTCTCTCAAATTGCTTACTTTCTATAAGCATTTGGTCACCAAAAATTTATCACCACTTTTGAAGTTGGAAAGCAATCCTATTGAAAACTTTTTAAACATTTTACCAGCACCACCTACTACACCTGTCTGCCTCTATGCGTATTCCTTCGATATTTTATTTTTGAGCTCAAGATAGAGTTTGCTTTTTTTGAGTTACGGTACTTTAGATTAGAATTACTCAATTTAGAAGGGTGTGATATGTTAGCAATAAATTAAAGCTATAAGGATAAGTCTTATCTTATCTTGTTGGTTTTCAGTTGTTTATAAAAGAACTGAGATATCCTTTTTGAGCTAACTTGTAAGTACTCCTTTACGATAAAGTTAAAGTTCGCATTCATTGTACTGATTGAGTTTTCTAGAGCTGGCATCTTTGATCAATTCGGAGGCAACAGTCATATGCATCTCAATTTTCTTTTGTTTTTCACTTAATTGGTTTACTTCATTTAATTTCTATGATTTCTATCCCATTAGTTTGACTTTTATGCTATTCAATATCTCGTTTAAACCGAGTTAACTAATAGTTAGGTTCCTTTTTTCCGTCCAGATTTAATCATTGAGATCAATCTACACAGAATCTTTCTTATCTTTTATTATTCTTTGTCCGTTTGGTGATAGCTTGTAGATTGATTCGATTAAACCAGAATAGTTTATACCATGAAGTAACACTGGAAAATAATCTGATTATCTATTGAAAAAGAAGACAATATTGTGAGATTGTTTTATACTAACCAACTCTTGCTCTTTAGCAAAAAAGGCACTCTCTTTTAACCTTTCTCTCAGAAAAGATACTTGTTGCTCCTCTTTAGAGCCAAAGACGAAGATGGGTCGATGTCTTTATAATTACAGTTTTACTTAAGAGTAGATATTAGGTTTAGAATTTCATTATTGTTCTCCATAATGGCCATATTCTTGCTTATAGTATGAAATCCGATTGAAGAGTATTCTACTTTGTTTATCTTAGTTAGAGCATTAGGTTTTCTTTTGGCTAAGTTTTTGGCAAAATCAGAGATAATGTACGTTTGAGGTTAACTTGAAAAATGGAGAATGACTGAACTATAGAGATCTTCCTAAAAATCTTCAAGAATCATTTAAAGATTTTCTTTATTAGGCTGTACCAAGTAAATTGCAGTTACTCCATGTAGCTGTTCTCTTGCTTCCTTGATGTGAAAGTAGAGAGTGATATTAGATTCTCTAAGATCCTTCATTTTGAAAAGCGAAGAGTTGATTTATCGGTTGAATTGATCGAAAATGACAACTTTCCATAGATTTTATCCTTGATTGTATATCTTTTTGAGTAATGTTCTCTGCTAGTTGATAATATTTGTAGCCCCTCCTTTCATAATATGAGACGTATTATTATAAAAATGATAAACAGTCGGAAATCAAAACTCCCACTATAATCATCAATATTTGGCTATTATTTTTATAATTTAGATAGAATCATTTGGATACGTTTCTTATTTTTGCCTGCTTTTGTAGTTTACTTAAAGATTCGAGTATCTCTGCCTAAAATTTACTTCGTAAATACTGTGTCTATGAATGTGATATTTTCCACTATTATCTACCCACTGCATAGTACTTAAATCCTGAGCTCTTCTTATTTTATTGTTTGGATGTTGTTTTGGCAAAATATTCTTTTATCTGATCTTAGACACCCTGTCTAAACAGAAGATCTTTGACGAGCAAATTTTATTCAATTGGAACTTTCTTCAAAATTTATATCACCTCTGGCTGGTTTAAGTATTAAGCTTATAGGTTTTTGGAGACTATATTGTAGATTTTATCGATTTGTTTCTTCAATTATGAAAGCTCTGTCTTACTTTACAATACGAACATTATCTTTAGACAGTTTTTTTGGGAGGGTGCCAAAAATATCAAACACTTCAGATCTCCAATGTATTTAGTGTAGTTGGGAAAATTGGAGTAGAGTTCGAAATCAAAATTGATAACCAGATTTACTGTGCTTACTATAGTGAAGCCATAAGTATATTTCTTTTGATAAATGATAAGTAAACCCGAACAATTCTCCTGCCACTATTCGCCTTCAATATGAATGAACATTTTGGTTCTGGTTACAAAAAAGATGGATCTGCTATCCTTTTAAAATCTCCATTGCAATTACTTTTATAGTAGAGGATCTATCTTCATGGAATTATGTTCAAATTTTATAAAAAATAAATAACCATAATTTCATAACTTTTTCATTTGAGTGCCTTGATTACTGACTCATAATACTTTGAAACTGCGTTTTTTCTATTGATGTAGAATTGGAAGTATCATACCATCAATATCAGCAAATTTAAAGTAAAATTAAAAATCTAATTCATTAGAAATTAAGCCATACGTTTTTTTTGCAATAGAGGGTATTTTAAATAATTGGAATAAATTGTTAAGATCCTAAAGAGGGGATTAAAGTGTATTATAACCAACCATACTTATAAATATTTTATAGCTAAAGATGGGTCTATAATGTACCAAGGCTGTATAACAGCGTGCACATTCAGCAATTTGCTTCAAAAGTGATGGATTGGAAGATGATTTAAGAAATTCAAAGGATATTGTTAACTTTTATATCAAAATTAACAATCTAAGACTTCTTGACTTCTCGCAGGTAAACTCGATAATCAGCTTAGACTTTCCATAACATACAGATTGAGGTCAAAGGTCATTTTTCTGTCATGATTTCATCCAAAGAATTCCAAAAACAAGATAGAGTATGGAAAGTAAATCTATTCTAACGTAGTCTCTTAATTATTGGACAACATAGCTTAAAATCCCAATCAATCAAATATCAAACAACGTAGTCTCAATTTCTATCCTGGATCGATAAAATTTAGTTCTTGATTAGCTGAATATCAAACTTTATCATCTGAGTACTGGTCCAATCAAACACGACCATTTACTAAAAACATTGAAATCGAGACTGCTATTTGACTTTCATGTTGACCAATATCTGAATATTGAAGTCTTTCTTAATGATTTTTAAATTGTGTGGAAAAAACAATAAATTTATTCTGAGTATTCCTACTTTCTGTCACTGATTGTAAGTCTATGATTATCTAGTTTTCGAACACAAAAAATCACATTGAGGCTACTAAAAAATATGAAAAACATTAGAAAATCAAAGGATGGGGGTTGGAAAGGATTAAGGTGAAGAATAGTGATCTTGTGGAGTCAATCATCAAATTAAAAATGGCTAAATCAGGAAATAGAGAGAACGAGATCGAATGCTTTATTCCTTATTCCAAATTTATGCAGCAAAACACTTATAAACAAAAATCCAGCTAAATTGGTTCATGTTAATAACGCTAGTTAACACTAAATTAGCAGCTTTTTGTAAGTGGCTAAAATGTTGGAACTATAAAACTTATTTTAGGGATTACAAAATCAAAACTCTATGCTGAACAAATGGATTGTGTCATTTATAGCTAGCATGGTATAGTCATGGCTACGCCAACTGATTTCTTTGACTAAGAAAAGTAACTAAATTGCTAGATAATTGTAAACTTTTATAAAAAACTTAAAACTGCTAAAAATTATGGGATCAGTGATCTTTAGTTTTACCAGTTGATGGATAGTGTTTATAGCACTTTAAAAAGCAAAGAGTTTAGTATTACAGATGATCTTTTTAAAACTCAATAGATTCTCTTAGATTTCATGCTTTAACTTTCTTAGCTTATTGAGTAAGACAGAGTGTTAAGAAATGAATACATCTGGAAGATTCTCCATGAAATACTCCACAAAAAGATAATGAGCTTAAAATACTTCGGAAGCATCCGAGATACAGCTTCCAAAAGGAAATATGCTTTAAAAATATATAAACTGATAATTGAAGTTATCTCGAAGATTATAGGTTTTATTCAAAATGGTATCAGCTATAAAGAGCTCAATTACATTCAAAGGTTTATAGCTTTTGCTTTCTTTAGATCCTCTTGGTGTCAAGAAAAAATCATTTAGGCCCTTAAGAGACCTAATGATCCAGTTATATCTTAAGATCGATTAGGTGAACTTGGAGCTAGCTATGCTATGAAAAGTCCTTCTAAATCATATTTTTATGATTACTCTACAAATGTTCTTAAATACATCTAGAGAGAGTAATAGTATCTTAAACTTCTGAAGAATCTAGATACTGAGCACGAAAATAATCCGAAATGGGCAAGTTTACTCTTTGATCGATAATACTAACAGCTTTTCTATGGACTTTACTCTTAACTATGGGATTAGGCTTAAATTTTTTTAAAAAATAATGGTAAGATCATGTGGGAGTACTTTCCTAAATATGGAGCTTTACTTTCTATTTTTTTGGGGTAAATGAACAGTAATGGGCTGAGTGATTTCAGTGATGAGATGACTAAGTGTAACATGAAGCTGATTAAAAACTAAAAGCTTTTAAACACCTTTATGATGCTAATCTTTCCAAAAACATGTCTATATGAAACTTATTGTGTGCTAAAGTGCCTAGATTTGATTAATTGCTACTTTTCAATAATTTTAAAGAATAATCAGAAATTACCTATAGACTTCAACTATAACTATTTTTATAGTGGAATAAGATGTATTCTTTAATCAAATCACTCCCTACTTCTCCAAAAAGTAGCTGTTTTTTTATTTAGATGTTAGCTATGATTTACAAGTATTACAATATCTTTAATAAAGATTTTAAGTAAACTTTAAATCATTACATCAACTGTCGTGTCTTTAATCAGCTTTTTATGCATTGGAGTCATAAAGTTAGAAATATTTTCCATTATTTACTCATCTTTAGAATTTCAAAATCTTAAAGTAACCAAAATCCTTAAAATATAAGCAAAATATAAAAAAACTCCTTTTAATTGAAGGGTAGTTATGAATCGATTATTTAAAATCTTTATAGTTTGAGAGGCTTTAAAAATCAAATAAAGACGAAGAAAGTATAAGAAAAACGCCAGCTTTACGAAAGAATGAAAGACAAATTGTAAAAAAAAAGAAAAAACTATCAGGAAAGTTCTGAACTTTTTGTTAAGAAAATTTAAGAAAGATTTCGATCTAATAGGAAATAGAGCGCAGATTTAACTTCTAGTCCTGTCTTTGTAAGAAGAAAATGGAGTGTAATGGTCAGTTTTGAGGAATAACAATAATCACCTTCTGAGTAGTAGCTTAAGTATTTGAAAACTTCCTTAAATGAATACTAATTAGCAAAGTAAATGAAAAATCCAGATTAGTGGATCGAATAACATAGTAAAACTTTGCAAACAGATGTCGATCAATGATATTTTTTCGTATCATCTCATTATTTTGAATTCTAACTTAGTTATCAAAAATATTGTTTAAATAAAGAAATTTTAAACTATCAATCATTTGATGAATGAAGCTTGGAATGTTTTTGCCATTTCTGAGTTGATACTACAAAATCATGTAAAGTGAATGTGTAACTGGGGACTGCAAAATTAGTAAAATATTTTGTAATTATTACAAATCCAAATGGAAATCATTCATCGCTATGCGGGTTATTATCCCTTCGGATTACAAAAAGAACCCCAAAATACCTATGTGGAGCTAATTAAACAAAATCTGGCAGAAGAAGAAATCAATCATTACAAACTCAAGTATAAGTTTTTTAGAGAAATGGACCTTAATCATTTGATAAAACTAATAAAATTATCAAGAGAAGACAACAATCTAAGGTTTCTATACGAGTATGAGTCGCTCTCCCTCCAAAATTATTTATAGCAGTTTAGCTTAAGTAATAAAAAAATATCAACTGATTTATACAAGTACTTACTGAATACTTTTATAACCAACATTGAGGAAATCATCAAAGAACTCATTCACTATCAAATCAGGACAGATCTACTTTTAAACAATCTAGCTGTTTAATCTACAAATACATTTCCTTTTAAACTTAAATTTTTTTTATAGCCATAATGTGAGTGTTTTGCAATACAAATCTTTAATAAAGGCAGACCTTAGTAATTAAAAAATTTAATACATCAAAATAAAGAGAGTCTGATTGAATTTTACAGCAATGAGAAGAAAAAAATGATAATAGAGTTCTAAGAACTAATGGAACTCTATTTTGGCAAATTTTAGGCTTAAGAAAATCGACCAAATTTCATTATAAACGGTGCCAAACTAGTCTTTATAAACAATCAAGAAGGAAAAACTCATTAGAATGAAAATAAGAATATTGAAAGAAAAAAAAGTACCTCCTCCGATAAAATCAGTTTCAGTATGAAACATTCTGATTTAAAAGAAAGACGATGTTCTGGATAAAACAAAATGATTGCTGGAATTCCTTCATTGCAATCTAACTCAATGCAGGAGATTAAAACGATGCCTAGCAATAAAAATCTGAGAAGTCTGTCTAAAAGAATATCTTTGAATTAGAACCTTAACAATGGATTTTAAAGCTTTCATTTTGAGCCAGCTGAAATCAAAAAGGATCAAACCATGATTATGTAAGAGTAAGAATACATGCAAAATTTAGATGATTAAATTAAGAACATACGCAAAGCTTAAAAAGTAAAGCCAAAAGAAATATTTATAACTTAGCCTTCCTCCAATATTAACAAAATACAAGAAGAAAGTTTGTTGTCTAAATTATATAATTCTAACAAAGTCAGCAGTAATGAGGCTAAACTAGAGAAAAAGCATAAGTATAAAATGAAGATAGCTACTTCTCACGACGTTGAGATTCAATAAGAGAAAGATCCAGAGGTACTCCATATCCATCAGGACAATTTAAAGGCTGAATCTTTGGATAACTCAGGCAAACTTAGAAATAATCAATTTTACCTCAAAAATAATTATGAAAAAACTGATAATTAGTATATTAAACAACAAGTTACAGACTAGAGGCTATTCAGTACAAGGTACAGTGATGGAGACACTTTCTTCCTGAAAAACTAGGTCTTTAGTAAATCAACTGCTGCTTCATTAATAAATAATGAATAGCATTAGAACTTAAACTTTAATCCATGTAATTGCAAAACAGATAACTACAAGCAATAATTCTAATCTAAGTAGCCGCTGCTTGAAAACTATTTGGCAAAGATCTAAACAGCAAAAGAGAAAGCATAAAAACTGTTGAGGCAATATACTCATAACAAATTAAAAAAATGTAATAGTTTTTCATGATTGTTTCATGAAATATTTGTATTAGATTAGTTATTAGTATCATTTATGATTTCATTTTGAGGATCTCTCAGTTAATGCACTTCCAGGAGCATTTATGGGTGTTTCGGATTTATTATCTAATTATGATAAAAATCTCTTGATTTCGTATGTACCCGGACCGGGGAAATAGTTATGAGGTAAATCTAGCTGTATTTTTCTTGATGTTGAAAAACCTGTTGTTTTGCTCATATTCATAATTTTCTCATTCTACCTCATACTCAACTGCTCAGGATCATCAAAAAGGCTGCATCTGTTTCCATGCCTGTCTCTAAGAGTAGATTGCATCTTCGCTTCATTTACTGTGAGTCGATTGACAACCATTTAATTAATTTTGTTTAATTTGAAAGCTTTCTTGGTAGACAATCCATTGAATGATTCTTTTCTGCCACTGCCTATTTGAGATTTACTGATGGATAAGTTACGCTTTATCTTCTGTATCCTTGCTTCATTTTTTTATTAATCATCGATCAACTTAGATACCTTCTTGGCCATTTCGCTGATCTATGATTTGTTATTTTGTTTGTATGCATACGACTTCTCAATATTTTACGGCCAATATATGCTCGACCATTTGAATCTTTTCTCCTTTGAAAACGATAACTGGGGAGCTATAAACTTTCCGGTTATTTCAGAATCAACCCAAAGTTTGGAGGGATTCAAAGCACTATTGAAAAAGCTGTCAGTGTTGTTAGATTTTTGCTAAAACATGTTTGTTAAAGATTAATAAAATTATTTTAACCAAATCTGAGATGGATTTTATACTGCAGGGAAGTATATTCAAATTGGAGTTAGTGATAATTGATATGTTGCATTTCTATTGTTTCAAAAAGAATGAAAGGGCACGTAACCCCTCTCGCGTTTATAGGAAGACGTACTTCCATCGAATCGATTCATTCGTATATTCAATCACTTTTATTTCTTCTTTTTATCCTCATTTTAGTCCTTGTTGCTCACGGATGACGATGATTTAGAGTCAGAAGATGACGAACCTGAACTTTCTGAAGATGAGCTGGAACTTGATGATGAAGAAGAGCTATGTTAATTTCACAAGTACCTTCTTCTTCTGTGTCTACTCTTTTTATCTTTGCTTCTGCTTCTAGATCTGTTATTAGATCCGAACCTCTTCTTACCAGATGGTTCGACGATCAACCTGAAACCTTAAACTTTTTTATCATTCATTTATTTAACTGCACTTTAAGCATCATAGTAGTCTTAAAATTCCTGCGTAAAAGATGAGTTACAATGAAGGAATATGGTCCTTTGTATTGAATACACACAATTTTTCCAAATTATCTGAACCAACTTTTAAGATCATCTTTGGTAGTGTTTTTTCCATAGCCTTTAACATAGATCTAAGGGTTGCGGACTCTTGTAGACATGTTGAAACTCTTATAAATATTAAATATTAGTTTAAAGTACAATTTTTAATTCAAATCTATCAAAAAATATGAAGATGTTATAACAAATAAAAATCATAATGTTGATTAATTAATCATCTTTGGTTGAAATTATAATAAATGAATAAATATCCTGTGACTTCGGCGGTTATAGCTAACCTTAATTAACTAGATTAGCTCCCTTTCCTTAAGAGATAAGGACATAGATGGTTTCGTTTCAAAGAAAAGGAACGATTCCTGCCTCTATTTCGAAATCTAAGTTACCAATCCAAGTAAGTCCTCAGCAAAATCTTTGTTTTTAATTTGAACGAGCAAAAGAAAGATAACAAAAAAATCAGATTTCTGGATATACTTACTTAGCGATAAATAATCAACTTACCGTATCTTTTTCAAATTTTAAACTAAAGCATGGACCAGCGAATGTTTAGTGAAGAGGTGCAAAGAATAAAAGAATTTTAGTTGAAACTATACAGGTATGTTGATAGTTTCCTGTCAAAACATTTGCTCAAATACAAACGAAAAGACTATTTATCTCTGAATATTTACAAAGCCAAAGAAGATTTTTATATCAAAGGGTCATTTAATGATTAAAATTATTGTGTTTAGATTATAGAGGAGACTAAAAGGGAAGAGTGTCCACAACCGTATCAAATAAAGAACGAATTAGTCAAAGAGGCTCTGAATAAAAAATACAAATAACTATAGAAAATGAGTCAAAATCTACCTTTCGGATCATAAATTGCACAGCTTTATTAAAAGTTTTACGACAAAACATATTTTCACTATGATTAATATGTTTTAAAACTTCAAGTTTTCAACAATTATCCAATGCTTAGGTTAAGAAACTATATTCCAATAAAGTTCCAAGATTTCTAGACAAAAGAACCTCTTTAGGGACAAATTTTTAGTAACAGTGATCCTGATTGCATGTATGGTCATTTTCTTGGCTACAACGCAAATACTATAAAACTTGTAGAAGGAAAATACTGCTAAGACTGTCAAGTTTTGATTTAACAACTGCAGTAAAATGAATTATTGATGTTTTTAAGAGATAATATACTAAATCCTTAAAAAACTGATCTCTACTATAACCCTGAATATAATAGGTTCAAGCTACTCACTAAAAAGGCAATAACAGTGGAATAGGAAATCGGATAGATGAGTGAAGAAAAAATATTCTATAAAACAATTTTAGGTTTTCTGAATTACTATCATTTTAGAATAAACTTGAAGAAATTTACGAATAAAATAAGGCCAAGATTTACTCCAAACAAAAGATAATAGTCTTTCCCTCTGACATTCAATCTAAATAATCAAAAATTGTTAATAATTGATCCAGCTCGAGGCAAATTCTGCCAGCACTATGCTTTTACAGATCTGAGACTATATTACACAAATTACGATCCTTAAAAAAATCTATACAAGTGCCCAATCGCAGGTTGCAACGAGACAATCATGGATGGTGATATTATGTATTTGAAAGAAGTTCAAATTCTAATGGAGTATGCTAAATTCAAGTGTTAAGAGTGTCCATAACTGGTTGACTGCTCTCAAATTGTAATTGAACATAACAAATAAAAGGTTTTTGTTCTTTACAAGATCAGAGAAAAAGGGGTTGTTTTGTCTAAAATAGATTAACTTATCGATTATTATAAAACCTTAGTGGATCCTTATGTTCCTTTTGCTGAATATTCTTTAGGAATCAAATAGAAAGAACGGAAGCAAAGGATGTAGTAATACATGTTTGGAGGTCTTAGGGAAGAAATGGAAAAATAATAAATGTAATAAGACTAGGAAGATTAGTTTTATCAAGAGAGCTGAACCTAAAACCTATCATTATGATTGCCAATAGTTTAATAAGTTTAATTATCTTAATACTATGCAATAAAAGTCGAAAGTTTCAGAAAAAAGTAAAGCTTCTAAAAGTCTAATGCAAAGGAATGTCACAGAATTCCGGCATTTACTTAGCAAATGTTATGTGAATGAAGGTGATTTGAATTGGACTATGGGATTACGAGACAATCCAGTAGCAAAAACAATAGAGCATCGAGAACCTTCAGCTCCCGAGGTATTCTTTAAAAAAACTATGGTATCAAGTATTAGGGAATAGTTGAAAAATAAGTAACCAAATTTCACTCTTCATGCTAGCGAATATGAACAAATGCTTGGTAAAAAATTGAACAGAACACCTTAAAAACAAACTTTAGAGCAGTTGAAGTTCTATAGTGAGTTGAGAACAAGCAAAAGCCCGAAGAGTGGTACAAAATCAAACAAGCAATTTGACATTATCCCCTTTAAATAAAAGCATTAGTTTCCCAAATTTATAAAGAAGGTATATAGTAGCATATTTAGGAATTCGTAAATAAAATAAAGCCTTTAGAACAAACTTAGTTTGAAAGTGCTTTTGATGGAGCTCAAAATCAGATAGAATACACTAATAAAATGAGGACTAAAAATTATGGAGTTTTTGAACCCTTGGCAAGAGCCAGGGGAAGGAACAAAGTGGCTCTTCCATCTCTCGCATGGTAGATGGGTCTGAGAAATTACTGATCAATTCATTCCAACTCTTTGAAAGTTTCAAATCTTATATGTATGTTTTTATGTGAATCAAGCAAGAATTTTTTCCAGCTTCAAAACATAGATTCGAAAGGATTTACTATCTGCTTTCCTTTGGTTTCTGTCAAGTTCCTTTGTCAATTTAGGTATTATTTGTAATTGTTTTCTTATAATAAATAAAGATTATAATTTTAAGTGAATGAAGTAAATTTTGGATAAACTCGAACAGTAAGGTCATTGGAAGAAAATTATGAGAGAATCATGCAAAAAGAATGGACTGAAGACATCATTAGTTAATTAACTCACCTTTGTCAAACTCAGAATAATAGATTCAAAATTGGCCAAAAGGTACTATTCGTTACATGTAGTTATACTCATTTGGGGGAAAAAATTGCAACACAATGGCTTTT
>Ga0194117_10005337_pt1 | contig 11753 bp, 8 predicted proteins | sample TA2MahsurfametaG_FD_160579 | JGI IMG/M metagenome (GOLD analysis project Ga0194117, IMG submission 160579) | Freshwater microbial communities from Lake Tanganyika, Tanzania - TA2015009 Mahale N1 surface | ecosystem: Environmental > Aquatic > Freshwater > Lake | place: Tanzania: Lake Tanganyika...
TTGATCTCTGCTTGGACAGAATCAGAAAGTTGGCTGACAACTGTACCGGTCTCCAAGGCTTCCTTATGTTCCACTCAGTCGGTGGTGGAACTGGATCTGGATTGGGATCCCTCCTCCTCGAAAGACTTTCAGTTGACTACGGAAAGAAATCCAAACTCGGATTCACCATCTATCCCTCACCTCAAGTCTCAACCGCCGTTGTTGAACCCTACAACTCCATCCTCTCAACTCACTCCCTTCTCGAGCACACTGATGTCGCTGTCATGCTCGACAACGAGGCTGTTTATGATATCTGCAGAAGAAACCTCGATATCGAGAGACCCACCTACACCAACTTGAACAGACTTATCTCTCAAGTTATCTCATCCCTCACTGCCTCTCTCAGATTCGATGGTGCCCTTAACGTCGATGTCACTGAGTTCCAAACCAACTTGGTCCCCTATCCTCGTATTCACTTCATGTTGTCATCATACTCCCCCATCATCTCAGCTGAGAAGGCTTATCACTAACAACTCTCAGTTGCTGAAATCACCAACAGCTGCTTCGAACCCGCTAACATGATGGCTAAGTGTGATCCTAGACACGGAAAATACATGGCTTGCTCAATGATGTACAGAGGTGATGTTGTCCCTAAGGACGTCAATGCTGCCATTGCCACCATCAAGACCAAGAGAACCATTCAATTTGTCGACTGGTGCCCCACTGGATTCAAAGTTGGTATTAACTATCAACCCCCCACAGTTGTTCCAGGAGGTGACCTCGCTAAAGTCATGAGAGCCTGCTGCATGATCTCTAACACCACCGCTATTGCTGAAGTCTTCTCAAGACTTGACCACAAATTCGATCTGATGTACGCCAAGAGAGCCTTCGTCCACTGGTATGTCGGAGAAGGTATGGAAGAAGGAGAGTTCTCTGAAGCCAGAGAAGATTTGGCTGCCCTTGAAAAGGACTACGAAGAAGTCGGAATTGAAACCGCTGAAGGAGAAGGAGAAGAAGAAGGCTGATGAATCTATAAATCTATTTTCATCATTTCTATTTTGAAGTAAAATTTTAGATAATTTTTGCGAATCTTAACATAAAGATTTCATAAAGATAAAAAAAACTAACGTTATGAATTTAACAAAGGTGAAGAACATTTAGGATTATCCTATTAAATGTAAAAATAAAACAATTAAGAGCAATAAAGGAAGGCAACTGATGTATTTTGTGCCATAATTGGGATCGCATTCACAGTTTTTATTGTGATCGTATGCTTTACTATGGTCAACTATGGTATACATCAGATCATATAGATCATCAGATAAAAACTTCTTTTCCTTCGGATTCTCAAGGGAGAGTCTGTGGCTTCGATTTGCCTAAGTTTCCTTTCGTTTATTTTACATCTTTCCCAAAAATTGTAAAAAAATACAAATATAGCAACAAAGGCTCTGTGTATCTAAATGTCCTTCTAAAAATGATACAAAATTAAACTGTATGCCAAGTTAGAATATAAGTTGTAGTTTTAACTCTAATCCTCAATATTATGTTGGATTTTACTAAAATTAACCGTAAATAAGTAAGCTTAATGTAACGAAGGTATGGTTGGCAGTTTTTGCGTTCCAAAAGATCAAAACCTCAAATAATAATTCTACAAAGCTTCTAATATTGAGTAAAGATTCATATTTTTACACAATCTATCAACTATATTCATCTCTTGTCTTATAGCTTTGGGGCTTGGAATAATCTATACTGCTTTGGTTCAGAGATTTCCTTTGACGATGAATAAGTTAGCTTTACTTTTAGTATGCTTATTAGTTGCAGTTATGGTAATTTTCGTGTTGATTTTTCCTAATTCTCAGTTAGTTGCTCGTATCATTTTTAGTATTGTGGTGTTGATATTACTTCTCACAATATACTTCACTTTCAAAAAAAATAAAGGAAGTTTGTCTATCCATGGAGCTTACCTTAAATAAGCAACAAACGTTGTAAGCCGAAATAAAATGATTCTAGTCTATATTCCCATCTTTATGGCTGCATTCGTACTTTTTCTTTTCTTGATTGGTTTTTAACTTCGATGCCTTTGGAGCTCATCAGGCATCACTTTTTCTTCTGATTATCTTTATTATCAATTCAAAACAGGACAAACTACTTTTTGGACTGTTATCATTTTTATTCAAGCTCTTTGGGGGTTCTCTTTCATCAAGTAAGCATGTAACTGTATTTTAAAATAGTCAACTTTTCAATTTCAGGAAATTCAGTGGAATGGTACTACTCAAAAATGAATGATTAGCTTTAGATTTCAGTAGTAAGAGAAGAAGGTAGTTCAGAAAAAACAAAAGTATTCAGACCTTTAAAAACTTTATTTTTTCATCATTTCGGTAGTGTTGTTGCTGGATCTTTTCTAACAGGCTTGTTCTCTCTTTTCGACTACATTTTTGATTGCCTAAGGCCTGACAACTATAGAAAGGAATAAAACCAAGGTTACTTTTAAAGATGTATCAACAATTTAGATAACTGCCTAGATTTAGTTAGATCTGATAGTATGGGATACATCTATCTGACAGGTAACCCTTACTGCAACTCTTCAAGATATTGCTAATTTCTTTGTGAAGTATCGCCTTTGACTCAAAATTCTCAGTCAGCAAGCAGAGCATACAGAATGTGTGCTCATTTCTTGTTGGCAGGTTTAGTGGCTACTGTGAGTATAATACTTCAAGGTAAGCATACATCGGTGTATATTGTGGTCGTGGTATTTTTACTTTCTTTGTTTCTCACCACTTTCTTTATAAGTTTACATGCAGATTCTGCTGAATCTATTCAGATAGTTTTTCTTATGGACCAATACTTCGCTATGTCAAAATTGGGAGACAGATAACTAAATCGTGTTATTGGTTAGTAGGTGATATCAAATATGACTTTGAGAAAATCTTTTGCGAGATAGATATACCATCTATATCAAGCAAATATGGAGGCTCCCGTGAGATAATTAGAAAAGAAATGATTGGATTAAATTTTATTGATCTGTTTTAACCTTATCATATAAAATCTTTACAGCTAATTGGGCTTTTTACTAAATATATTATTATGATGTCGAATGTTCGCAAAAGCCACGGGATCACACATGCTCTCACTCCTTTCATTGAATAGAACTACAATGCACCTCCCAACTACCCTCAAATATGCTCGCAGTAAAAGAGTTACACACCCTTATATAAAAAATAGGCTTACTATAATCCTCATAGAGAGCGTAGTCGCAAACACCGTTTGCTATAAGAAAAGAATACAGACATTTAGAGATAAAATCGCAGACTTTATTAAAAACTAAGGAAAATCAAGTTGAAAAATGCTTACCAAAGTTAAGAGAAATTTTCAAGCATGGAGGTCGTTGCAGATGTAAACAATTTCGGAAACACGCTCAAACCTTTATCTTTGCCGCAAATCGGTACAAGCTATAATTCTCTCAATACTACTAAGTCTGAGTTAAATTCAATATTAAGTGATCGTAAAAAATTTGTAAATAAATACTTCTAAGATTTATCTAAGCTTGGAGATAAAGTCGCTAAAAAAACTGAAGAGTTAGGCAATTTCATCTGCAACGGTTGGAAAATAAAAGTCCTTTTACTTGATGACTCTTATGTCCTGTTGCGAGGGAGAAAAGAGAGAAAAGAGTTGACAAAAAAATATATGTGGTAGAGAGTGAAGAATAAAATGAGCGAAGGTCTTTAATAATGGGTAAAGTTAAAATTTTAATTTTAAGAATGATTTGCCATTTTTGTAATACTTCCATTTACATATCATAATTCATCCAAAAATTTTTAGAGAGGCACTGTGTTGCTTACAGGCTTGAGCTATCTTATCCTTGAAGGTTGATAGGGTGCGCGCATCTAGCAGTTAGCTATATCATCCTAAATATACTATCATTTACCCAATTGATGTTTTAGAACCAAGGGTTAGATTTTAAATTAGAGTATGATCCATTGTAACGTGCTTAGGGATTCATGTTCAGCAAGGTTTAAATCAATTTTTTCGCCCTACGATCACGGAAATTTCGAGGAAATTAAACATCTCCTTGGATGATACTTTCATATATTTAGTAGGGATTTTAAGTATTACCTCCAAAGGGCAGTTCTCCAACCATAAACTCAAACAGCATGACTCCTACTGACCAAAGATCTACAAGTTCGTTATATTCTTTGCCTAAAACGATTTCAGGAGCCATATAATGTGGAGTACCAATAACAGTGTTGCTCTTATGCTGCGAAGCAATACATTTTGATGAGCCCAAAGAAACAAGTTTTGGATATCCTTTTTAATTGATGATGAAATTATCAGGTTTTAAATCTCTAACAACTATCTCTTCTGCCATAAAATACTCTAAGAGCAGTATCATACATGCTGCATAAAATTGTGTGTCAAGAGTACTGAGGAGGCCAATTTATCTGATTGCATCATATAAAGATTCTCCATGGATGTATTCTGAAATTTTAAGAAAAACTGTCTTATCTTAGTAGATATGATAGACTTTGGGTAAAAAAGGATGAGTTACCATATCTGAAACCTACATTTCTTGTTCTACGATTTGAGTCATACTGTTTTTTTCAACCTATGTTTTTCTGAAGAGTTTCCCAATTGCAATTTTATCGTTATAGCTGAGCATAATGAGTGAACTTTAAGCGCTCTTATCTAAGTAGTACTGAAACTTAAAATCTGAAATATCGATTTCAAATTTCTCTTTTCTTTTTCTTTAAGATAAATTAAAAGAAAAATGATTTGTCATCTGGATTTCTCTCAAGTTCACGAGATTTAACTCAATTATCACACTCTAGGTTTAGACTACGATATCATCCTAAAGACGAGCACTCCCTCCTTCATTCAAAAAAGATTATCCCCAAGTTTGATTGGCTTAAGCTAGATAGTTTGCACTTCTGAATTTTTTAAGCTTACCTTCCATAACTACGATTAATTTTTGAACTGTAGATCCTTTTTTGAAAACAACTTCATTTGTCTTCTTATATTGGATTCTCATACTTTCAAAAAATTTTTATTAATCTTTTTTTACTAAATTAAAGAGGATTCTGTTCTTTTGTACGATACTCTTCACATAATTTTTAAACATTATTTATCTGAAATCTGGTCCAATAATTTTGGCTAGAGTTTATCTTCCCAATACTTGACAAACAACGTCATCTTCAGCTCTAACTGTCATTTTCCTCATGGTATTGTAATAAAGCGAGTTTTGACCAAAGCTTTAACCTTTATATATTTTACGTTGTTCAAGATTTCCTTGGAGAAGAGCAGCTGTACCTTACTTGATAATGTAGAATGATGAACCAGGATCACCTTCTTCAATTATATTTTGACCTTTATAGTAACGCAAAGTCACGAAAGAAGATGCAACTTTTTCCTTTTGTTGTGGTTTTAAAAATTGATAAAAAGCCATTCCCTACAAAAATTTTTGATTAGCTTCAAACTAACTTATCACTATTTCTTCGACAGCTTCTCTGAAACTGACTCTATCTATAATCCAGAATCCACATCTTTCTTTGGCAATAGCAGACGAAGGTCTTTCGATTTAATAAAGCAAAGCAAGCTATCCGAATCCTTCGTTCGATTTTAAAACTTTAGTTGCTTCTTCCTCAACTTTAATTTCAACAGCTCCTTGTTGTATGATATAAAAGCAAGTGCCAATAGTACCTTGTCTGAAGATAACAGTTCCTTCCTGCATTTCTGCCCAGAACATATGTTCTTGTACATTCTCTAATTCTTTTTCTGAGAGATTATAAAAAATGAAATGATTTTTAAGACATGATAGTATGAAAAGTTTGTCGTTTTCTGTTTTTTTTTTGTACTGCGGATCAATATTCTAATCTCTGACTCTTAGTCGGATCTAATCCAAACGAACGATTTATTATTGTTCGATCATTTCCTATATCATCTTCTCTGAATCTTCGTGTAAAAATGTAAAAACTTATTATTAATCATATCTGCTATTTAGATCAACCAAATAATATTCTGCACTCATGGATAAAAAATCAAAATATTCTTTAAATTTAAGCCTTTAGACTTTAGTATCGAAGATTTGGATTGTTTATAAATAGGTCACTGGCCAGAATCTAGTTGAGAGTTGGCCTCTCTATAGAGTTTTTGCTAAGCATGCGGCGGATGAACATCATAAGCTTTTATGATGTTTGATTCCAAATTGGGAAGTAAACTGGATCTTTGATCTATATAGAATAGAAGTTACAATTTTCATTAAGTCACTTTCTTTTATGATTGAAAAAGGGACTCTTCCGAAAGTGAGTTCATATGTTATTACTCCTAATCCCCAAATGTCAGCTTTTTAGTTATATTCTTCACCTTTTAAAACTTCTGGGCAGACATAAAGTGGAGTTCCACAAAATGTAGTACGAGTATCGCCACAAGAATAGGCCGCCCATCCAAAATCACATAGCTTATAAACACCTTGTTAAATCACTATATTTTAAGGTTTGAGATCTCTATGAATTATACCATGACAATGAATGTAGGCAACAGCTTCATAGATATTACTCAATATCTAAATTCTTTAATTTTACAAGAAATGTTGACGTTATTTGATGAGCTTGAAAAGATGATTACCTGAACAATATTCCATAATGAGATAGACATTATTTTCATCATTGAAAACACCATAAAGTTTTACTATGTTTGGATGATTGAGATAAAGTTGTATCTTTACTTAACGCATAAAGGGTTCTTACAGCTTCTATTATTTTATCATTTTCTTTGAAACTTACTTTAAAGCACAAACAAATCCGCTCTATATATGTCTGAATAGATGTCTAATTACTTAGCAAGATAAACTTTACCGTATTTACCCTCACCTATCTAGTGAAGACGAACAAAGTCAGAAAGAGCTAAACTTTTTGTTTTTTTTACTTAGCATAAAACTTGACTATGTCTTTTGTAATGCTTGAACTTTTCTGAAAACTTCATTGATGATATACTACTTGTTACACTTTTCTTTTCCAAGTCATCGCAGAGGATTCTATTTTAAACTTAGTGTTTTGCATAATAGATATTACTTTTTTTCATCGTTCCTTTTTACTTCTAATTCTTGCCAAACTCATTTATCGTTCGATTTAGCGATGAAGGTTATTTATACAATTCTAGTGAAGTATTGACAAAATCATTTCGCTATCTCAACGACCTGTCTTCTTACTAATAACTCAAATCCTGTTGATAGAGTTGAAAACTGTCATTGAAACTGTTTTTTGAAGAGGCACTTACCGATCCAGTTTCGGAATTTCTTAAGTTGTTTGGTTTTTATGTTAAGAATGAACCATTGAAGGTGTCCTAATGGATAAAGGACCGATTGGTTTTAGATAAACTGGGAGTCATTATACTTGCGTTTTCATCGTTTCGCGTAAAAGTTAATTTAGTTACATAATTGCTCTGCTGCAAAAACTTTTACTTATGTGCTGAGCCTTGTATTTAAAACATTTTATGATTGGGGGATTTATAGAGTGGGGGCTTTTTGTTTGATTTTTCAACTTTCACTAGATTTTTTCTAGGAAAGATGGACTGATTGAAAGCGTTGGTGAAAGTATTTTATTGATTTTAAAACCTTCTGGAGCCTACAAGTTGTTTAGTTTTTCCACTTTCTGTGATTTCTCGTATTTCTTTGAAGGAAGAAGGAAGGGGTTAATATTTTCTGATTAGATTTGATTTGATATTGTGTATATCTTTTTGATATTTGATGGAAGCGAAGGTAGGATTGATCATGTCGTTAGACTATATTTTATAATTATAATAAAATAAACTTTATAAATGAAACAATCGTAAATCAGCTCGCATCTGACAATATCGATGTTTGTGAATGGTTTGGAGTTATTAATTAAAAGTTAAAAATAGATAATGTCTTTATTTATTTAAATATAGTTGAAAAATAACAAAGATGTGTATATATTTTAATTACGGATAGAAAGCCGATGAGATGTTGAAGATTATACCATTAAAATTGTGTCGAAATCAAGGATATATTGATGAATCTACTCCAATTAAATTGTCAAGTTTATAATAAATTTAGAATCTTTACGAAAATGAAATCGTGCTTGGCAAAAATTGCGAAATCGTTTCTGTCTCTTGAGATGGGATTCAAGTTCTACATCTTGACCACCTTAATCTTTTTTATCATAGAAACATTCACTAATGGGCTTTAGTAAAGCCTTGTATGCACACCGACTCATGTCATATAAAAATTCTAGATTTGGAGACTTTTCAGCTCATTTTTAATAAATGGAGATCTCTTCTTCCTGAATATAGTATATATGCTGGTTCATCTATTTTTCCTTAATATCGCACTCCGACGATTAGTACTTGAAAGATTATACAGGAAAAGAAATATTTTACGCTATACATCATCTTCGAAATCATCAAACAAAACTTTTTAGTAAACTTACTTCTCACTATAATTTACTATCCGCTTATCATTTATAACATAGTGTCGAGTAAGGCGATTGTATCGTATGGGATGCTGATTACAACTGTGAATTTTACATTCCAAATGGGAATTAGAAATCAGGAAGAAATGTTTAGCTTATACTGTTTATAACTTAAATCTAAGTATCTTCCCTGGCTCATGCTTATTACTATGGTCAGCTTTTTAGCAAATTCGACATTATTGCTTATTTTTTTTAGCATTTTTATAATCTGCTTGATACAGCATTCTCTTTTAAAGACACCTTTGCTTGCACTACCTTTGGGCTTCTTTTAATCTATAGAGAAAATTTTACCAAACTTTATAATTTCAGCAAGAGGATATGTATCGGTAGATCATTGTGAATGTTCATAGTAAATATGCCGCATTTGGTGCAAATAGAATCAAGAATAAAAAGCTGAGAGCTCAAGCAATTCTAAATTTCAATAGCATTGGAAATAAAAGTAGTTCGACCCACCTGCATAATCAAATAAAATCGGCCAAAACGATAAAAGTTCAAATTAAATATAATCAAACTAGATACAAATTTAAAAAGAAAAACATGATACTGATTTCAATTGTGACTTAACTGTTTCCGAAGTGATTTAACACAAATAAATTGGCTATCATTCTCACTGGGGATCAAAATATGCTCAGAAATAAGAAAAAGAATTTGTTCATTCAAGTCACAATTACAACACACTCGTAGAAGAACTCGTTCATAATGATATTCCAATTAAATAATCAGAGTAAGTTTTTGAGTAATTCATTGCAGATTCGAAGCAGCAATCTAGTGGTAATGATAAATAGCAATTGCATAGTAAATAGGCAAGAAAGACTAATCTAAGTAAAGATGTAAAGAAATTCGCACCTGCCGATGAATAATAGTAGTGGTATTGATCTGTGCACAAATATACTAAAATATATCAATCAAAAAAATAAGGTTGTTATTCACTCTTTTTCTAAGCATTCCACCATACCTCATCAATCAGATTATTTAGACGATCTCCCAATTATGAATACGCTTTTTAACTGATGCTGAGGAACATTTCCTTTTAGCTAAGTAAGCCCGTTGATTGTATTTAATAACAGATAGACTCGAGATTTATAAATTCATTTTGTTTATCAAGCTATAGCCAACTATGTTGGATTTTATACTCTTGGCTGTCGCTGGCTGCTTTCAAATGTTGGATAGCGTGATTATGATCTGTTGGAAAAGGAGTTTGTGAAGTTATAATCTATCTTAAAACAAGAATACTTGTATTAGGTCAAAGATAGACTGTCCTTCAGAGTATTTTGGTAGATCTCTTGAAGGGAAGTGCTATTAGAATGCATTTTTTGCTCTAGCATAGGCTTTGGAAGGAGATCTCATTTTACAATTAAATTTTATAAACTTCATAAATAATGAAAAGGGATTTAAAAGTAACAATGTTAAAATATTGTCAATAAGAAAAGAGAATTTATTGAAAATGTAGAAAGGAGTGCAAGATGAAAACTAATAAGTTGGAATAGTAGAAACGTGAAGTTTAGTATGACTTTTTTTAAAATGAAACTCCATTGTCACTTTTTATATTATAAACAATTCAATTTAAACATGTCCAAAAGCATTGAGGATTATCGAAACATTATCAAAATATTGAAACTACAGTTACTCAAAATTCGGTAAGAAAATTCCAGTCTCTCCCATCAACTCGGAATCGCCTCAGAAACTTAAAATTCGTGTATCATTCTTATCATATACAGCCTTTACTCCAAAAATCAATCATTATAAAGAATCTACTCAACAATTTGCCAAAAACATCCTTTCGTTTCTTTTTTTCGCGCATCAATGTGAAATTATAGGTGTTACTCCTGAGATGGTCTTTAGAATTGCAGATAAATCAAGAGATAAGAAAGTTGCAGTGAGCAGCTTTGTTGAGATAATGAAACGCCTTAAATTGAGGATGAGCTAAACAGAGATAAATCAGTTTACTAGTTTGATCAAGAGAGACAACCACATATTCTATGAAGATTATCTTCAAAGCTTATCTGCTTTCCAAGTTAATTCATAAAAATATCCACCAAAAGGTTCACGAACTTATGTTCAACTTTGCCTTTTAAAATTTGGGCAGTAAACGAGGCAATTTAAAGATGCCGAAAACCTTTACTTGAGATTGAATAATGGCGAAGACAAACCTTATTTAACATTCTAACCTTATACAACATTTTTGAGGAGAAACATGGCTAATCTGCTCTAATTTGAAGTAATTGCTGTGTTTGTCGGACTAGATATGATGAGTCAATGTCAGATAGAAAAAAGTATTTTCAAAAGATAAATCGGAAAAGTCTATTCGTTGCTAGAAAGAGGCATAAATTTAGAATAAGAGCTCTCTTCAATTATAGTTTAACAGCCAAAAGCAAAATAGCCTTCAAAGGGGAAGTCAACTATCGAAAAGTAAGTAGTTAAGAAAGAATCAATTATAAAAAGAAATATAGAAAAATCAACCAAAGAAGATCAATTTGAAATATAGGAGGAAAGGGGAGAAGAAGCTGGTAATAAGAAAAAACCTATTGAAAAGAAAGTGAGCGAACAAAAAAATCCTGGCAAAGAGATAAAATTAAGCCCAGGTAACTCTAAAAAAATAGTGGATTAGCTCAAAAAATAAAATATAAGAATCGGATAATTTTTATAAAAACTGTTGAATCAATAATCAAAGAAAGGACTCGTAAAAAGTTTTACTATTTTTGACTTTAGCTAGGCTGCTAAGGCAATTAAAAAGAATTTTTCAAAGAAAAAAATATTTGAGCTGTTCAAATAACTTGATACTGAGAAAAATGGTACTATAGATACCGCAGAAATAGTTAAACTTTGGATAAGAGCAAAGGAACTTACAGATAGCGACGAAATACTCTACAGATTACTATATAGGCATCTAAGGGAAATACAATATCCAGAGCCTTCTCAAAGATTTGAAGTTGTTGGTGTGTCAGTAAAAGAAAATTTATCAGAAAGTGCATTTAAGAAAGTATTCCAGGCACTAGATTTATAAGATTTATAGGTACAAAAGATAGTGACTTCATTAATAGGGAGCGATATACCTATTTAAAAGTTTTGTTAGAAATTAAAGTCTGAAGGCAAACCAGCTTCTGCGAAAAAGTTTACTAAAATGGATCAAAATTTATATAAAGAGTTTAAAGCTATTATTAAACGGATTAACGATAAAAGAGGTGGAGCTGGCTCAAAAAGATGGAGAAAACTTATGAGAGTTTAAGAGACAGGTTAGAAAAGCACTGCCGAAGATTATTGGTAAACCATTTTTACAGATTAATGGGCCCC